>WNGI01019857.1_pt1 | contig 12833 bp, 10 predicted proteins | sample 5400621 | NCBI WGS metagenome assembly WNGI01 (sample SAMN13153374, study PRJNA577476) | soil metagenome | isolation source: 20 cm soil or saprolite under Garry oak tree replicate 1 | place: USA:California | collected 2016-06-15 | reverse complement strand
CTCCAGCGCACCGGCATTCGCGAGCGGCACATCGTCGATCCGGGCGTGGCAACCTCCGACCTCGCCGCCGAAGCCGCGCGCGAGGCGATTCGCCGCGCGGGACTGACCCCCGCCGACATCGACTTCATCGTCGTCGGCACGACGACGCCGGACATGATGTTTCCGAGCACCGCGTGCCTCGTGCAGACGAAGATCGGCGCCACACGCGCGTGGGGCTTCGATCTGGGCGCGGCCTGTTCGGGATTTACCTACGCGCTGACGACCGCGGCGCAGCTCGTGTCGGCCGGCGGCAGCAAACACGCGCTCGTCATCGGCGCGGACGTGATGTCGAGCATCATCGACTACACCGATCGTACGACCTGCGTGCTCTTCGGCGACGGCGCTGGTGCGGTTGTCGTTGAAGCGTCGGACGACGAGAACATCGGCATCATCGACTACGAGAACTTCATCGACGGCAGCGGCGGCCGCGCCTTGTGCATGCCCGCGGGCGGCAGCCTGCGGCCGGCGTCGAAGGACACGGTCGAGCAGCGGCTGCATTACGTCAAGCAGGATGGTGCGACGGTCTTCAAGTTCGCGGTGCGCAACACGGAAGAGGCCGCGCGGCGGATTCTCGATCGCAATGGCATCAAGCCGTGCGAGATCGATCTCTTCGTCTCGCATCAGGCGAATCGCCGCATCATCATGTCGGCGACGGACAAACTCGGAATTCCGTCGGAGAAGGTCGTCATCAACATCGAGCGGTTCGGCAACACGACGGCGGGAACGATTCCGCTCGCGTTGAATGACGCGGTGAATGACGGGCGTTTGAAGCAGGGTGACCTGCTCCTGCTCGCCTCAGTGGGCGCCGGCTTCACGGTCGGAACCGTGCTGATGCGCTGGGGCCTCAAGAGCTGACGGTGATCGGTTACCTTGGAGGTTGGGAGTTGCCGAGTGAGTGTTGTACGGCTGAGGTCACTGACACGCGGGCAGGAGCAGCGGCTCGCGACGTTGCGCCGCATCGCTGAACTGCTCGACTCCGCGTTCATCGTTCCCGGAACGAACTACCGCGTCGGCCTCGATCCGATCATCGGCCTGATTCCGATGGTCGGCGATCTCGCGTCGCCGATCTTCACGATCGGTCTTCTCTGGCAGGCGTATGACCTGAGGATTCCGAAGGTCGTGCAGTTGCGCATGCTGTTCAACGCCGGCATCGACGGGCTGGTCGGCGCGGTTCCATTCGTCGGCGATCTGTTCGACTTCGGCTGGAAAGCGAATGAGTGGAATATGGCGCTGCTCGAGCTGCACGCGTACGAGGAGCGGCACGCGGCGGCTGGGGACTGGGTCTTCGTGGTCGGGATGATGGTGCTGGTGATGGCGATCGCCGTGTTGCCTTTTCTTCTCGCAGGTATGCTGATCTCGTGGCTCGGCGCGCGTCTCTTCTGAAGCCGAAGGCGGGTAAGGCGGGTAAGGCGGGTAAGGCGGGTAAGGCTCGTAAGAAAAAGGAGCCCTCGCGCGTCTTTCTGCTCTCGCCCGCCAACTCCGGCGGCATCCGCGCGCAGATGATGCTGTCGCCGAACGCCCGCTTCGATCTCGCGCGCCAGCTGCAGAGTGGCGCGGGCGCGCCGCTCGGCGAGGTCTTCGCGTTCGTCAGCGGACTCTACTTCCGCGGCAAGCTTGCCTACGCGCGCCGTTTTGCCCGGCCGCCGGATCCGGCCGATCCGGTGACAGCGGGCGGCGTGCTGGTCATCACGACCAACGCGGGCCTCAGATCCGCGGACACGCCGGTCACTGTCGAATCGTTCCGCGCCTTCGCCACCGGAGACATCGATCTTCGCAACGCGTCGTACCGCCGGCCGCTGGAGCAATCGGCAAAGGCGTTGCGCGAAGCGATCGGCCCGGACTGCGAAGTCGTACTGCTCGGCAGCGTCGCGTCGGGTAAGTACGTGGACCTGCTGCTGCCCATCTTCGGCGACCGCCTGATGTTCCCACCCGACTTCGTCGGCCGCGGCGATATGAGCCGCGGCGGCCTCATGCTTCGGTGTGTCATGGCCGGCTACGAGCTGCCCTACGTGCCGCTCGTCGGCGCCAGCCGTCATGGGCAGCGGCCGCCGAAGCTGGAGCCACTGAGAACACGAAGGGCTCTTGAAACCACGAAGGACGCGAAAGTCACGAAGTCAAAGTGATGCTTGCCGCCGCGTCACGCGAACGCATCGCGTTGATCAAAGACACGCTGGTTGCGGCACTCTCGAGTCTCACGTGCGTTCGCGCGCCAGGGTTATCCGATCACCCTTCGATCTGAATACGTTGCGCAGCGCCCCGGGAACCTTGCCGCCGATGCACGCCGGGTGGTGCCGGCGGCGCCCATCGAGACGACGGCGGCGGACACTGCGGTTGGAAAGTTGCTTTACAGATATCTGGAAGCGACAAAGCGCGAGCGACGCGGCTGTGCGGACCGAATGTCGGCAGCCCAGGCGCATTCGGATCTGATGAAGGCGATGGTGACCATGCGATCCGAAAGCAAGGATTCCTTCGCCTCCTTCGTGTCGTTCGTGGTTGAATCGGCTTCGCGTCCTTCGTGGTGAAGAAAACGTCCCGCATCGAAATTCCCGCCGAGGGCGACGCGAAGCTTCCCGTCGACAAGAAAGAAGTCCGCCTCACGAATCTCGCGAAACCGTTCTGGCCCGAGCGCGGCATCACGAAGGGAATGCTCATTCAGTACTACGCCGACGTCGCGCGGGTGTTGCTGCCGCACATCCGCGACCGCGCGATGGTGATGAAGCGCTATCCGAACGGCGCGGCGAGCGAGCCGTTCTTCATGAAGCGCGCGCCTGTGCCACGCCCCGACTGGATCCGCACCTGTACGATCACGCACGGCTCCGGCAACGTGATCGACTTTCCGGTCATCGACGATCTGCCGTCGCTGTTGTGGGTGATCAATCTGGGATGCATCGACCTCAACCAGTGGTACGCGCGCTGCGACGACATCAATCGGCCGGATTACGTCCACTTCGACCTCGATCCCGGCCCCGGCGCCACCTTCGATCAGGTGCGCGAGACCGCGCTCATCGTCCGCGACGCGCTCGAGGGGCTGAAGATGAAGCCGCTCGCCAAGACGAGCGGATCGAAGGGCATGCACGTGTATGTGCCGATCGTGCGCGGCCCCGTGCAGAAGACCGTGTGGACGTTTGCCAAGGCGCTCGCGGTCACGCTGGCATCGCGCCACCCCGCGCTGATGACGTCCGAGTACCGCAAGGAGAAGCGGCCCAAGGGGCGCGTGCTCGTCGACTACAACCAGAACCGGTGGGGCAGCACGCTCGCCAGCATCTACTCGGTGAGGCCGACGCCACTGGCGACCGTGTCGACACCGGTCGAGTGGAGCGAGGTCGCCCGCGGCGTCGGCATCGAGGACTTCCGGCTGGACAACGTGCGCGATCGAATCGCGAAGGTGGGCGACCTCTGGAAGCCGCTGCTTGCGTCGAAAGGGCGCACGGACCTGAGCAAAGTCGTGTAATTCACGCCTCGTTGTTCAACTTCGGCGCATCAATTGACGTGCGTCACACGCGAACTGGAACACGATGTCGGATCTTTCGACAGCGCTCACCCTTCTCGCGGGGTTTACTGCGCCGGATCGGCACAGACACTCGCACGCCGCACACCGGGGAATAATTCGCGCCGCCGCAAAGCGTTGACCGCAGATTGTTTGCGGCGCCACTGCCGCGCTGGCAGTGCGATTGCTGTCTCGCTCACCCGGCTCCCCCACTATGGCACTCGCATTCGATACGTCCTCCGCAGCGCGGCGCAAGCCGCCGTCTCTCGCCCCGAAACGCCCCGCCGCGCGTCCCGCGCACGGCCGTCCCGCGCTCGGCGCGATTCTTCTCGAGCGCGAGCTCATTACCGAAGCGCACCTCAACGCCGCCATCGAGCAGCAGAAGCGTACCGGCCGGCGCATCGGCCAGGTGCTCATCGACCTGGGGGCCACGACGCAGGACGCCGTACTCGGCGCGCTCAGCATTCAGCTCGGGCTCCCCGGCTTCCGCATCAACGCCTACACCGTGAATGCGGAAGCGATCGACGCGCTTCCCGAAAAGGTGGCGCGCAGCCATGGCGCCTTCCCGATCTCGAAGGTCGGCACCACGTTGACCGTCGCGGTGGCCACGCCGCAGGACCTCGAGGCGCTCGACAATCTCCGGTTCGCCTCCGGATGCGAAATCCACACGGTCGTCGCGCTCGAAGACGAAATCGCCGCCGCGATCGATCGCTACTACCAGACCGACGGCATCCCGCATCAGCTCGCGCAGGAGACCGAAGAAGTCGTCGTCGAGGCACTCGTCGATCGACGCCAGGGCGACGACCGCCGGCGCGTGGGCGGCCGCCGGGCAACGGACCTCCTCTACTCGGATCCCGACCGACAGCTTCCGCGTGCGCTTCCGCGTGGACGGTACGTTCCGCGAGATTGCCACCTTTGCCCCGCAGCTCGCGGCCGCGGTCGTCGCGCGGCTGAAGGTACTGTCGGGGATGGACATCGCCGAGCATCGTCTTCCGCAGGATGGCCGGTTCAGCGCCACCGTCGGCACGCGCCGGCTCGATCTGCGAAGCTCCACGTATCCGACGATGTACGGCGAGAAGGCGGTGTTGCGTCTGCTCGATCGGACGGCGCTGCGCCTGCACCTCGAGACGATGGGGATGCGCGGCAAGGTGCTGGAGCAGTTCCGCAATCTCATTCGTCGTCCGGAGGGAATGATTCTCGTCACCGGTCCGACGGGCAGCGGCAAGACCTCGACGCTGTATGCGAGCCTCGCGGAACTGGTCGAGACCGGCAAGCACATCATCACCATCGAGGATCCCGTCGAGTACGCGCTGAACGGCGTCAATCAGGGTCAGACCAACGAGAAGGCGGGCTTCACCTTCGCGCGCGGGCTGCGCGCGATTCTTCGCCAGGATCCCGACGTCATCATGGTCGGCGAGGTCCGCGATTCCGAGACGCTCTCCACGGCGGTCGAAGCGTCGCTCACCGGCCACCTCGTGTTCTCGACGCTGCATACCAACAGCGCGGTGGCGACCATCGCGCGCGTCGTTGACATGGGGCTGGAGCCGTATCTGCTCTCGTCCTGTCTGAGCGCCATTGTGGCGCAGCGTCTCGTGCGGCGCATCTGTCCGACGTGCCGCACCGAGATTCCGACGCCGGCGGGCGTCGGGCATCTGTTCGCGGGGTGCGCGCCCGAGACGATGTACCGGGGAGGGGGCTGCCACGATTGCCGTGGCACCGGATACCGGGGCCGCGTCGCCATCCACGAACTGTTCGTCGTCAACGAGGAGCTGCGCGGCCTCATTCTCGAGCGCGCGCCCGAGCCAAAGCTGGCGGAAGCGGCCGCGCGCGGCGGCATGCTCTCGCTGCGCGATGAGTGCCTGACGCGCGTCAGGGAAGGCGAGACAACGCTCGAAGAAGTCGTGAGGCTGACGCAGGAGCGATCGTAAGCGTCTATTCGCCGAGCAGTTCGCCTACCGGCTTGAGATCTTCGATTCGATCGCAGAACGCCTTCACGACGACGAGCATCGGCACCGCGAGCAGGGTGCCCCAGATCCCCCAGACGAAGCTCCAGAAGATCAAACCAACGAACATGGCCACCTCGTTCGTGCGCGCCGCGCGGCTCGTGAGCCATGGCGTCAGCAGCCATCCCTCGAGGCTGGTGATCACGACGGATACGCCAGACACGTAGATGGCCATCGAGACCGTCTCGAACTGCAGGAACGCGGCGATCGCTGTCGCGCCGGCGACGATCACCGGCCCGAAGTACGGGATGGTGTTGAACACGCCGGCCGCCACGCCCCACATCGCCGCGTGATGCACGCCCATCCACCGGAACGCCAGCCACGTCGCCATGCCGACGACGACGCTCGTGACCACGCGCAGGACGAGGAAGCGCTCGATCTGCGCATCGATCTCGTTGAGAATCTGCACCGTGATCTTCTTCTTCTCCAACGATGGTCCGGCAAGGCTCACCAGCTTCCGCTTCACGAGATCGCCCGAGGCGAGCAGGAAGAAGACGAAGAACACGACGAGTGTGGCTTCGCCGGCAAACGTCATCAGGCTCGCGGATCCCCACGTCAGATACCCGCGGACGTCGAACACCGGCTCTTCGATCTGCACGCGCTGCACTCCCGCGCTGACCGGGTTGCGCGCGGTCGCATCCGCTGTCCGCTGCAGTTCGTTGGCGGCCTGCTCAACCTGGTCGATGGTCCCGGGCTGCGACCGGTCGCGGCGCAGCGCGACGCGCAGCTTCGCGGCAGCCTGCGGCACGGCCGCGACCATCGCCATCGCGTCATCCGAGAGGGCGTAGCCGGAATAGAGAACGCCGCCTGTGAAGAGGCTGATGACCATCGCCGCGGCGAGCGGCCGCGGCAGGCGGACGCGGATGAGGAGCGCGACGATCGGTTCGAGCGCGTAGCTGATGAGGACGCTCAGCACGATCGGGATGAACACCTCGCGCGCCCAATAGAGCAGGCCGACCGCCGAAGCCGTCGCGATCACGACCAGCGTTCGGGCATCGGAATCTGCGCCTATCGGTTCAACCGTGAGGCCGGCGCGCTGCTGCAGCGCCTTGTTGATGGCGACCGCGGCCTTGGCGCCCTCGGCGGCCGCGACAATGGCAAACTGCACGTCGCGCGAGGCATCGCCGACGACGTACAAGCCGGGAATATGGGTCTGACCGAGCGGTCCGGTCTTGACCGCGCCGCCCTGGTTCATTTCGCAGCCAAGGCGCGCGGCGATCTCGCACTGCTGGCTCTGACGCGCGCAGAAGAAGATGGCCTCGCACGGCACCGACGGCCCGTCACTGAAGGTGATCGCCCGCACGTTGGGACCATCGTGGTCGATGCGCGCGATCGGCGCGAAGCGGACGAGGATCTGTTCCTGCTCGAGCCGCCTACGGTCCGAGCGGCGCATCGCACGTGCGCCGTTGGTGCAGAGCACGACGTGTGAGGTCCACGTTCTGAGCGAGAGCGCAAGTCCGGCGCCGGATGTGCCGTGGCCGATGACGGCAATGCTCTGGTCGCGATGCTCCCACCCGTCGCAATACGGGCAGTGATGCACGGTGACGCCGTAGCAGTCGTCGAGACCCGGAATCTCCGGCGGATGATCGCGAACGCCGCTGGCGATGAGCGCCATGCGCGCGCGGACCTTGTCGCCTCCGTCGAGCGTCGCCTCGAAGAAATCTTCAACGTGCGCGAGTTCGGTCACGGTTGCCTGGCGTGGGGCGACGCCGTACGGCTTCAGCTGCTCGCGTCCGTGGCGCAGCAGTTCGAGCGGTGGAATGCAATCGCGCGAGAGGAAGCCGTGCAGCGATGACGACCGCGCGTTGCGCGGCTGTCCGTTGTCGCAGAGCAGCAGTTGACGGCGGCAACGGGCGAGCACGAGCGCCGCGCTCAGCCCTGCCGGACCGCCACCGATAATGATGACGTCGTACACGTGCGGCTGAACTGCAAGCACACAGCCATGTCCGCCTGAAGGCGGACACTACCGGGGACTGGTAGTGTCCGGCTTCAGCCGGACCAATGCGATGAATGTTTCGGATTTCGATTTCGAATTGCCGGAGGAGTTAATCGCGCAGCATCCGCCGGCGCAACGCGGCGGGTCGCGCCTGCTCGTGCTCCGTCGCGACGACGGAATCGAGCACACGGCGTTTACACAGCTGGGCCGTTATCTTGTGCCCGGCGATCTGCTCGTCGTCAACAATACGCGCGTCTTTCCCGCGCGCCTGCTCGGCCATCGAATTCCGAGCGGGGGCGCTGTTGAGTGTCTTCTCCTCAACCAACTTCCAACTTCCAACTTCCAACTTCCAACTTCGACATGGGAAGCGCTGGTGCATCCGGGGCAGAAGCTGAAGCCCGGCGCGCGGATGGTTTTCGAGCGCGACGGCGTTCGCATCGATGGCCAGATCATCGCGATGCATTTCCAGGGACGCCGTACCGTTCGTCTCGAGACCACACATCATGGCGGCCTGCCGGACGCGATCGATCGAATCGGCCACATTCCTCTACCCCCCTACATCAAACGCGCCGACACCCCGGACGACAGGGAGCGCTATCAGACCATCTATGCGCGCGAACGCGGGTCGATCGCGGCGCCGACCGCCGGACTGCATTTCACCGAACGTCAGTTCGAAGAGCTCGCCGCGCAAGGCATCGAGCGCGCGGAGGTGACGCTGCACGTCGGCTACGGCACGTTCAAGCCGGTGAAAGCCGATCGCGTCGAGGACCACATCGTCGACACCGAGCGATTCACGGTCTCACCTGAAACCGCGGCGGCGCTCACACGCGCAAAGCGGGAGAGGCGACGCATCATCGCCGTCGGCACCACCACCGTGCGCACGGTGGAGTCATTGAGCGTTGCGCCCGGCGGCGACGTCCAGCCGGGCAGCGGCGAGACCGACGTGTTCATTCATCCAGGCCACCGCTTTCAGCTCGTGGACGCGATGCTCACGAACTTTCACCTGCCGCGGTCATCGCTCCTGATGCTCGTCGCGGCTCTGGCCGGCCGCGAGAAGATTCTCACGGCGTACCGCGAAGCCGTCGAACGCGGCTACCGTTTCTATAGTTACGGCGACGCCATGCTGATACTCTGAGCGCGCCTATGGCCTTTCAGTACGAAGAGTTCAATCTGTCGGGCATCAGGACGTATCCGCTCGCGTCGCGGAAGAGCAAAACGCGCGCGGAGGATTTTGCGAAGCCGGTCGCGCGCGGTGCGGCGTTCAAGACGTGGTTCGATTCGCTGCCCGGGATCCTCGGCGCGGCGGACGTGCAACGCGCCGTCGATGCGATCGTTGCCGCGAAGAAGCGCGGCGCGGGCATCGTCTGGGGCATCGGCGCGCATGTGATCAAGACCGGCGTGTCGCCGGTCCTGATCGATCTGATGGAGCGCGGGTACGTCTCGGCGCTCGCCATGAACGGCGCCGGCGTCATCCACGACTTCGAGATCGCGCTGTCGGGCGCGACGTCGGAGGATGTCGACGAAGCGCTCGGGCCCGGAAAGTTCGGCATGGCCGAGGAAACCGGCACGCTGCTCAACGAGGCCATTCGCGTGGCGCGCGCAGAACACAAGGGACTTGGGCAGGGCGTGGCTGAATTCCTCGCGCGGCTGAATCCCACGCACGCCGCGAAGAGCCTCGCCGTCGCCGCGCATCGCTTCGGCATCCCGCTTACCGTGCACGTGGCCGTCGGTACCGACATCATTCATATGCATCCGGCGGCGTCGGGCGCCGACATCGGCGAGACGAGCCTCCGCGACTTCCGTTACTTCACGTCGTGCGTCGCGCGTCTCGCGCACGGCGTGTATCTGAATTGCGGATCCGCCGTGATCCTGCCGGAGGTCTTCCTCAAGGCCGTCGCTCTCGCGCGCAATCAGGACGCGTCGCTCGAAGAGTTGACGACGATCAATATCGACTTCACGCGGATGTACCGTCCGCAGACCAACGTGGTGATGCGGCCGGTCGCTGGAACAAATGGATCAGGAATTTCCCTTCTGGGGCATCACGAGATCCTGATTCCGCTGATGGCCGCGGCTATCGTTGAGGCGGTGTAAAATCGAAAATTCGTGCCGGAGTAGCTCAGCCGGTTAGAGCACGCGTCTCATAAGCGCGGGGTCGGCAGTTCGAGTCTGCCCTCCGGCATTACCAAAATCCCAAAGCCCAACTCCCAAACCCCAAATCCCAAGCGTCGGGATTTTTTGGGAGTTGGAATTTGGGATTTGGGAGTTGGGATTTGACCAGCGCACTCCACCAACGCGTGCGCCGCACGATGGAGCGTCAGACGCTCTGTCCGCCGGGCACGCGTGTGTTAATCGGCCTGTCTGGCGGCTCCGATTCCGTCGCCCTCCTTTTTCTCCTGCGCGATCTCGCCGAGAACGGCGGCTTCGCCATCGCCGGCCTCGCGCACCTGAATCACCAGTTGCGCACAACGGCACACCGCGACGAGGCCTTCTGCCGGGAGCTCGCCGGGCGCCTGGACCTGCGAATCGTCGTGAAAAACGAGGACGTCAAAGGCTATGCGCGGGGACGAAATCTGTCAGTCGAAGATGCGGCCCGCAGGATCCGATATGACTTTATGGAGCAGGCGGCCGACACCGTCGGTGCGGAGCGTATTGCGGTCGGCCATACGCAGGACGATCAGGCGGAGACGTTTCTCCTGAAGCTGATTCGCGGCGCAGGACTGACGGGGCTTGGCGGCATCCATCCGCGGCGCGGCCGCGTGATTCGTCCGCTGCTCGACGTCTCGCGCGCGGATCTCCGACAGTATCTTCTGGCGCGCGGCGAGCGGTGGGTCGAGGACGAATCGAACGAGGATCTCGACAACCCGCGAAACCGCATTCGCCACGTAGTGCTTCCGGAGCTGGATCGTGCCGCGAGCGGGGCCACACGCCCGTCGATTGCGCGTGCCGCCGGGTTGCTGCGCGAGGACGCAGAGTGGTTCGATGAGCTGGCAGCTCGTCGTTATGTCGAATTGACGGCAGAATCACCCGATGGCCTGATGATTGAAACATCGGCGCTACTGGCCGAACCTCCGCCGTTGCGGCGGCGCATTCTGCTGAGGGCGCTCCGGGCGGTGGCGGGCGGACGAGAGGTCGGGCTCGAGCACGTGGAGGCGGTTATGGCTGCGTTGGCGGTCGGTTCCGGCGGCGCGGATGTGCCAGGTGGACGCGTGGAACTAAAGCGCGGAAAACTGGTCTTAATACAGCAGAAGCCGGCTCCAAAGTGATATTCTTGATGACCCGTTTGGTGGGAGGAAGTTTTTGAATTCGACCCTGAAAAGCCTCGCGTTCTGGATCGTACTGGTCCTGGTCGGGATACTCGTGTGGAACATTTCCACGCGGTTCCAGCCGAGCCAGAAGGCGGAGAAATTCAGCGAATTCATGTCGAAGGTGGACTCTGGCCAGATCTCCAGCGTCACCATTGTCGGCAACGAAATCACCTATACGTCCAAGAGCGGCGACAGCTTCCGCACTTACGCGCCCGCGCAGTACGACGGGCTCGCCAACAAGCTGATCGAACGCAACGTCGTTGTCTCCGCGCGCGAGGCGACGACAAGCCCGTGGGCGGCGCTGCTCTACTCGTGGGCCCCGATCCTCCTGATGATCGGGTTCTGGATTTTCTTCATGCGCCAGATGCAGAGCGGCGGCAACAAGGCGCTCTCGTTCGGCAAGAGCAAGGCGAAGCTCTCGTCGAGCGCGCAGAAGAAGGTGACGTTCAAGGACGTCGCGGGCGTCGACGAGGCGAAGGACGAACTGCAGGAGATCATCGAGTTCCTGCGCGAGCCGCAGAAGTTCCAGAAGCTCGGTGGCCGCATCCCCAAGGGCGTGCTGCTGATGGGCCCCCCGGGAACCGGCAAGACGCTGCTGGCCCGCGCGGTCGCCGGTGAAGCCAACGTTCCCTTCTTCTCGATCAGCGGCTCCGACTTCGTCGAGATGTTTGTCGGCGTCGGCGCGTCGCGCGTGCGCGATCTGTTCGAGCAGGGCAAGAAGAACGCGCCGTGCATCGTCTTCATCGACGAGATCGACGCGGTCGGCCGTCATCGCGGCGCGGGCCTCGGCGGCGGCCACGACGAGCGCGAGCAGACGCTGAACCAGCTGCTCGTCGAAATGGACGGCTTCGAATCGAACGAAGGCGTCATCCTCGTGGCGGCGACCAACCGCCCGGACGTGCTCGATCCGGCGTTGCTGCGGCCCGGCCGCTTCGACCGCCGCATCGTCGTCAACCGTCCGGACGTGAAGGGTCGCGAAGGCATCCTCGCAGTTCACACGAAAAAGATTCCGCTCTCCGACGACGTGGACATCGCGGTGCTCGCGCGCGGCACCTCCGGTCACTCGGGTGCGGATCTCGCCAACCTGGTGAACGAGGCGGCGCTGAACGCCGCGCGCTACAACCAGAAAGTCGTTCGCATGCTCGACTTCGAGTTCGCGAAAGACAAGGTGCTGATGGGCGCCGAGCGGCGCTCGATGATCATCAGCGAGAACGAGAAGCGCATCACCGCCATCCACGAGTCCGGGCACGCGCTGCTCGCCTGCCTGCTCCCGCACGCAGATCCAATCCACAAGGTGACGATCATCCCGCGCGGCATGGCCCTCGGCCTGACGACGATGCTGCCGATCGACGAGAAGCACAACTACTCGCGCGATTACCTTCGCGATCAGATCTGCATCCTGCTGGGCGGACGCATCGCCGAAGAGATCACGATGAGCAGCGTGACGACGGGTGCCGGCAACGACCTCGAGCGCGCCACGGACCTCGCGCGCAAGATGGTCTGCGAGTGGGGCATGAGCGACTCGATGGGCCCGCTCACCTTCGGCAAGAAGGAAGAGCAGATCTTCCTCGGCCGCGAGATCGCGCAGCACCAGGACTACAGCGAGGACACCGCGCTGAAGATCGACCACGAGGTAAAGCGCTTCGTGACCGAGGCGTACGTGCGTGCGAACGAGATCCTCACGCAGTACAAGCCGCGGGTGATGGAGATGGCCGAGGCGCTGCTCGCGCGCGAGACGCTCGACGCCGAGCAGGTGCGCCGCATCGTCGCCGGCGAGCCGCTCGCCGAGCCGGCGCCCCCGACACCGGTGACGCCGCAGGTGGCGCCGCCCGCGCCGAAGGCGAAGGAGCGTCCGGCGATTGTCCCGCCGATTCCGCCGCGGCCGGTCACGCAAGAGTAGCGGCGTACGCAACCGCGCCGACGCTTCACCGTTCCGCTTCCCGGCGGACGCACTCTCTCTCTAGGCGAACGCACTCTCATCATGGGCGTCATCAACGTGACGCCCGATTCGTTTTCCGACGGCGGCGTGCTGTTCGATCGCGACGCGGCGATTGAGGCGGGCG
>WNGI01019441.1_pt1 | contig 12833 bp, 6 predicted proteins | sample 5400621 | NCBI WGS metagenome assembly WNGI01 (sample SAMN13153374, study PRJNA577476) | soil metagenome | isolation source: 20 cm soil or saprolite under Garry oak tree replicate 1 | place: USA:California | collected 2016-06-15 | reverse complement strand
GAGCGGGCCTACGTGGCCCAGGCGGTGACGTTCGCCAGCGCGTACCTGGAGAACCTGGGAAGCGGGAGGTTCGCCCTCCGGTCGCTCCCCCTACAGGCGCAGATCGCTCCCGTCTTCGGCATGCTGACCGGAGACTACGACGGCGAAGGCAACCTGGACGTGCTGTTGGTGGGGAACTCGCACGCGGTGGACCCGCAAACCGGCTGGGACGATGCCTCGATCGGCGCCGTGTTGCTCGGGGACGGCATAGGGCAGTTCCGCTACGTGAGCGGGGCCGCGAGCGGGTTCTACGTGGATGGTGACGCCAAGGCGGTCGCGGAGCTGGTGCTGGATGACGCGCATTCGCTGGTGCTCGTCACGCAGAACGACGACAGTCTCAAGGTGTTCGCGCGGCTCGCGAGCCGCGGCACGCGCCACCTGCGGGTCCGGGCGCTCGACGCCTACGCCGTGCTCACGCTGGCCGATGGCACGACCCGAAGAGAGGAGCTCTATTACGGCTCGGGGTACCTATCGCAGTCGTCCCGCTTTCTCAAGGTGCCGGAAGCGGTCACGCGAGTGACGGTGTACGACTCCCGGGGGCGCAGCCGAGACCTGGTCCTGAAGGCGAGGGTCGCGCAACGTCGGGCCCCCTCTACCGTCCTCCACCGTCTTCTACCGTCCTCTACCGTCCCCGCTCAGTAGCCCGTGTTCTGCTTGAGGTTCGGGTTCACGTCGAGCTCGCGCTGCGGCACCGGCTTGAGCAGGTTCCGCGGCTGCCAGTTGGTATTGGACTCGGGGAACCCGAACGCCACGTCGTTCGGGAGGGTGATCAAGCCGGCGCGATGCCAGCGGACCAGGTCGTCGTAGCGGTAGGCATCCTCCAGCGCCAGCTCGACACGCCGCTCGTGCATAAGGTGCGTCATGAGAGAGTCAGTCGTTACCCCCGTCGGCACGTCCACCAAGACCGTGGGCGGTGGAGGCGTCCCGTTGACAATGGTGTACGTCTGGCGGGCGCGGGCGCGCACCTGGTTGATGAGCGCCGCAGCCCCTGCCACGTCGTTGTTGCCGAGCAGCTTCGCCTCCGCCAGGAGGAGGAGCACGTCGGCCAGGCGCATCAGCCGCAGGTTGTTGGTCGACAGGTTGTTGGGGAACCGGTTCGCATCGAACGGCCGGTCGTACTTGGCCGGCGTATGGCCGGTGCGAGACCACAGGCTATCGTACGCGACCATGGCGTTGTTGGTGCCGCAGGCGCAATACGACTCGCCCCCCGAGTACATCGTATAGAAGCGTCGCGGATCACCCGCTTCGAACTCCGCCGCGAGTGAAGCAGTAATGTCGATCTGCCCGTAGCCTTCCCCCCACGCCTTCGGTGCGCAGGTCGTCGTCACGGGGCCTTGGTAGCACGACGGGCTCACATAGATCGGCCACGCGTGACCGGCCGCGCCCCCGAGGTCGGTGGCGCCCCACGCATTGATGTTGTCGCCCGCGGTGGCCTGGACCTCGAACAGCGACTCCGAGTTGTTCTCGGTCCCGTCGCGGAAATTGTCACCGTAGTCCGGCACGAGGCTGAACGGACCGGCGGCCGCGGCCGTCAAATGCGTAATCGCTTCCTGATACTTGGCCGGTTGATTGAACCACTGCGCCCGGTACACTTCCACCTTCCCGAGCAGGGCCAGGGCTGTGTAGCGCGTGGCCCGGCCTTTCTCGGCGCCATAATCCGTGGGGAGGTTCGTCGCGGCGAAGTCCAAGTCGCTCTCGATCAGGTCCCAGACCTCGCCCGGCTGCGAATTGCCGACCTGCGTGGCCGCGATGCTCGTCGGCACCGAGGTGACAATCGGTACGTCGCCCCAGTTCCGCGCGAGCAGGAAATACCACCAGGCGCGCATGAACTTGGCTTCCGCCTCGTAGCGCGGCTTTTTCGTCGGGTCGGCGAACTTCGTGGCCTTGGGGAGCTGGTCCAGGACCACGTTGGCGCGCATCACGCCCTTGTAGGCGGTCGCCCAGACCCAGGTGAAGTCGACGTTGTTCGCCGACCAATTGAACACATCGTTCTCCCGATTCGGATCGCGGTACTGCACGTTGTCGTCGGGCAGCAGGAAGCCGTCCCACCACCCCATACCGTTCTGATCGTACGTGAGGTTGAGCATCGTCGAGTAGGGCGCGAGCGTGGCCGCATCGAAGTCCTTCTCGGTCTGGTAGAACGTCTGGTCCGTCAACGTCCCGAGGGGCTCGGTGTCGAGGATGTTACAGCCGAGGACGAGTGCCACCCCCAGCATCGCGGCGATCGCCAACGCAGTCCGTTTCATGTTCGCCTCTGCTCTAGAACGAGGTGGTGACGCCGACCTGGAACGTGCGGGGCAGGGGCGTGTTCCCGAAGTCCGTCCCCGCCTGCTGCTGAATACCGTTACGCGATCGGGAGTAGTCGATGCTCGTGGTAAACTCGGGATCGAGGCCGCTGTATGGCGTCAGGGTGAACAGATTGGTGGCGGACACCCATACGCGGGTGCTGTTCAGGCCCCACAGGCCCGGAGGAAGCGTGTAGCCGATCTGCGCGTTCCGCAGCCGGAAGTAGTGGGCGTCCCTGATCCAGCGGTCCGACTGGCGGTCGTTCTTGTTCGGGTCACCCACGATGGCCCGGGGCATCGTGTTGCTCGGATTCGTGGGTGTCCAGTGGTCGAGCACCGCCACCGAGCGATTCGCTCCGCCGCCGCTCACCGACTCCAGCAACATTGCAGTCGTGTCGAACTTCTGCACACCGCCCACACCGGAGAAGAACAGCGACAGATCGAAATGCCGGTAGCTGGCGTTGAGCGTCAGGCCGTAATAGAAGTCCGGGATCGCCTTCCCCAGATACGTGCGGTCACGTGCGTCGAGCGTGTCGTTGCCGTCGATGTCCTGGAAGCAGAGGTCGCCGGCCTGAGGCCGGTTGTTGCTGATATTGAGATCCGGCGGGGCGGCGGCCGCGGCGGTGGCCGTTTGATAGATCCCGCACGTCTTGTAGCCGTAGAAAAAGTCGATCGGATATCCCACTGCGGTGCGATAGGCGCTGTTTTGAGAGTACTCCTTAAGGCCTGGCGCCAAGGCAACCATGGTGTTGCGCACGGTCGTCAGGTTTCCCGACAATCTGACGTCAAGCCCGGCCGGAAGGGTGAAGCTGTACCCCCCCTCGAGCTCGACCCCCGTATTACGCACGAGCCCGCTGTTGACCGGCGCGGTGGCGGCGAAGTTGCCATACACCTCGTTCATCGAGAAGCCCGATGTGTACGACACCGGGACGTTCACGAGGAAGTTTTTCGTATTGCGCCGGTAGTAGGTGGCCGAAAAAAAGACCCGGTTCTGGAACAACCCGGACTCGACGCCGAAGTCCACGGTCTCGTTGGTCTCCCACACGAGGTTCCGATTGACGAACCCCCGGGGCGCCGGCGCCCTGACCACGGTCTGCCCGTTGAGGCCGTAGTCCGGCGTGGTGATGACCTGGAACAGGTGCGGGTACTCCGCGCCCGGCACCTCGGAGTTCCCGAGCTGGCCCCAGCTCCCGCGCAGCTTGAGCTCCGAGATCCACGGCACCTTGAAGAACGGCTCCTGGCTGATGCGCCATCCCGCGGACACCGCGGGGAAGGTGCCCCAGCGGTGCTCGGGCGCGAACGTCGAGGCGCCGTCGCGCCGCAGCGACACCGTGGCGAGATACTTGTCGGCATAGTTGTAGCTCAAGCGGCCAAGAAAACCGAGGAATGCCCGCTTCCCCGCAAAGCCCCCGGGCAGGTTGAGCAGGCTGTTCCCGGTCGTGGGCACGGCAACGAACGCCGGATCGAAGGTGATCAGGTTCGTCGTCCCCACCGACGTGCCGTCCCACTGGGACTGCTGCATTTCGGTCCCGCCGATCAGGTTGAACCCGTGCCGCCCGATGGCCCGGACGTAGGTCACCGTGTTGGTCCAGACGAGCGACGTAGCGTCGGACCGGTTTTCGGTGTCGAAATCGCCCCGGTCGAGGCCGATTTCCGCCAGGGTGTAGCTCGGGCTGAAGCCGGTGTTCCGCGTGACGCCGTAGTCCAGGCTGGCCTGGGACCGCAGGGTCAGCCCCGGCACGGGATTGAGCTCGGCGAACAGGCCGCCCAGCACGTGCACGTGACGGTCGCGCAGCTGGACCAGCTGGTTCAGCGCGGGCTCGTTGCCGAACGTGAGGCCGGCGTTGGTGGCAAACTCGGCGTTCCCGGTGTAGCCGTACCGGTTGCCCGGGACCGAGCCGTCGTCGTCGCGGTAGCGGAAGAAGGGCGGCAACCTCAAGGCGTTCACGAGCAGCTGGCCGTTGTACCCGTCGTTCTGCCCCCGCAGCGTCCACGCGTCCGAGATCCCGAAGCTCTCGCCGAAGCGCACCCGATCGTTCACCCGGTAATCGCTGTTCACGCGAAAATTGAGGCGTCTGAAGTTCCACTTGGAGATGATCGGATCCTGGCGGTAGTAGCCGGCGGACACGTAGTAGGTCGTTCGGTCGCTCGCACCCGAAACCGATAGCGACTGATCCATGAGCGGGGCATTCGGGACCGCCACTACGTCCTGCCAGTCGGTGTTGCGCGTGAGCAGCTGCGGCTTCTGCGCCACCAGCCAGGTGCTGAACTTCCGGTACGACGAGCTGTCCGGGGTGTAGCGGAACTGGGCGTTGTAATTGTCGAACGATTGCTGCCCGAGATCGAACCATTGCGCCGAGTTCAACATGTGGTAGCGCTTCGGAAAGTTTTGCACGCCCGCGGACATCCGATACTCGACCGTCGGCTTGGCCGCGCGGCCGCGACGGGTCTGAATCAACACCACACCGTTGGCCGCCTGCACGCCGTACACCGCGGCGGCCGACGCGTCTTTCAGAACCGAGATGCTCTCGATGTCTTCGGGGCTGATGGTGCGCAGCGGACTGCTCGTCGGGTCGTCGGCCCGCCCGACGGGAAGACCGTCCACCACGAACAGGGGCTGCGTGTTGCCCACGGTGCCCACGCCCCGGATGCGCACCGCGACCGGGGCGCCGGGATTCCCGGATTCCTGCTGTACCTGAACTCCGGAGACCCGACTCTGAATCGCCACCTCGGGGCTCGCGATCGGGATCTGGCGGATCTCGTCACTCGAAATCGTGCCGACGGACTCGGTGAGCGTCGCCCGTGACTTCTCGCCGTAGCCCACGACCACGAGCTGGTCCAGCTCGATGGCCGCCGGCGACAGCACCGCGTCGACGACCGCCTGGCTTTCGAATGGCACCTCCCGACTCGCGAAGCCGATCCGGGAGAACACCAGCACGCCCGACGCCGACGGGACCGCGAGCGTGTAGCGGCCGGACGCGTCGGTGCGCACGCTGGCCGAGTGGCCCCGGAGTCGGACGTAGGCACCGGCGATGGGCTCGCCGCTGCCGGCCGCTGTCACGCGACCGGTGATCTGCTGCTGCGCCTGTGCGGGTGCCATCCACAGCAGCAGCAGCGTGAGGACAGGAAGCCACTTCCCACCGATGCACACGTTGGACTTGGACATAGGGCTAGCGTCGCGGGCTGGGACGGCGCGAACTTATTCCAAACATTTTGATAATGCAAGACCTTCGATTCGGCGGGCTTTTGCCCCTCGTGCTGCTGGCCTCGCAGGGGTTCGGGCCACGACCGACGGACGCGATCCGTCTCAATCAGATAGGCTTTTATGCCGGCGCTCCCAAGGCCGCCTTCATCGTGGGCCAGGCCGGGGAGACGTTTTACGTCCTCACCGCCGACCTGAAAGACACGGCTTTCACGGGCCGGCTAGGCCCGCCCCGAGGCACCGCCCTGTCCTCGGACACCACGCGTGCCGCGGACTTCTCCGCGTTACGGACCCCTGGGGAGTACGTCGTCCTCGTTCCGGGGCTCGGGGCTTCGCACCCGTTCGCCATCCGGCCCCGCGTGCACGAGGAGCTGGTGCGCGCCGCATTGAAGGCCTTCTACTTCCAGCGGGCGTCACTGGCGCTCGAGCCCCGCTACGCCGGCAAGTGGAGCCGTGCCGCGGGCCACCCCGACACGCGGGTCTTGGTGCATCCTTCCGCCGCGAGCGACGGACGTCCGGCCTGCACGGTGATCTCCTCGCCCGGCGGGTGGTACGACGCCGGGGACTACAACAAATACATCGTGAATTCGGGGATCACCGTCGCCACGCTGCTCTCGCTCTACGAGGACTTCCCGCAGTACGTGCGCGCCCTCCATGTGGACATCCCTGAGTCTGCGTTGGATGCTCACCATGCAAGACCCGTCCGACGGGGGCGTGTACCACAAGCTGACCGAGCCGCGATTCGAAGGGTTCGTTCGCCCCGCGGAGGCGAGATCGCCCCGCTACGTGGTGCAGAAGAGCACCGCGGCGGCGCTCGATTTCGCGGCGGTCATGGCACAGGGAGCCCGCGTCCTGAGGCCGTTTGAGGGTCGGATGCCGGGCCTAGCCGATTCTGCTCTCACGGCGGCCTTCCACGCGTGGAGCTGGGCCCGGCGCCACCGGGACGTTTTCTACGATCAGGAGCGGCTCAATCAGCAGTTTGAGCCCCACATCGAAACCGGCACCTACGGCGACAGGGACGTGCGGGACGAGTTCATCTGGGCCGCAACGGAGCTCGGTGTGACGACGCGTCAGGACAGTTTTTTCACAGCCGTCCCCCTGTTCCCCGACAGCGAGGCGCCGCTGCCAAGCTGGCGTCAGGTCCGCACGCTCGCGTATTACACGCTGGCCCGGTTTCGCGCCGAGCTCCCTCCGGCCGTAGCGGGCGAACGCGTGGGTCTCGAGCGCACGCTGATTCGAGCAGCCGACGAACTGGTGCAGCGGGCGAGCGGGACTGCATACGGCACGGTCATGGGGGGTGCGGCGGCGGACTTCGTTTGGGGAAGCAACTCCGTGGCGGCGAATCAGGGGATCGCCCTGGTGGTGGCCTACCGGCTCACCGGTGACCGCTCGTACCTGCGGCACGCCCTGGGCAACCTAGACTACCTGCTCGGCCGCAACGCCACGGGATACTCGTTCGTAACCGGCTTCGGTGCCCGGACGCCGTTCCATCCCCACCACCGGCCATCGGCGGCGGACGACATCGATGCTCCGGTCCCGGGGCTGCTGGTGGGCGGGCCGAACCCCGGCCGCCAGGACGGTTGCGTCTATCCGGCCACCGCACCCGACAAGGCCTACGTGGACGACGTGTGCGCGTATGCCTCGAACGAGGTCGCGATCAACTGGAACGCGCCGCTGGTCTATCTCGCCGCGGCACTCGAAGCCCTGCAATACGAGGCCGGATTCAGCCCGGCGCCCCGCTGATCAGCGGTCGAGGCGATTTCGTCAAGTCGATTTACAAACTGCGGTCGTGACGTTACACATGTACGCCAGCCGATGCGAGCACTGCCATGTTAACGGGGACCAATCTCGTCTACACCAAGGAGTACAACCTCCGCATCGTGCACGAAGTGGTGCGGCGGTTCGGACCGCTGACGCGCGCGGACATCGCCCAGCGGACCGAGCTCACGGTGCAGACCATCTCGAATCTGGTAAAAGAGCTGCTGGCGCTCGGCCTCGTCTTTGAGACCGATCGTCGCCGCCAGAAGCGAGGGGCGCCATCCAGCGCGATCGGGATCAACCCGGAGGGTACCTTCACCCTCGGCCTCGACCTCGACCGCGACCACCTGACCGGCGTGCTCGTCGACCTGGCGGGAAGCGTGCGACAGCGCAAGCACGTCGACCTCGATTTCCCGACGCCCACACAGGCGCTCGATCTCATGGTCGAGACCGCCGAGTTCCTGATGGCGGCGGAGAGGCTCACACCGGAGGAGGTGTCCGGGGTGGGTGTGGGCGTCCCGGGTCCCATGCACCGCGCCGAGGACGGTCAGGGGTATGTCGTGAACCCCAAGTCGTTTCCCGGCTGGCACGACGTCCCGCTGGCTGCGTGGCTGCACGAGCGCGTCGGTATCCCGGTGCTGCTCGAGAACAACGCCACGGCCGCCGCCATCGGCGAGCGTTTATACGGCGCGGGGCAGGAGTTCCGGACCTTTTTTTACGTCTACATCGGCAGCGGTCTTGGCGGAGGCGTCGTCATCGACCGGCAGGCGTACGCCGGGTTCACCGGCAACGCCGGCGAGATCGGCTACCTGCCGACCGTCCTCTCGGGTGACCCGACGGGCACGGACGAAACGCCGCACGTCGGTACGCACTTCCGCCTGCCTCGCCTGTATCAGCTGCTGCGTAGTGAGGGCAGGGATGTGCGCACGCCGGACGACCTGGGTCTTCTGCTGTCCGAGGGGCACGCCACTGTGCTCGAATGGATGGACGATGCGGCGGATCATCTGACGGGGCTGGTGCTGGCGGTCGAATACGTGATCGACCCGGAGGCGATCTTCTTCGGTGGGCGACTCCCCGAACGGGTCATCGCCGGGCTAATGGAGCGCGTGGCCGCTCACCTCCCGAAACGGCGGATTCAGGAAGCCGGACCGCGCCACCTCCTCGCCACTGCCGGGGCCGACGCGGCGGCGCTCGGCGTTGCCTCCTTGCCGATCTACGAAGCGTTCGCGCCGGCGCCGCAGGTCCTACTCAAGAAGGCGGCCGCGCGCGCATGAGCGCGCCTCTCTAGAGTGCCGCACTTGCCCGCGGCGCTCGCACCGGGATCCGTGACCGTCGGCGAGCGGATCGGCTATGCCCTCGGCGACACCGCCGCCAATTTCATCTGGCGCGCCGTCATCGTTTTCCTGCCTTTTTTTCTGACCGATGCCGCGCGGATCGGCCCGGCCGCTGTGGGCGTGTTGCTGCTGGTCTGCCGCGTCTGGGACGGCGTCGTGGATCTGGCGATGGGCGTGGTGGTCGACCGCACGCACACGCGCTGGGGCAAGTTCCGGCCGTGGATTCTCTGGTCAGCGATCCCGCTCGCCGTGTTCGGCGTGCTCACGTTCTCGGCGCCGGAGCTAAGCGCGACCGGCCGGCTCGGCTACGCCTACGTGACGTACGGCGCACTGGTCGTCTGCTACACCATGAACAACGTGCCGTACAACGCTCTGATGGGCGTCATGTCGGCCAGCCCGATCGAGCGGAGCAGCATTTCGTCCTACCGTTTCTGTTTTGCGTTCCTCGGCGGACTGTTGCTCCAGGGTCTCACGCTGCCGCTCGTCGCCGCGCTGGCCGATCCTCGCACCCCGTACGCACGCGCCGCAGCGACCTTCTTCCATGCGCTCTACGGACACGGGCCGGCATTCCCGTACACGGCGACGATGACGTTCTTCTCCGGCCTCGCCCTCGTTTTGTTCGTGGTCACGTTCGCCACGACGCGTGAGCGAGTGCACCCACCGGTCGCACAGCAGTCCAGCGTGAAGCAGGACGCGGCCGATCTGCGGCGCAACCGTCCGTGGCTCGTCTTGTTCGGCGTCGGCATTCTGTTCGTGACGTTCACGACGCTCAAGAACGGCGCGATCGTCTATTACTTCATCTATTATGTCGGCAACGCGGGGCTGGCTGGCCCGTTCATGGTAGTGGGCCTGCTCGGCGCTATGGCGGGCGCCGCCGCCACGGGGACGCTCGTCGGCCTGGTCGGCAAGCGTCGGCTGATGTTGTACTCGCTCGGCCTGGGAATCACCGGCAGCGCGCTGCTCTACGGGGCGAGGCCCTCCGACGTCGGGCTGATGTTCACGCTGGGCACGCTCACGGAGCTTTCGACTGGGCCGATCGTCACCCTGTTCTTCGCCATGCTCGCCGATGCCGCCGATTACTCCGAGTGGTGCAACCACCGTCGGGCCACCGGGCTGTGCTACTCCGCCGGCACGGTGGCGATGAAGTTCGGGGCAGGCGTTGGAGGAGCGCTGGGCGGGCTCCTCCTCGCTGCGTTCGGGTACGTCGCGGTGAGCGGCGTGACCGACGCTCGCCAGTCCGCGACGGCGCTGCACGGGATCCGGCTGCTGATCAGCGTCCTGCCGGCGGCGGTCGCCCTGCTCACGCTCGTGACCTTCCTGTTCTATACCCTCGACGAGCCGCGCCTCGCGCAGATCGAACGAGACCTCGCCGTCCGCCGCCTCCGACCGGGTGTCCTACGATCGTGAAGCCATCCATGGTGCCTCTGCGGTGCTGCCTCTTGGCGGGGTGCCTCCTGGTTTCTCGCGGCGGGGCGGCGCAGACGGAGCCGCACGCCCAGGCGCAGCCGCACATCCTCGGCGATCTAGTGGACGTGAGCGAGGAGTTCGAGCAGCCGGATCAGGTCCATTTCGTAGGAAGCCGGATCACACAGTTCGATCCGGCCACGGGGGCCGGTCTGCTCCGCTGGGACCGCTACATGCGTCAGCCCAGCTACTCGTTCAACAAGATGGACATGGTGCTCGCGCGCGCTCTCTCGAACGAGTTTCCCGGGACCGAGTACGACCGCGACCCGGCGCTGCCCTTCGAGATCACGTTCGTGAGCCCGCGAACCGTGCGGCTGCGCTTCTTCACGCGAGACCTCCCGCCCGCCGCGCGCCGCGACACCGATTCCCTCATGCTGGCCGGCCCGGTGCGCACGGATGGGTCGTGGAAGGTGCAGAGCGGCGACAGCATCATCCGCTACACGAGCGCCCACGGCGAGCTGCGTCTCATCAAGAACCCCTGGCACATGGAGTTCTACGACGCGGCCGGAAGGTTGCTGACCCGCACCCAGACGCTCGGCGACCCTGCTTCGTTCCAGCCGTACGCGCCGTTCTCGTTCATCCGGCGCGCGCGGGACCTGGGCCGCAGCATGGCGGCCACGTTCGAGCTCAAGTACGACGAGAAGATCTTCGGGACCGGCGAATCGTTCACGCGCTTGAACAAGCGCGGCCAGAAGCTGGTCATGTACCTGCGCGACGGCCAGGGCGTCCAGAACTACCGGCAGTACAAGGCCGTCCCCTTCTTCTTGAGCAGCAACGGCTACGGCATGTTCGTCCACACGAGCGCGCCCGTCACGTTCGATTTCGGCCACGACTTCGACCAGCACACGGTGATCTACTCTGGCGACGAGGTGATGGACCTGTTCGTCTTCCTGGGCCAGCCCAAGGACGTGCTGAGCGAGTACACGGCCCTGACGGGGCGTAGCCCGGTCCCGCCGCTCTGGTCGTTCGGACTGTGGATGAGCCGGATCACGTACAAGGCGGAGGCGGAGGTGCGCGACGTCGCGGCGAAGCTGCGTCGCTATCTGATCCCGAGCGACGTGATCCACCTGGACACGGGTTGGTTCGAGACCGACTGGCAGAGCGACTACGAATTCTCCACCACACGCTTCACGAACCCGCGCGCCATGATCGCGGACCTCGGGCATTTGGGCTTCCACATCAGCCTGTGGCAGTACACCTATTTCACGCGCAAGAACAAGATCTGGAGCGAGTTGTTGGAAGGCGGCTACGGTGTGCGGGACGAGGGAGGCCGCATCGCGCCGGAAGATGCTACGCTCGACTTCTCGAACCCGGACGCGGTCCGATGGTACCAGGGCAAGCTCAAGGGGCTCCTGGACCTGGGCGTCGGCGTCATCAAAGCGGACTTCGGCGAGGGCGCGCCGCTCACGGGGTTGTACGCCTCGGGGCGCACCGGCTGGTTCGAGCACAACCTCTACCCGGTCCGCTACAACAAGGCGGCGTGGGAGATCACCAAGCGCGCCACGGGCGACGGCATCATTTGGGGGCGGAGCGCGTGGGCTGGAAGCCAGCGGTACCCGCTGCACTGGGGCGGTGACGCGGAGAACACCAACTCAGGCATGGCCGCGACGCTCCGGGGCGGGCTGTCGTTCGGGCTGTCGGGCTTCACCTTCTGGAGCCACGATGTGGGGGGCTTCGTCAACCGGGCGCCGCGCGACCTGTACCGGCGGTGGCTCCCCTTCGGTGCGCTCACCTCACACACGCGCACGCACGGGGCTCCGCCGCGCGAGCCCTGGGAGTACGACTCGGCGTTCGTGCGGGACTTCCGTCGAGCGGTCGAGATGAAGTACCGGCTGATGCCCTATATCTACGCGCAGGCCAAGGCGTCCTCGGTGAACGGGTATCCCATGCTGCGCACCCTATTCTTCGAGTACCCGGACGATCCGACGTCGTGGCTGATCGAGGACGAGTACCTGTTCGGCCCGGACCTGTTGGTGGCGCCCCTGTTCGAGGAGGCGGACCACCGCAGGGTGTACCTCCCGCCCGGCACCTGGATCGACTATCAGACCGGCCGGAGCTACGCCGGAGCCGCGTGGCACGACATCCCGGCCGCACCGATCCCGATCGTGGTTCTGGTGAGGAACCACGCGGTGATCCCCCATGTCGCCGTGGCCCAGCATACTGGGGCGATCGACTGGAGCAACGTGGAGCTCCGTGTCTTCACCACGGACGGCGGCCCTGCAACGGGCGGCTTCGCGCTCCCGAACGGCGAGCTGCACACGCTCGAGCTGCGCCCGACCCCGACCGGCTACGCGCTGCTGCGTGATCCGCTAGGGGGAAAGGTCAAGTGGCGGATCACGCGGGGGCAATGATCCATGGATAGCTCAGGCCGAAGCCTCGCACGTCGAGCGCACCGTGCCCTAGCGGCGTTCCTCGCGCTGCTCGTCGTCCCCTCCCCGGCAGCCGAGCGGCGAACGCTGGACTTCGATCGCGGGTGGCGCTTTCACCTGGGGGATCTCTCCGGCGCCGAGGCGCCCGGGTTCGACGATTCCGGCTGGCGCACGCTCGATCTGCCGCACGACTGGAGCATCGAGGGGGCGTTCAGCGACACGAATCCCGCCGGAGCCAACGGTGGGGCGCTCCCCGGCGGCGTGGGCTGGTACCGCAAGACCTTCTCCGTCGCCGCGCGGGACACGGGCCGGCTGGTGTTCGTCGAGTTCGATGGCGTCTACCGCAACAGCGAAGTCTGGATCAACGGACACTACCTGGGAA
>WNGI01009625.1_pt1 | contig 12833 bp, 8 predicted proteins | sample 5400621 | NCBI WGS metagenome assembly WNGI01 (sample SAMN13153374, study PRJNA577476) | soil metagenome | isolation source: 20 cm soil or saprolite under Garry oak tree replicate 1 | place: USA:California | collected 2016-06-15 | reverse complement strand
GCTTCAGTTACGGCGCCACCCAGCGCAGCGGCGAACTGCCGGTAGCTCAATGAGATCCCATCCCAGGGGCTGAAGACGTCGAGGAGCACCGCCAGCCGGTTCGCTACCGGGACTCGTTTCGGGCCAGTTTCGGGCTTGACAGGTGACAAGAAATGCCTACTTTCGGTGTCGTGGAAAGGCAGCAGATGGACCGATTCTGTCCAATACTGACGCCTAGGATCACTGCAGTCAAGTCGCCCTCGCAGTTACCAGGAACCCTGGAGCCCTTGGAGATCCTCATGTTGTTCGTTCGCCGCTCACTCTTGGTGTTCGCGCTGGCGGTATCTGTTGCGCGTTGCGCGGACCAACCCACAGCGGTGAAGCCTCCCGCGGGTCCCCAGGCACTCCGCTGGGCAGCGTCTCCGCAGTTCACAGCCCGCACCGATGCTCGCACGCGCCGCTCCGGAACCATGGCCCTGACACCTCCCCTGAGTCTCGATCAGTACGTCGTGTCGTTCTGGGCGGTGCGCGGAGAGTCACGGTCGGTCCAAATCAACTACAGCAGCAGCATCGATAACCAGACGCATCCGTTCCTCCTCCTGACGACCACCGATCCCCAGTTCGTCCCGGGCGTCGGTGAACTCGCCATGGGGGACTCGGTCCTCATCACCGTCAGCGTTGACACCGCCAAGATCGGCGTGATTCTCGAGCCGAGCGGCCTACAGTTCGGCGCGCCGGCGGAGATGAAGATCTGGTACGACGGTGCCGGCGGCGACATGAACGGCGACGGCGTAGTAGACAGCACTGACAGCAAGATCGAAGCGAAGCTGCTCGGCCTCTGGTATCGCGAAGATGCGGCCGAAGCGTGGACGAAACTCGGCGCGAGCCAGGCGCTCGACGAGAAGTCGTTCACATACGCGCTGCCGCATTTCTGCGAATACGAGATCGCGGACGCGCTCCTGGAGTGGTCGGTGGGCTTCTAGGCTCGAGAGCGCACTCCAATGCCCAAAGATCAAACCCGCGATCAACGCCTCGTCGAGGCGTCGCCCGTCCTCGCAAAAGCCCGCGCACTCGCGGCCGCCGGCCACCATGCCGCGGTAGTCGAGTTCCTGGGCGCGCGCGACCAGACCGAGCTCGCCGATCCGACCCTCGCCTTGCTCTACGGCATCGCGCAGGCGCGGCTGGGCCGGCACGAGCAGGGCCTTCAGTGGATCGATCAAGCCCTTGCCGCTGCGCGCCAGCGCCGCGAGCATGGCGTCGAGCGTCATGCCCTCAACGCGCGCGGCGCGATCGCCCTGGTCAGCGGCAACCTCACCGAAGCGGCCGATTTCTGCACGCAGGCCCTGATGGCCGCGAGCCGCGATGGTGATCACGCCACGACCGGCCGCGCCTCCAACAACCTGGGCATCATCAGCCATCTGCGCGGCCGGCACGCCGAAGCCATTTCCTCGTGGGAAATCGGCGCCGCAGCCCACCATCGCGCCGGCATGCAGGCGGGTGTCGCCGATTGCATGCACAACATGGCGAACGCGTATCGTGAACAGGGCGCGCTGGACAAGGCGCTGGCGACCGCCGATCAGGCCGTCGCCGCTGCCGAAGCGAGCCACGATGAGACCCTCTATGCGTTGACGCTGCGCGGCCGCGCCGAAATCCGCGCCGTGCGCAGCGAGCCGGAGCTCGCCCGCCGCGAGCTCGACCGCATCCGCGAGATCCGCAGCCAGATGCCCGACCCGGTGGCCGAGGCCGAGGACCTGCGGATCGTGGCGCTGGTGTTGGCCGTTGAAAATCAGTTGCCCCGCGCGGAAAAGTCGTTGCACGAGGTGATCGGGCGCGCCGAGCTGCATGAGCGCCTGCTCCTGCAAGGCGAGGCCACCCGCGATCTCGCACTGGTGCTGCGCCGCGCTGGCCGCACCGCCGAAGCGAAGGCCGCGGCGCAGGCCGCGAAGGGCATCTTCACCCGCATGGGCGCCGAGAGCGAAATCCGGAAGCTCGCCGGTCAGGGTTGGGACGAGGCGTTCGCCGCCGAGCTCCGCGGCTCGCTCGTCCCGATCCATGTCGCGCAGCAGTTCGCCGACGCGGGCAAGTACGCCGAGCTGTTGACCTATCTCGAGCAGCGCTCCAAGGACGAGCTCGAGGAGTCCGCCCTGCTCACGCTGCTCCTCGGCATCGCGCACAGCCGCCTCGGCCGTCTCGAGGTAGGCCAGCAGTGGGCCATGGTCGCGCAGCTGCGTGCCCGCTCGCTCAAGGACCGGATGATGGAAGTGCGGGCGCTCAACGTCTGCGGCGCCATCGCGCTGGAGCGCGGCGGCATCGACGAGGCGACCTACTTCTTCACGCGCGCGCAGGAAGAGGCGACCGACGGCAACGACCTGGCTACGGTCGGCCGTTGCGCCAACAACCTCGGCATCATCGCCAACATGCAAGGCGACTATCGCCGGGCCGTCCTCGCGTACACGCGCGCGATCGCCTCGTACGAGCAGGCACACTTCGCCCGCGGCGTGGCCGAAGCCCGCCACAACCTCGGCATCGTGTGCCGCGCGCAGGGCCGGCTGGACCGCGCCCTGGAAACCGCGCAGCTGGCGATCGACGAGGCGCGCGCGTTGGGCGACCAGCAGCTCACGGCCCAGGCCGTTGCGGGCCTCGCCGAGATTCACGTCTCCCGTGGTGAAAGCGACCGCGCCCTGGCCGAAATCGAGCGCGCCATCGCGACCCACCGCGAGCTCAAGGATCCCGTGCGCGAGGCCGAAGACCTGCGCATCAAGGCCGGGGCCCTCGCCCTGGCGGGACGCCGCGAGGAAGCGGAGACGATGTTCCGCGACGTCGTCGCGCGCGCGACCGAGCACGGCCGTCCGTTGCTGCTCGCGATGGCGGAGCGCGATCTCGCGCACCTGCTGATCCAGATGGGCGACGCCGCCGGCGGCAAAGCGGCCGCCCAGCGCGCGCGGTCTTCATTCCAGCGGCTCTCGGCGCGCGCCGAAATCGACAAGCTCGATGACTTGCTGGAGACTCCATGAGTTTCCAGCACCACACGCTTTCGAACTATGCAATCGGCTGGTAATCCCTCCGTGGACGAGCGTCGCCGCGGGATCGACCGCCGGACCGGCGTCGACCGCCGCGAGCAGCCCGCGGAGGAAGCCGCCACGCTGCCGCTGGAGCGCGTCTTCCCGCATGCCCGGCTGAGCGACAGCGAAGCCGCCGAGCGTTCGGCCGCGATCGAAGCGCATCGCCGCGAGCTCGGGCATCGGCTGGGCCGGAACGTCGGCGCCGTCGTGGCCGCGGTGGACTACCTGCTCAACATCAGCGGCGATCTCGTCTCCCCGACCATCGTGGAGCACGAGGCGCTCGAGCTGCTGGAGCACCGGTCGATCACCGATCCGCTCACCGGGCTGTTCAATCGGTATCACTTCGATGCGACGATGACGCGGGAGATCGCGCGCTGCCGCCGCTATGGCGTGCCGCTCTCACTCCTGCTCGTCGACGTCGATCGCCTGAAGCTGATGAACGACCGGTGGGGCCATCATGCCGGCGACCAGGCGCTGGGGCGCGTCGCCGTGGCGATTCAGAAGAGCCTGCGGGGCACCGACATCGCGGCACGGCTGGGCGGCGACGAATTCGCCATCATCCTGCCGGATACCGACGCCGTCGCCGCACTGATCGTCGCCACCCGCATCCGCCGCAACCTCGTCGAGAACGCGGCCACCATGGTCACCGTCAGCGGCGGCCTGGTCGAGCTGCCCCGGAACGCGATGGAGATGTCAGCCGCGCAGCTGATGCTCGTGGCGGACCATGCCCTGTATGCGGCGAAGAATTCCGGCGGTAACTGCGTCGTGCAGCGGGAGTATCAGACTGAGGAGTGAGGAGTCAGGAGTCGGGATTCTGAATCCGGGCTCCTAAATCCTGGCTCCCAAAATGCCCCCAAGGGGAATCGAACCCCTGTTCCCACCTTGAAAGAGTGGTGTCCTATAGCCGTTAGACGATGGGGGCGTGCAAGTAGCGGTAACGGGATTCGAACCCGTGTTTGAGCCTTGAGAGGGCTCCGTCCTAGTCCCCTAGACGATACCGCCCCGCCCCCGGGCGGGGGTGGCGCGTGAATATCGCCAGTCCGCGCGGACCCGGTCAACCCGACAAAATGGAGTCAGGAATTGGGAGTCGGGGGTTGGGGTTCCCGGGCTCCTGACTCCTAGCTCCAGTCTCCCAGAAAACGTACCGTTACTGGCCCGATGAAACGCCTCTTCTCCAAGCTCGTACCCGAAGTCCTGATTCTCGTCGCCGCCGCGCTGCTGCTGACCATGCCGGCGCTGCGCGGCACCGCGACTGGTCTCGCCACCGTTTTCCCCTTTACCGTCGTCGCCGCCGCCCTGCTGCTCGGCTGGCGCTTTAACCGCTCGCGGCTGGTCTTCGCGATCGCGCTGCTGGCGCTCGCCGAATACCTGCTGCTGAAAGGCGTCGACCTCCCGCGGGACCGCTTCTACTTCCATGCGATGACGTTCCTGCTGCCGATCAACCTGGCGCTGGTTGCGCTCCTCCCCGAGCGCGGGACCCTCACGCCGGCGGGGCTGCTGCGCTGGGTGCTGCTCGGCGTGCAGGTGCTCGTCGTCGTGTTCCTGGCGAAGTCCTTCCCCGATAAGGCGCTCACGTTTCTCACGGCACGGCTGCTTCCCACACGTTGGGCCGCCTGGACCGCCGTGTCCCAGCCGTCGATCATCACGTTCGTCGCGATCATCGCGCTGCTCGCGCTCGCGTGGTGGCGCGAGCCACAATCTCCGGTACGCGGCTATTTCTACGCCCTGATCGCGGTCTTCGCGGCGCTGTCGTGGCAGAGGCCGGGGCCGGGCCAGGAGATCCTGCTGGCGACCGCGGGTCTGATTCTCGTCGTCGCGGTGATCGAGGCGTCGTACATGATGGCCTACCGCGACGGCTTGACCGAGCTGCCGGGGCGGCGCGCGCTGAACGAGGCCCTGCCCCGCCTCTCCGGACAATTCACCGTCGCGATGGTCGATGTCGATCACTTCAAGCGCTTCAACGACACCTACGGGCACGACGCGGGCGACCACGTGCTCCGCCTCGTCGCCGCGCGGCTGGCCCAGGCCCCCGGGGGCGGCACCGCCTATCGCTACGGCGGCGAGGAATTTGCGCTCGTCTTCCCCGGTAAGGGCCAGGACGAGTGCGTCCCGCATCTCGAGGAGTTGCGCGAAATCGTCGAGACGAGCCGATTTACCATGCGGCGGCGGTTCCGTCCGCGGGTCAAGCCGAAGAACGACAAGGGAAGGAAGAGCCGTCAAGCGATCACGATCACGGTGAGCATTGGCGTGGCGGAACGAAACCACCGGAACGCGTCTCCCGATCAAGTCGTGCAGGCGGCGGACAAGGCTCTCTACAGGGCCAAGGAGGCAGGACGAAACCGCGTCTCTACCTGATCCTTCCTTTCTTCTTATGTGCGCCCGCCGTCGGGGCGAGTGCTCAGAGACTGTTCCTCGATCCGGCGCCGCTCACCCTGCGATTGGAAGGCGATCTGCACGCCTTGTTCGGCGATCGGGGCGCCCAGCGCAAAAACCATCCGGCAACGCTCCACTACGCTGAGGGAGCTGGTGGAGCGGATACCGGCAGCATCGACGTCAAGTTGCGGACGCGCGGCATTTTTCGGCTGAAGAAATGCGCGTTTCCACCGATCCGACTCGATCTCCCCGCCAAGAAGCTCGACGACACGCCGTTCGCCGGTGAGGACAAGCTGAAGCTGGTCACGCACTGCCAGGGCGACCGCACGTCCGAGCGCAACCTGCTCCGCGAGTACGCGCTGTATCGCGTCTTCAACGCGGTGACCGACAGCGGTTTCCGGGTGCGGCTCGCCCACATGACCTACGTGGATCCCGCCCGCCATGACACCGTGACGCGCTATGGATTCCTGATCGAGTCCGATACCGCCCTGGCGCAGCGCATCAGCGCCACGCCGGTGCACGCCGACAACATCTACGACCCGATGACCGACCCGTCGTACATGACACTCGTCGCGGTCTTTCAGTATATGATCGGCAATACCGACTGGTCGGTCTGGAAACGGCACAACATCGCGATCTTGCAGAAGGCCGCGGAGCCTCGCGTGCTGCTCGCCGTGCCATACGATTACGATTTTTCCGGAGCGGTGAACGCGCCCTACGCGACCCCACCGGAGCAGCTCAAGCTCGTATCGGTGCGCCAGCGCGTGTATCGCGGATTTTGCCAGCCGGACAGTATTCTGGCCCGCGTCCTCGCCCGCTTCCGCGTCGTGAAGGATTCCATCTTTGCGGCGGTCCGCGCCGTCCCTGATCTGCCCGAGCGCGACGTCCGCAATGTGCTCGACTACTTCGAAGACTTTTACAAGGTCATCGATAATCCCGGCGCTCTGAATCGGGAGCTCGTGCGCCCCTGCCGGAGGATGCCCTCATGAACGAGCGACGAGCGTTCGGATTGGTGATCCGGCTGGCGATCTACTATGCGGCGCTCGCGGCGGTGGCAGTGCTGGTGGCGCAGTGGATTCCCCGCTGGGGCGCGCTCCTCGGCGAGAAGACACCAGGCGCCGCCGTGGTCGCGATGCTGAGCGCATTGGGGCTGATGGCGCCCGTGGCGTGGATGTACATGCGGACCAAGCCCAAGCTGCGCTACGATCCGTCGCTCGTGCAGACCGTGATCGTCCTGCCGGTGGTGATCTCCGGCGTGGTGCTCATCGTGCGCGACAGCGTGCCGCTGGCGTTCAGCCTCGCCGGCATCGTTGCCGCGGTGCGCTTCCGCAACACACTGCACGATACCAAGGACGCGGTCTACATCTTTCTCGCGATTGCGGTGGGGCTCGCCGCGGGCGTGCAGTCATTCGCCGTCGGATTTGTCGTCTCCCTTATTTATGTAGTCGTGGTGCTCGTCCTCTGGCGCTTCGACATTGGGACTGCCCCGACGCCTGAGCGCGTCCAGGGCCGCCTGATTGTGGAGACACCGATCCCCACCGCTGCCCATACCACGATCGCGGGCGTGCTGGAGCAGCACGCCCGCCGCTGGAAGCTGACCGGCTCCGAGTCGGCCGCGCCGGGGCATACCGCGCTCACCTTTGCCGTGCGGCTGCGTGGGCAGTCGAGCGCCGACGCGCTCCTCGCCGCGCTGCGGCGCGACGCGGCCGCCCAGATCACCGCCGTGCGGTTCGAACCGGATCTGCGATAGGAATGACTCGGCAGTGGGACGTTCCAGACGCAGCAGCGCTCGGACAACTCATCGACCATCCTCCCGCCGCTGGTTTCCGGGTTTCGGCGGTGCAGACGACCTATTTCCGCGACGTCTATTACGACACTCCCGATGGCGAGCTCCGCCAGCGCGGTGGCCGCTACCGCATGCGCTTCACGGCGGATGGCAAGCAGCACCTCACCGTCTGGTTCCCTGACGGCACGCGACTCGACACACCGGGAACGGACGCCGAGGTGATCGCCGCCCGCGTGCGCGCGCTCGTTGATCCCGTGAAAGTCGCACCCTGGATCGAGCGAGACGTCGCGCGGCGGTGGCGCAGCATCGGTCTGCCGCTGGTGCGGCTGCCGCTGTGCGACTTCGTGGGCGACACCATCACAGTGCGACGCGGCGAGCTGCGCACTTCCCAGCACGAGCTCGCGATTCGTCCGCGGCCGTGGGGCGCCATGGCGGCGCGCACGATTGCGCGTCGCTGTGAAACCGCACCACTCCAGCTGCATGCAGTCGGCGAAGAGCCGCTGCAGCGGGCGCAGGCCGCCCTGTCCGCAGCGGAAGCCCAGATCCTCGCCCGCGAGCTTCGGGGCGAGCGCGAGCTCGCATTGATCGCGGTCGAGCACGGTCGCCTCGGACTCTGGCGCCTCGGCGCCGAGCTCCGGGTGCCGGTGGACCACGGGAGTGGTGAAGCAGACTGCCGCGCCGCGCTGCGCCGGATCGTCGGGAGCGGTGAAGGATCGCTGCGACTCCTGGGTGTCGTCCCGCCCGCCGGCGACCGCGCCGCTCTGGAAGTGTGGACCGCACGTCGCGTGCGGGGCAATTCGCCGCTGCAGTGGTTCGCGCCGACCGAGCTGCTCGAGCGCGTCGGATCGCCCGTGCTGCGCGACCCCGCGACGTTGGCGGCACTCACGGTTGCGGCGCGCTCGCCGCTCATTCCGGAATGGTCCGGCGCGGCGTTCGGCGCCCAAGCCACCGACGCGGCGCCGGAGGATGTCGCGCGCGCCAGCCGCGTCACCCTGAGTGAGATGCGCGTCCCCCTACTGAACGCGGACCTGCTGGATCCGGCGCGCGCGGCACCGGAGCAGTTTCTCAATCCCGAGCTTTCGTGGATCGAATTCAACGCGCGCGTGCTCGCGTTGGCCGAAGACCCACGTATCCCGCCGGCCGCGCGCATTCGCTTCCTCGGCATCTTCTCGACCAATCTGGACGACTTCGTCGCGACGAAGATCGGCGCGCTGAAGCAGCTCGCCGCCCTGAAGCGCGCCGGGCCATCAGCGGACCAGCTGCGTCCCCAGGAAACGCTCGACGCGATCGGCATCAGGCTGCGGCCCTTGATCGCCCGGCAGTACCGATTGTTTGACGCGTTGCTGCGGAACCGCGCCGTTGCGGGCGGCGTGGCGGTCGTCCATTGGTCGGAGCTTACACAACAGGAGCAGGCGGAGCAGCGCGCCCAGTTCACCGATCGCGTGTTGCCGTTTCTCAGTCCTAAAGCCCTCACGCGCGCCCCCGGTCACCCCTTCCCCGTCGTGACCGATCGCCGCGTCGCGCTGCTCGCGGTGTTGCGCGACCAGGCCGGCGCGCCGCCGCACTATGCGCTCGTCGAAATCCCGGAGACGCTCGAACGCTTCTTGGGCCTCGTCGGCAGTCGCCTCTTGCCGATCGAAGATGCCGTTCGAGCAAACCTCGACCTCCTGTATCCCGGCCGGATCGTCGTCGGCGCGCACGCCTTCCGCGTCACCCGCAGCGGCGACCTGCAGCTCGACGAAACGTCCGCAGGCAACTTCCTCCAGGCGATCGAAGAAGAGCTGGCGCGCCGCACGCTCCAGCCCGTCATCAGGCTCGAGATCGAGCCAGGCACGCCGGCGCCGCTCCAGGGTTTGCTGCAGCGCGAGCTCCATTTCGAGGAGAGCGAGCGCGACGGCGAGATCGGCGCCGCCGACCTGTATGTCGCCGGCGGGCCCGTCCATCTTGGCGCGCTGCGCGACGTGGCGACGTCGCTGCCAGACTATCCGCCGTCCGATGCGCGTGAGCCGTTTGCGCCGGGCCGGTCAGTGGCCGCTCAGCTTGACGAGCACGATGTGCTGGTCCACCACCCGTACGACTCCTTCATCGCGAGCTTCGAGCGGTTCATCGTCGAGGCCGCAGACGACCCGGAAGTGCAGGCCATCAAGCTCACGCTGTACCGTCCCGGCGGGCGTTCGGCGATCGGGGACGCGCTGAGTCGGGCTGCCGCGGCGGGCAAGGACGTGTCGGTGATGGTGGAGCTGAAAGCGCGCTTCGATGAAGCGCGGAACATCGCGTGGGCCAGGAGCCTCGAGCGCGACGGGATCCATGTGGTAACCGGTCTGGTGAGCCTCAAGACACACGCGAAGCTCGCCCTCGTCGTTCGCCGCGACACGGGCGGCAGCGCACGACGCTACGCGCACATCGGCAGCGGCAACTACAATCCCGACACGTCGCTCAGCTATGCCGACGTCGGCCTGTTCACCGCCGATCAGCGGATCACTGGGGACGTCCACGCCCTCTTCAATGAGCTCACCGGCTCGAGCCGGCCGCCGCGCGGAGGGCTGCGCCATCTGCTCGTCGCGCCCGCCGATCTGCTCGACCGCCTGCTCGCGATGATCGAGCGCGAAACCGCGCACGCTCGCGCCGGACGACCGGCCCGGATTCGCGCGAAACTCAACGGCCTCGCCGATTCGACGGTGGCGCAGGCGCTCTACAAGGCATCGCAGGCGGGCGTCGACGTCGATCTCGTGGTGCGCGGGATCTGCACGCTGCGACCGGGTGTGCCGGGACTGTCCGAGCGGATTCGGGTAGTGAGCATCCTCGGTCGTTTTCTCGAGCACGCCCGGATCTATCACTTCGCCAATGGAGGGGGCGATGCCGAGGAGTACTACATCGGGTCGGCGGATTGGCGGCCGCGCAATCTCCGGCGGCGGGTGGAAGTCGTCGCCCCGGTGTTCGATCCGGAGGCCCGGCGGACGTTGGACAAGATCCTGACAGAGGAGTTGAGGGCTCCGACAGCCTGGTTACTGAGTCCGGATGGAGGGTATGACCGCCAGGAAAGCTAGAACGTGCGGCAAAACACCCTCGTAAGGGTCCGCTGACATGCAACACGTTGTGACTCGTGCCCTTGCAATGCCCCTTTCACTCTTTAATCGTGGGTAGATGAGCACGGCCAGCGCCGACCGACTGCGCACCCGAGCTGCGGTCCTGGCCGCACTCGTGGTCGCCGCGCACGCCGGAGTCGTCCTCATCGGGTGGGCCGCCGGTTGGTCGCTCTTCCTCGTTCCCTCACCCAGCTTCATTCCGATGGCGCCCACGACGGCGCTCGCGTTTCTTGCGCTGAGTCTCGCGCTCATCGCGCGACTCCTGGCGCCCGCCGGTTCCCCGCTGCGCAACATCGGAACCGTGCTCTCGTGGGTCGTCGCGACGCTCGCCCTCGTCAACCTCGCCCTGCCGTCGCTCCTCGATCAATTGCTCGGCGGTTCGACCGGTCAGTTCGGACGCGTGCGGCTGGGTGTGATGTCACCCGTGACCGCCGCGGCGGTCATCCCGCTCGCACTCGCGATCGCCGCCACGGGGTCGCGGTCGCAGTACGTCGGAGCGCTGGCAACCGTCGCCGCGATCGTGGGCGCGACCGTCGCACTCGGATACGCGTACGGGACGCCGCTCCTCTATGGCGGCGGCACGATTCCCGTCGCGCTGCCGACCGGTCTAAGCCTCCTCGTCGTCGGCGTCGCCACGGTGCTCGCCGCGGGTCCCGACGTGTGGCCGCTCGAGCGGTTGGTCGGTGACGAGCCACGTGCACGAATGCTGCGTGCCTTCCTCCCGGCGACTGCCGGGCTGGTCGTGCTCATCGGTTTGCTCGATGCGCGGCTGGGCGCGCTGTTTGGCGGCGATCGCGTCTTGATCGCTGCCTGGTTCGCGGTAATCGGGGTGGTGTTCGTCGCCCTGCTCGTCGCGCGGCTGTCGCGCCACATTGCGAATCGCATCGAGCAAGTCAATCTCGAGAAGCAACGCGCCGAGCGGCGCTTCAACGACGTGTTCGACCAGACGATCGTCGGTTTCTCGACCACGCGGCTCGGCGACGGCAGGATGATTCGCTGCAATGACGTGTGCGCAAACCTGTTCGGGTACGATTCCGTCGCGGAGTTCCTCGCCGATCAACCGCGCAACTTGTGGTGGGATCCGCACGATCGTGAGCTGATGCTGGAGAAGTTCCGCGAGACGCCGATGATTCGAAACCTCGAGGCCCGCCTCCGTCGCAAAGACGGCACGCCGATCTGGGTTTTGGCCAATCTCACGAAGCGCGAGGGGGACGACGGCACACCGATCCTCGACAACATTTTCATCGACATCACCGATCGGAAGTCGCTCGAGCAGCAGCTGTGGCAGGCGCAAAAACTGGACGCGCTCGGCAGCCTGGCGGGCGGCGTCGCGCACGATTTCAACAATCTGCTGACGGCGATCATCGGGTACGCGGACATCCTGCGGGATGATCTCGGAGCGGATTCCCCGCACACGGACGACCTCAACGAAATCATCAAGGCGAGCGACCGGGCGACGGCGCTGACGCGGCAGCTGCTGGCGTTCAGTCGCCGGCAGCCATTCGAGCCCAAACCGCTCCGCCTCGATGAGCGTGTGACGGATATGGAGAAGATGCTACGCCGGCTCCTCGGCCCGCCGGTCCGCCTCGTGACGGCGACAGACGCCGATCTCTCGGCCATCCTGGCGGACCCCAGCCAGATCGAGCAGGTCGTCCTGAACCTCGCGGTGAACAGCCGCGACGCGATGGCACAGGGCGGAACGCTGACCATCGAGACGCGCAACGTGCGGATGGACGAGCCGTACGTCCACGGCGCCTCGGCCGTCCCGGCGGGCCGGTACGTGATGCTGGCAGTCAGTGACACCGGTTCGGGAATGAACGCCGAGACGCTCGCCCGGTTGTTCGAGCCATTTTTTACGACAAAGGAAAAGGGCAAGGGCACGGGACTCGGGCTGTCCACGGTCTACGGGATCGTGAAGCAGAGCCAGGGCCACGTGATCGTGTACAGCGAGCCCGGGGTGGGCACGACGTTCAAGTGCTACTTCCCGGTCAGCGAAGTGAAGGCCCGGATCTCCCGGCCCTCGCAGGCGCCTGTCGAGGTCAGAGGCACCGAAACGATCCTGCTCGTCGAAGATGAGGAGCCGATTCGGCTGCTCGCGACGACGGCACTCGAGCGCTACGGCTACAAGATCCTCGCGGCCGACGACGGGGATGCCGCCATGGCTCTGGCTGCTCAGCACGAGGGTCCGATCCACTTGCTCCTTTCGGACGGTGTGCTGTCTGGCGTGCGCGTTCCGGAGCTGCTGCGCCGCTTTGTCGCGCAACGGCCCGACACCAAGATCCTGCTCATGTCCGGCTATTCGGAGGAAGCGGTGTTCCAGCACGACATCGTCGCGCCGAACACCGCCTTCCTCCCGAAGCCCTTCACGATCCGCCAGCTCACCGAGCGGGTGCGTGAGGTGCTCGACTCCTAGCGTAGTGCTGCATCGCGCTGCGGCGGGATCGGCAGCGCTAAGGTAAATGTCGTGCCGACTCCGACCCGTGACTCGACGTCGACCGTTCCGCCGAACATCGCTTCCGTGATTTCCTTCACCACGGCGAGCCCGAT
>WNGI01004213.1_pt1 | contig 12833 bp, 6 predicted proteins | sample 5400621 | NCBI WGS metagenome assembly WNGI01 (sample SAMN13153374, study PRJNA577476) | soil metagenome | isolation source: 20 cm soil or saprolite under Garry oak tree replicate 1 | place: USA:California | collected 2016-06-15 | reverse complement strand
TCACATTGAACGCGCGTGATCCTCTTGCTTACGCCGGAGTCGCTTTCTTGCTGGCCGTCGTGGCTCTGGCCGGTTTGCTTGGCCCGGCGCGACGGGCAACCAGAGTGGATCCATTGGTGGCGTTGCGCGACGAATAGCAATTTTGAAATCGCGCAATTCGGAATTGATATCTCCCGTCTCTCATTGGGAGAAGAGGGGCAGAGCTGGGTCGTGGCCAAACAATCAAGCCCTCACCCCAACCCTCTCTCAGAGGGCCAGGGAGGCAAATTGAATTTGAGATTACAAATTTGAAATCGGAAAGTTGAATCATGGAAACACTAATCAAAGACATCCGCTATGGTATTCGATCGCTGGTCAAACATCCTGGCTTCACAGCCGTTGCCGTGATCACTCTGGCGCTTGGCATTGGCGCGAACAGCGCGATCTTCAGCGTCGTCAACGCCACCTTGATGCGGCCGCTGCCGGTTTCTCATCCGGAAGGCCTCGTCTTCGTTTTCAATGGCGACCCCGGCAGCGTTTTTTCCTACCCTGACTATGCCGAGATGCGCGATCAGAACCAGGTGCTGGATGGGTTGATTGCCTGGGGCGGGATTACCACCAGTCTCAATAATAACGATCAAGCTGATCTGATTAACGGAGCGATTGTCACCGGGAATTATTTTCCGGTGTTGGGTGTTGCGGCAGAGAAGGGGCGAGTCATTACGCCGGAAGATGATCAGACTGTGGGCGGGCATCCGGTCGTGGTAATCAGTCACGGCCTTTGGCAACGCCGCTTTGGCGGAGATCAAAACATCGTCGGCCGGCAACTGCTGCTCAATGGGCACAGCTTCACAATTATTGGTGTCACTCCTGCCGATTTTAAGGGCGCCCAACTGGGCATCGTCAGAGAGCTCTATGTGCCGATGATGATGCAGGCCAACATGAGGCCGCCGCGGGCTGGTTATTCCGGCGAGATGAATCCCGATCTGCTCAACGTGCGAAGGAATCGTTGGCTCTACGCCGTGGGCCGGCTTAAGCCGGGAGTGACGGCTGAGCAGGCCCGATCAGCATTAGGCGTCATCGCGAAACATCAGGAGGAGACTTATCCGGATACTAATCGCGGCCGCGGCGTGAGCGTATCGGCGTTCAACGAAAGCGATGATCCGGCGCAGCGCCGGCAACTGAGTTCAGTGGCGGTGTTGCTGATGTCGGTCGTCGCCCTTGTACTCTTGATCGCCTGTGCGAACGTTGCGAACCTGCTGCTCGCTCGCGGTTCAGCTCGCACCAAAGAGATCGCCGTGCGGTTGGCGCTGGGCGCAACTCGCTGGCGTGTAGTGCGTCAGCTTCTCACCGAAAGTGTGCTGCTCGCTGCGTTGGGTGGAACTATCGGACTAATGCTCGCCTGGTGGGCTGCTGCTTCGTTGCGCGCGATGCCACCTCCTCCAGGTGCGCTTCCGATCGCTCCGAATTTTGCCATCGACCCGCGAGTGCTCTGGTTCACCTTTGGACTGGCGATGCTTGCGGGAGTCGTCTTCGGATTGACGCCCGCATTGCAGGTATCTCGACCGACGCTACTGCCCGCGCTCAAGGATGAATCCTGGATCGCCACCGAACACGCGACACGGTTCAGTCTGCGGAATCTGCTCGTGGTAACCCAGGTTGCCTTGTCGGTCGTTTTGCTCATCGCAGCCGGATTATTTCTGCGCAGCTTGCGCCATGCACAGTCAATCGATCCCGGCTTTGATGCCCAGAAAGTCGTGACGGTGCCCCTCAATATCAATCTCTTGCGCTACACCAAGCTACAGGGGCGAGAGTTTTATCGCGAGGTGATTGACCGAGTCGAGGCCGTACCCGGAGTCGAATCGGCGAGCCTGGCCCGCATAGTCGCGTTGAGTGGTGGCGGCTCGGTGCGCAGTCTGCTAATCGAAGGGCGAGCAGGGTCGGATAATCAGTTTCGTAGCGAAGGAACCGGGGACACAGGACGCGATGCCAACTCCGTGAGTTCAAACGTTATCGGTCTCAAATACTTTCAGACCCTGGGCATTGGTTTTCTGCGCGGGCGCGATTTCAATGCGCAAGATACGGAAGGTTCGCCGCGAGTAGTGATTGTTAACCAGGCCTTCGCTCAGCGGCATTTTCCCGAACAGGAAGTGATCGGCCGCCGAGTGAGCTTCAATGCCGCGGCTGGTCCCTGGCACGAGATCGTGGGCATTGTCCGCGACAGTAAGTATCTGACCCTCGGTGAGCTACCGACCCCCGTCGCGTATTTGCCGCTCCAGCAGAATCATGAAACCGGAATGACTCTGCACGTACGCGCCAGTGGCGATCCGTCGACTATTTCAGCGGCCGTTCGGCGCGAGGTGCAATCGCTGGAGAAAAATCTTCCGCTCAATAATGCGGCGCCGATGAGTGAATGGATAAACAACTCGCTTTACGCCGCGCGCATGGGTGCGATCCTTTTGGGGATCTTTGCTGCGCTGGCGCTCGTGCTCGCGTCGATCGGTTTGTATGGGGTGATGTCGTTTGCAGTCGCGCGACGCACGCGCGAGCTTGGCATCCGCTTGGCCTTAGGCGCGCAGGCGGCCGACGTTTTCAGGCTGGTATTGGGCCAGGGAATGATCCTGGTTGCCTTTGGCCTGGTGCTTGGTCTCGGAGTGGCGGCGTTTGTGACCCGCCTGTTGACCAGCTTTCTCTACGGCGTCAGCACTACTGACGGAATTACTTTCGCCACCATCCCGGCGATTCTGGCGCTGGTCGCTTTGGTGGCTTGCTACATTCCGGCGCGCCGCGCCACTAAGGTCGATCCGTTGGTAGCGCTGAGATATGAGTAATAGGACCTAAAGGACTTGTTGGACCTATAGCCCGTCGGTTAGAGGAGAAGGAAGGATGGAAACACTATTCAAAGACATTCGCTACGGAGTTCGATCGCTCTTAAAACATCCCGGCTTTACGGCTGTGGCAGTGCTCACCCTCGCGCTCGGCATTGGCGCGAACAGCGCCATGTTCAGCACCGTCAATGCGGTCTTGCTCCGCCCACTGTCATATCCGGAACCAGACAAGATCGTCTTGCTCGAGGGCGTCAACCCGCCGCAGGGCATCACGCAAAGCAACATGTCGATACCTGACTTTGCCGACTGGCAGAAACAGAATCGGGTGTTCGAGCAACTGGCGGGATTTTTCTCAGGCGGTGTGTTGTTCACCAGTGGCGACGAGACCGAGCGCGTGCGCACCACGGGAGTCACCGAAGAATTCTTTCCGCTATTTCGCACCGGCGCCATCAAAGGGCGCACGCTGCAAGCCGACGATGCACAGAAAGGTCGCGACCCGGTCGTCTTGTTGAGCTACGCATTTTGGCAACGACGGTTTGGCGGCGATCACAATGTCGTCGGCAGCAAAGTTACGCTCAGTGGTAAGGGCGCCACGGTCGTCGGCGTGATGCCTGCCGGCTTTGACTATCCCGCCCAATCGGAAATGTGGGTGCCCTATCCGATCGACGCGGCTGCCGAACGGCGCGACAACCGTTTCTTCAGCGTGGTGGCGCGGCTTAAGCCCGGCGTAACCCTGCCGCAGGCGCAAGCGGAGATGGACGCCATCAATCAACGCCTGGCGCAAAGCTTCGGCGAAACGAATACGGGTTGGTCGGCAAGAGTAATCGGTCTTCAGGAGCGCCTGGTGGCATCAATGCGAAAGTCGCTGCTGGTCCTGCTTGGTGCAGTCGCCTTCGTTTTGCTGATCGCATGTGCGAACGTCGCCAACCTTCTGCTCGCGCGCGCGACCGCCCGGCAAAAAGAGATCGCCTTGCGCACGGCCCTGGGCGCGAGTCGCTGGAGAGTAATCCGGCAAATGTTGACTGAGAGTCTGCTGCTGTCGGTGCTGGGCGGCGCGATTGGATTAATGCTGAGCGTTTGGCTGACGAGACTACTTGTCTCCATCAGCCCGGCGAACACGCCGCGGCTGGACGAGATCAGACCGGACGCGCGTGTGTTTGCTTTCACGCTTGGGCTGACCGTGCTCACAGGTTTCATCTTCGGTCTGGCGCCCGCGCTGCAGGCATCGCGGATCGATTTGAATTCCGGGTTGAAAGAAGGCGGACGCAGCGGATCGGGCGGCGTGCATAGCAAACGGCTGCGCAGCCTGATGATGGTCTCAGAGATCGCGTTGTCATTCATGCTTCTGGTGGGCGCGGGATTGCTGATTAAGAGCTTCGTGCGCCTGCGTGATGTCAGTCCGGGATTCACTCCCGACAATGTGCTGACGATGCGGGTCTCACTGCTGCCCGCGAAGTACGCGCAGGGTGAACCGCGAGTGCAGTTGCTGCGTCAGACCCTGGAACACCTCAAAGCGATTCCGGGAGTGCAGTCGAGCGGTGCAGTGTTAAGCCTGCCGCTCGGGGGCGATACGTTCAACGTTTGGCGCGGCGTCATTCGCGAAGGCCGGCCGGCCACGCCGGAAGAATCCGGCAACGCCGCCTATCTGGTCGCGACTCCGGATTATTTCCGCACGCTGAAAATCCCACTGGTGTCAGGCCGCGCATTCGACGATCGCGACACCGAGGCGAATCAAAAGGTGGTCATCGTTAACGAGCCCATGGCGCGCCAGCTCTGGCCTGGCGAAAGCCCAATCGGCAAACGCTTCACGATCTGGCGTGACGAAAAATTTCCGCGCGAGATTGTCGGCGTAGTCGGCGAAACGAAGCCGTCATTGGACGCCGAACCTGGCCCGCAGATGTACGTGCCCTACGCTCAGGACTCGAGTTGGGCCAGCATGTCGCTCGTGATCCGCACCACCAGCGATCCCTCCGGCACGGCCGCGGCAGCGCGTAACGAAATTCGTGCGCTTGATAAAGGAATACCGGTTTTCAACGTCAAGACAATGAACGACGTGCTGGGAACATCAATAGCGTCTCAACGAATGTCGATGTTGTTGCTGAGCGCCTTCGCCGCGATGGCCCTGCTCCTGGCGATGATCGGCATTTACGGCGTCACCGCGTATTACGTAACCCAGCGCACGCAGGAAATCGGTATCCGGATGGCATTGGGCGCCCAAACGAGTGACGTGATGAAGCTGGTTTTTAGAAACGGCATGGCGCTGGCCTTGATTGGTGTCGTCGTGGGACTGGCCGGCGCTTTCGCGTTGACGCGATTGATGACCAGCCTGTTATTTGCCGTCAAACCTACAGACGTAATGACCTTTGCGATCGTGTCGGTGTGTCTGCTGGTAACTGCTTTGATTGCCTGTTACCTGCCGGCGCGCCGCGCGACGAAAGTCGATCCGCTGGTAGCGCTGAGGTATGAGTAGAAGGCGTTCTTTTCCCCTCTCCCTTTTGGGAGAGGGGCCAGGGGTGAGGGTCGAAGCTTAGCGCAAAACTCTTTTTTTGATTATCTGTTGTGTTTACAAAGGACAAGAGAAATAAATAAAGGGTTTTCGCTTATGCCCTCACCCCGGCCCTCTCCCAAAGGGAGAGGCAGTTCAAGAGGAAATTTGAAATTAGAAATCGGAGAAGAAATCATGGAAACATTCTGGCAAGACATCCGCTACGGCATTCGCATGTTGCTCAAGGCGCCCAGCTTCAGCATCGTCGCTACGATTGCGCTCGCCCTGGGCATCGGTGCAAACACGGCCATCTTCAGCGTCGTCAACGCAGTTCTTCTGAAGCCGCTGCCGTTCGCGAATTCTGAACAACTGATGAGGGTGTTCGAAACGGACAGCGCGCGCGGAATGCAACGCGGGACGGCGTCGTACCCGAATTTTGCCGACTGGCGAGATCAGAACCATGTCTTCGAGCACATGTCTTCTTATTACAACAACGACTTCATCATGACGGGACGGGGCGAGTCCAGGCGGCTTCAAGGCGCGGTGGTCAACGCGGACCTGTTTCCGCTGTTGGGTGTAGCTCCGTCGCTCGGACGCGGATTTCTTCCCGATGAAGACAAGCCGGGCGAAGGCGGCCGCGTCGTGATCCTGAGCCAGGAGCTATTTCAAAAGCGCTTCAACTCCGATCCTAATGTGATTAATCAATCGGTGGAGCTGGACGGAAAACCCTTCACCATCGTCGGCGTCATGCCAAGCGCATTTCAGTTCCCGATTCAAAATGAACCGGCCGAGTTATGGACCACCGTGTCCGGTGACAGGGAAGGGAAGGAACCAATCACGGAAGAGCGTGGCGCGCACTATATGAACGTGATCGCCCGTCTCAAGCCCGGAGTCTCAAAGGAGCAGGCGCAGGCCGAAATGACTACCATCGGCGCGCGCCTCGAGCAGCAATATCCGGACAAAGACTTGCATCGGGGCATCAGGATCGAATCAGCGCTCGAAGCCATGGTCGGCAGCATCCGGCCGGCGCTGCTCATTCTGTTGGGAGCGGTTGGCTGCGTGCTTCTGATAGCCTGCGCGAACGTAGCCAATCTGCTACTGGCGCGGGCGATGACTCGTCACAAAGAGATGGCGATTCGATCGGCATTAGGCGCGAGTCGTTTCAGAGTCGTGCGGCAATTGCTGACTGAGAGTGTGTTGCTGTCGCTTGCCGGCGGCGTGCTCGGTTTACTACTGGCAGTATGGTGGTCGGATCTGCTGATCGCTTTGGGCAAGAAAGACATACCGCGCGCGTTGCAGGTGGGCCTGGATTGGCGCGTGCTCGGATTCACTCTCGTGGTCTCTCTCTTAACGGGCATCATCTTTGGTCTGGTCCCGGCGATTCACTCGTCGAAGACTCAGTTAACTGAGACGCTCAAGGAAGGCGGTCGAGGCTCAGGCGAAGGAGCGCGACGGAATCGCATTCGCGGCGTGCTGGTCGTGGGCGAGTTGGCAATCGCTGTCATTCTACTGGTCGGGGCCGGCCTGCTCATTCAAAGTCTTTGGCGCTTGCGCCAGGTCAGCCCGGGATTCAATTCCCAGAATGTGCTGACCCTGGTTGTCGGCGTGCCTCAGGTCAAATATCCGACCGAGAAGCAGGCGCAGTTTTACCGCGATCTGGTGAAGCGCATTGAATCGTTGCCAGGCGTGACTTCTGCCAGCGCCACCATCCCGTTGCCTTTGAGTGGTGACCTTTTCAGCATTTCATTTGAAACTGAAGGCCGGCCGATCGCTAAAGGCGATCAGCCTTCCGCCGATTTTTTCTCAATCGGTCTTGGCTATTTCAAGACGTTGGGAATTGCACAGATCAAGGGCCGCGATTTTACTGAGCGTGATGACGCTAAAGCTCCCGGCGTGATCATCGTCAACGAAGCGTTTGCGCGAAAGTTCTTTCCGAACGAAGATCCGCTCGGCAAGCGTATCAAGCCGGGCATCTCAACCGATGAAACCAAACCAGTGATGCGGGAGATCATCGGCGTGGTGGCCGACGTTAGAAACCGAGATCTCAGTTCTGAGTTAAGGCCCGGCTATTTCGTGCCGCTCGCGCAAGTCCCTTTCAACCAGATGACCATGGTGGTCAAGACGAGCAACGATCCCCGCGGTCTGATCACCGCGGTCCAGCGTGAAGTCACCTCGATGGACAAGGAGTTGCCGGTCTATAACGTCAAGACGCTGGATGAATATTTGGCGGCTTCAGTGGCGGCGCCCAGATTCAATACTACCCTACTAGCGATCTTTGCGGCGGTGGCCCTGGTCCTGACCATTGTTGGTTTGTACGGCGTCATGAGTTACTCCGTCGCGCAACGGACGAATGAAATCGGCATTCGCATGGCGCTCGGCGCGCAGACACGCGATGTATTGAGTCTGATCGTTAAGCAGGGTTTCAAACTGGTGCTGATAGGTTTGGCAATCGGATTGGTGGGAGCCTTCGCGCTGATGCGCGTGATCTCCAGTTTGCTTTTCGGCGTGACCACAAAAGATCCAATCACGTTCACGGCGGCGGCTGGACTATTGGCCGTCGTTGCCTTGCTGGCTTGTTACCTGCCGGCGCGCCGCGCATCGCGTGTCGATCCGATGGAGGCGCTGAGGTATGAATGAATATCGGACCTATAGGACGTATCCGACCTATAGCTTGACCTGCTGGCCGCGTTACGTTACGAATAGCTCTCGGTTGGACGATGCCCAAAATACTTATCGCCGACGATCAAGCTGACGTACTCGCCGCCCTGCGACTCTTGTTAAAGGGCGAACGCTTTCAGATCGAAACGGCGTCATCGCCCGCGGGTGTTCTCAGGGCTATCGATTCGCAGGAGTTTGATGTAATCCTGATCGATCTCAACTACGCTCGCGATACGACGTCGGGCAGTGAAGGGCTTGACCTGTTGACGAGAATTGGGACCGCGGATCCGACTCTTCCTATAGTCGTAATGACGGCCTGGGGCAGCGTCGATCTGGCGGTTGAAGCCATGCGGCGTGGCGCGCGGGATTTTATTCAGAAGCCCTGGGACAACGCGCGTCTGCTGGCCGTGCTGCGCACACAGGTTGAATTAGCTCAGGCGTTGCGTCGCGGCCGGCGTCTGGAAGCCGAGAACCTGGCTTTGCGTGACAGCGTGTCTGAACCGTCGAGCGAGCAGCCGCGGATCGTGGCTGAATCATCGACGATGAAAGCAGTCCTGAACCTGGTTGACCGGATTGGGCCGGCGGACGCCAACGTTCTTATCACCGGCGAGAACGGGACCGGGAAAGAAGTAATCACGCGGGCCCTGCATGCCGTTTCGGCGCGACGAACAAAGCCTTTGATTTCACTGAATGCCGGCGCTTTGGCCGAAGGCGTTTTTGAAAGCGAGTTGTTTGGCCATGTACGCGGCGCGTTCACCGACGCGCGCGTCGATCGCGTCGGCAGGTTCGAGCTCGCCGATGGCGGCACTCTATTCCTCGATGAAATTGCCAACGTACCGCTCAACCTGCAACCAAAACTTCTCCGTGTTTTGGAGACCGGTCAGTTCGAGCGGGTGGGCTCTTCCAAAACGTCGAAAGTAGATGTGCGCGTGCTGTCGGCAACTAATGCGGACTTGAACGCTGAGGTGGCCCAGGGCAGGTTTCGCCAGGATCTTCTGTTTCGTCTGAATACGGTCGAGTTGCATTTACCTCCGTTGCGCGATCGCCACGAAGACATTCCGGCGTTGGCGGAACATTTTCTGCATCAGCATCGAGAGCGCTACCACCGATCTATTATGGGTTTCACTCCGGAAGCCTTCGACGCTTTGCGCGCTCATTCGTGGCCCGGTAACGTGCGTGAGTTGGATCACGTGATCGAGCGCGCTGTGTTGATGAGTTCAGGTCAGATGGTGACTGCTTTTGATCTGGCCTTGCAGACCACGCCGGATGCCCGCATGTCGGCGCGCCTGGAGGAAATGAGTCTCGAAGACGCTGAGCGGCTATTGATTACGAAAGCTCTCACGCGGTTTGAAGGCAATGCCAATCGCGCTGCGGAAGCACTTGGCTTAAGCCGCAGCGCGCTCTACCGCCGTCTGCAAAAGTACGGGTTGTCTTAGAGCCGCGGAGCGGCAAAGGATCTGTAGCCCATGGCGTGAGCCATGGGGAGAGAACGTCAAAGCAATTCAGCCCCGGCAGGGGCGAGACGTCGGTTGTCGTCGTTTCGAGTTCCGCCGCTCCGCGGCTATCTCATTGGCCCCAACCGGTACCCACGGCTCACGCCGTGGGCTACAGATCTTTTGCCGCTCCGCGGCTGATCTAGCCAGACGCGACGGCGACTCCATTCAAACAGAAATCACAGACTGAAGTCTGTGCCACCTCCTGAGTTATCATAACGACGTGAGTACTCCAGCTAAGCCAAAGCATTCCACCACTTTCACCAGCCTCGATCCGGCTTTCAAGCGTGGCGGCCGGCTGAAATTCGAAAGGCGAATTACGTTTCTCGCCCTGGCCGCGGGGTTTCCGGCCGTAATTCTCTGTGCGTTCCTGCTTTGGTATGACAGCTATTCCACGCGGCTGCAGTGGACCGTCGATCTTCTGCTGGTGCTCTTGTGGCTGGGTATTGCTTTCAATCTCAAAGCGCGCATCGTTCGCCCGCTGCAAACTCTTTCAAATATTCTGGCAGCCATACGCGAAGGGGATTACTCGATTCGCGGGCGGCGCGCCGCAGTCGGCGACGCGCTGGGCGAAGTCATGCTCGAAGTGAACGACCTCGGGCAGACATTACGCAACCAGCGTCTGGGCGCGCTCGAGGCATCGGCTCTGCTGCGCACGGTGATGGGCGAGATCGACGTAGCAGTTTTCGCGTTTGATGGTAACCAGCGTTTGAGATTGGTGAATCGGGCGGGACAGAAGTTGCTGGCCCAGCCGACGGTGCGCCTGTTGGGCCGTACGAGCGATGAACTCGGACTCGCCGCCTGCCTCAATCGTCCGGAGGGCGGCGCGCAGACGATGCAGATGGTTTTCCCCGGAGGTGTCGGACGCTGGGACATTCGTCGCAGCACTTTTCGTGAAGGCGGCGCCCAACATCAGTTGCTGGTGCTAACCGATCTAAGTCAAACGCTGCGCGAGGAGGAGCGAACGGCGTGGCAGCGACTCTTGCGCGTGCTCGGTCATGAGCTGAACAACTCGCTGGCGCCGATCAAGTCAGTCGCCGGCAGTCTGGCGGATTTGCTCGACCGTCAACCGCGGGCGGCGGATTGGGGGGATGACATGCAGCGTGGCCTCGAAGTAATTTCCTCGCGCGCGGACTCACTGGCGCGCTTTGTTGAATCGTATTCCAAACTGGCCCGTCTGCCCCAGCCAAGGTTTGAGCCTTTGAACATCGCCGACCTGTTGCAGAGGGTGGCCAGCCTCGAGACGCGTCTGCCCGTCAGGATAGTTCCTGGTCCGGAGCTGAGTATTCAGGGCGACAGCGTGCAGTTGGAACAATTGCTGATCAATCTGGTGCGGAACGCAGTAGATGCTTCGATGGAGGCCTCGTCGGAGACTGGAGGCGCAGTGGAAGTCGGCTGGATCCAGCGTAACGGTCACGTTGAGGTGTGGATCAGGGATGAAGGCCCGGGGCTGGCAAGCACCGCGAACCTGTTTGTGCCGTTCTTTACGACGAAGGTCGATGGGTCGGGCATTGGGCTGGTGCTTTCAAGACAGATCGCCGAAGCTCACGGCGGAACCCTCACCCTCGAAAATCGTTCACAGCCGCGCGGATGCGAAGCAGTGTTAAGACTGCCGCTTTGAGGTTAGTCTCTTAATTTGGAAAACAGGCGTTCAGAGTACCGACTTCAGTCGGGTTTTGCGAGTGTGAACAAACCCGACTAAAGTCGGTACTCTGAACACCTGATTCTCAAGTTGAAACACTCGCTGGCATTCGCCCGCGTTTGCCTGATCGGTAAGAGGGGATCGATAATCAAGTCTAAGAGTAAGTCCAGGGGTTAGGAAAAATAGGGTTATGAGAAATGACAAGGGGCGGGCTTCGCGGTTTGGAGCGGTGCTTTTTTTGTTTGGGTTGTGGGTTTGCTTATTCACGAGCTGTGTGAATAAGGCGCAGCAGAATTTCGAACGGCCACCGGCGTCGGTGTCGGTAACGGTTGCAATTACGCAAGACGTCCCAACTTATCTGGATGCTATCGGCAAGACCGTCGCGCGCGAAGTGGTTTCCATTCAGTCCCAGGTATCGGGCCGCATTACCAAAATTCATTTCACTGACGGCGCTGACGTGAAGAAGGGTGACATGCTCTTCACGATCGATACGCGGCCTTTCGAAGCAAGTCTGCGGCAAGCCCAGGCGAACGTTTCCCGCGACATCGCGCTCAAGAAGCAGGCCGAAGCTAATCTTGCCAAAGACGTCGCCCAGGCAAAATGGGGGGAAGTACAGGTCAAGCGTTATGGCGAGTTAGTCAGGAGTGGCGTCGTTCCGCGCGAGCAATACGAACAGCTCCGCGCGAGCGCCGACTCTCTTAACGCGACCGTCGATGCCGACCGCGCCACCGTGCACAGCACCGAGGAAGCTATCAAGGTGGATGCGGCCGCAGTGGAGAGCGCGAAAGTGCAACTCAGCTACTGCTATATTCGCTCACCTATCGACGGCCGCGCCGGCCAGCGCCTGGTGGATGTTGGCAACGTAGTAAATCCCGGGGGATCGAGTGGTAGTGGTTCGAGCAGTGGAACTTCCGGCAGCGGCAATTCGCTGCTGGTGATCGAGCGTCTGGATCCGATCTACGCGGACTTCACTATTTCCCAGGACAAGCTGGCTGACGTGCAAGAGCAGATGCATGCCGGCAGGCTCAAGACCGAGGTGCGTCTGCCGGATAACCCCGAAAATTCGGTTACCGGTCAGCTCACCTTTCTAAACAATGCCGTCGAGAATGCAACCGGCACGGTGAATCTCCGCGCCACGATTCCGAACGCGGGACATCGCTTTTGGCCGGGCCGCTTCGTCAATATCCGTCTGGTGTTGAGCACGATTCACGGCGCCGTGCTGGTGCCTGCCAACGCGCCGCAGATGTCAGGAAAAGGATCGTTCGTCTATGTCGTGAAGCAAGATTCGACCGTCGAACAACGGCCCGTGTCGCTGGGCCAGCGGCAAGGAGATCTGATTGTGGTCGAAAAGGGAGTAGAGCCCGGTGAACGTGTAGTCACCAACGGCCAACTGGGCGTCACACCCGGCGGCAAGGTGCGCATCGACCAGCCGGTGAACCCCGCGGCAGGCAATGGAACAAAGTAGAAGGAATGGCTGAACTTCTTGAGACGTGCGGGAGGTCCCATCGACGACATGGAGTCAGTACCGGGAGCGGTAGCGACTGGGTCAACTCCGATAACAATCATTGAGATTGCCGCTATTGTTACCCGGTCGCTACCGCTCCCGGTACTGACCTCATCCTCAAATTGGGGCACTACGAACTAATGAATCTCTCGGAACCATTCATACGCCGGCCCGTCATGACCGCGGTGTTGACGCTGTCAGTGATCCTGTTTGGAACGTTGGCCTACTTTCAACTGCCGGTGAA
>WNGI01008058.1_pt1 | contig 12834 bp, 12 predicted proteins | sample 5400621 | NCBI WGS metagenome assembly WNGI01 (sample SAMN13153374, study PRJNA577476) | soil metagenome | isolation source: 20 cm soil or saprolite under Garry oak tree replicate 1 | place: USA:California | collected 2016-06-15 | reverse complement strand
CCGCCTGCTAGACATAAGCGTATCGCCTCCTCTTGTGGAAGTTACTCGAGATTTTGAACACACCCTGCCTGGTTCAGGCAGAGGAATACTGAGAGGGGCAGAGGCTAGATTCTAAAAACGGAGAGCAGCAAATAGGGCGAAACACTCATGAGAAAGGGATGCGAGGGAAACCTTCTGACGTGATTGGTTGAATCGCTTTGAACACTTAGAAAAATTTGCTCTTTGGACAAATCCGAGTGTGAAGCCAACTTGTACTCGTGATCCTGCGGTTTAGGCATCGGCCTCGTCGATAGGGAGTTAAGAGACTCGGTATCGAACCGGAGCTCGGGGCAATGAAACCGCGGCCCCGAATCATCGTGGTCGGTATCACCAACGTCACTTATTAATAATTCGCGAGCGCCGCCGTGATGATGTTCCTCGACACCGACGTGGTTGTGCCGAAAGCAATCTGCCCACGCCCAGATCGGACCGCTGAACAGGAACAAGAGACAAAACAAAGATATGAAGAGCCGCTTCACGGAATTGTCCTGATTGGTCTTAACATTAGCCGACGATAAGCTGCGATTCAAGATATCCCATCTTCCTCGTCAACTCCTTCTTTGAGCACTTGATGACAACAACCGGCTAGTCAACCTGAATAAGCGGACAAACCTTGTTTCCGTGATCCCTGCCAGCTTTACGCCGCACTAATGTACGCAACTCATTTCGAAGCGACTGTAGCTCCCGGATCTTATCATCGATGTCACACAAGTGGTCGCAGGCCAGCTCCTTCACTTGGTCGCAGGGCCGCTGATCCATTCCTGTTTCCCTTCTACAAAACGACCCCTCGGGGTTTTGCTTCAATCACATTAAAAACGCCAAAGAAAGTACGCCACGCCGTGACGATGTTTAAACCGGCTTCCCGCGCGATTTCAAGCGGCTCCCTATTCCAATGACAACCGAGCAGATTTGCAAAGCTATCCTCCCGGCGGTCTTGCCAACGACCCAGCCATTCACGGTTACTCCGGCCGTGGTCAAGCAAAAGAACTCGACCGGTCGGCTTACAAACGCGCGCCATCTCTTGTAGCGCAAGCACCGGATTCGGGAAGGTGCACGTCGTAAGAGAAGAGAGTACCGTGTCAAAACTCTTACCACAAAAAGGAAGAGCCTGAGCGTCTGTCAGAAAGAAGTCAACGTTCATGGATAATTTCTCTGCTCGTTTTCGAGCGACGTTCAGCATCTCGCCACTGATATCCACGGCGACAATCCGACACTCTCGAGGATAATAGCGCAGGTTTTTACCTGTTCCGACCGCAACCTCCAGGACGTTCCCTGAGGCTCGCCGCAACAATTGATGTCGAAGTCTACTCACTCCCAACAGATCAGGAACGCCCTCGACCCAATCGTACCAGCGGGCAAATTGATCGTACTTGTCAGCTATCTCGCGTGATTCAAACTGTACCGACATGATCTACTCTTTCTTCCGTTGTTTCGGCCAGTAGTTGAATAACACCGGACTTCCCATAGGGGAATGAATGCAGATCGGCAAGTCCAATCGACTTGCCGCATCGTAGAGCAGAAAGAAGTGGGAATCGCTCAGCAGGCGATCGCGCTCCGATCCGCGGAGAAAAATACCGACCGCGCCGTTCTCCTTCGCGAGCTTGGCTTCACCATAAACTAACACTCTTACCAATCTCACGGAGAAGCAAACGGGTTGCGGATCCTAAGTTGACGGTCTATGACCTGCCTATCCTGGAGGTCTTCGGAATACAGAATTTTGCATCCAGCGCTTAACGCGGAGGCCAGAATCATCGCGTCGTAAAATGACAACCCATAGCGCTCGGCTATTTCGATACCACGGTCGTGAGTCTCGATGGTTAGTGGCTCAATCTCGCATAGGGCGCGGATGGGAGTAAGTACCTCTATGATTTCGCCCCACGACATACCTAGTTTGGCCGAGGCAACCGCGGCAAATTCATTGAGAACCTGAACGCTGATGACGCCGCCATTGGCGACGAGTTCCTCGGCCCGATCAGCCTTGGTCGTGTCCTCCGAAAGCAAATAGAGTAAGACGTTAGTGTCGAAAAACGTCTCAGCGGCGGGCATTGGCCTCAGCGCGGTCAAACTTGAAAGCGGCGGGCAGGCGACCACGGTACTTTCTCAAACGCGCAAGCAGTTCGCGAGCCCCGGGCGCCTTCTTGATCGCGAAAAGGCGAGCCCCGGCAACATCGATCTCGATGTTGTCCCCTTCCTTGAGGTCGAGCGCTTCCACTACCGCGGCCGGCAAGCGGACCGCCAGGCTATTTCCCCATTTACAAACCTGCATAAATATCTCCAGGCTAAAAGATATACATCATTAATTGTATATCTACCATGCTCCACTCGGCTTCGTCAACAACATCCCAGAGCCCCCGGTTAGATGACGGTCCCGTCAGGAATGGTTGCGTTCTTGATTACGACGACAATGCCGCTTCGGATGACAAAGCCCAGCTTTTCCCGGTTCGACTCCTCCACGTGGTCTTTATTCACGATCTGTACATTGCGCCCGATGCGTGCGTTTTTGTCGACGATGGCTCGTCGGATCGTGGTGTTGGCACCGATTCCCAAAGGAACTTTCCCACTCTCCAAGGTTTGCAAACGTTCTGAAGGGGATTCGTAGTAGTCTGATCCCATCAATAACGCGTTATCGATAAGACAACCGGTTTCGATGCGAGATCGAATTCCTATCACCGATCGCTTAACCGTACATTCCCTAAGAATACATCCCTCGCCGACCATCGACTCAATCACGTTGCAGTCGAGCAACTTCGTGGGGGGCAGGTAGCGCGGCCGGGTGTAGATGGGAGCCCTTTCATCGTAGAAGCTGAAGGGCGGACCGGGCTGACAGGTGAGCGCTAGATTAGCGTGGTAGAACGCGTCGATCGTCCCGATATCTTCCCAGTAATCTTTGAACAGATATGCGTGAACATTATAATCCTTTGTCGAAGAGGGAAGAATTTCTTTACCAAAATCCGTTTGATCGGGGGCTGCTTTCAATAGATCGAGCAAAACCTGCCTTTCAAACACATAGATTCCCATGGACGCGATATAGGGAAACTCTTTCGCTTTCTCCACGGGAAGGCCGAGAACGGTTGTATTTACCTGCATCGCCTTGAGAGCATCCCCTTTGGGCTTNTTGTCTATCTTCATCAAACCGAAGTCAGACGCTCGACTCTCATCAACCGGTACCACCGACAGCGTGATGTCTGCCTTGGTTTCTCGATGACGTTGAATAAAATCCGCGTAATTCATCCGGTACAAGTGATCGCCGGAGAGAATCAAGTACTGATCGACATCCCATTCCTCGAACAACCAGAGATATTTACGCACGGCGTCAGCAGTTCCTTCGAACCAACTCGGGCTTTCCAAGGTTTGCTGGGCCGCCAGCACTTCGACAAATCCCTGGGAGAAGCCTGCCATCCCGTAAGTGCGCGTAATATGCCGGTTGAGAGAGGCCGAGTTAAACTGCGTCAAAACGTAAATCCTTTGGATCTCAGAGTTGATGCAGTTACTGATGGGAATATCGATTAAGCGATACTTGGCGGCCAAGGGAACGGCCGGCTTCGCTCGGAGTTTGGTTAGTGGATATAGCCGGGTTCCGGCACCTCCGCCCAAAATAATGGCCAATACTCTTTTCACTCAGCGACCTTCAGTGTTCCCGGTCTATCGTCCGCGCACAGTGTCCGCTGGCTATCCCTCGTTTTGTGGAGAGAGTATTCAACCAGCCGCGGTCATGTCAACCCGATTGCGAAGATTTAGACATCGCGCTTGAAAGATGGCGCGCCCTCGTCCTATGCTCGCTGGCATGTCAGAGAAAAAAACATCTTTCGGTCTCACGTTATCCAACCGGGCGCTGGTTACGCGGGGAACGCGGCCAAAGGAGCTTATCGACATGGCCGTGCAAGCCGAGAACACCGGCGCGATCGACGCTGTCTGGGTCGGCGACAGCATCCTCAGCAAGCCTCGGTTGGAATGCATTCCGCTACTGGGCGCCATCGCCGCGCATACTTCGCGAGTGAAACTCGGTGTGGCGTGCATGGCCACCATCGCGCAACGTAATCCCGTGCTGCTTGCCTTGCAGTGGGCGAGTCTCGACGTGCTATCGAGCGGACGCACATGGCTGGCGGCGTGCATGGGGTACCCAGCGGGCCAACACCCGATGGCGGCCAAGGAACTCGCAGTGATGGGCGTCCAAAGCAAAGAGCGACCGGAGCGATTGGAAGAGATGATTCAAGCCCTGCGAGTCCTTTGGAGCGACGAACACGCCAGCTTCTACGGCAAGTACTATTCCTTCGATGACGTGAATCTCTTGCCCAAACCCGCGCAACAGCCCTGCCCGATCTACATCGCGGGTACCCCGCGACCTACTCAGATCGGCGAGCGCGGTGTGGAGCGCTCCTTACGGCGAATCGCTCGCTACGCCGACGGTTGGATGACCAACCAGATCGAGCTCGCAATGTTTCAAGACTACCTGGGTCGATTGCGGGAACTGTTGGTCGAGGAGGGGCGAGACCCGAACGAATTCAAAACCGTTTTGTACTACGGCACTTCCGTGAACCGTGATCGAGAGCAGGCGTTTCGCGAAGCCAAAGCTTTTCTCGACGCGTATTATCAAAAGGACTTTACCCGCCAGGGCGTGGAAATCTGGACCGCCTGCGGGCCAGTCGAACATTGCGTCGACTGCGTGCGAGGATTTATCAACGCCGGGGTCGACCACGTCACCATTCGCCCGATCGGTCAAGATTTAAACGAGCAGTTCCGCATTTACTTGGAAGAAGTTCTTCCCGGTTTGAATTTAGTAGCCGGTAATGCCGCTTAGCTCCCTATCAAACTGACTCACTCCCAGCTTAACGCCGGGAAGTTCACCCCAGGCTAGAAGCCGACAATAACTTCCGGAGTATCTCGCGCACAGGGCGCCAAGGAAAAAACTTCGCCGCGCTAGGTTTTTTGTGGTTGATTTAGCCTTTATTCATCCAACCACATCAGCTTCGCCGGATTGTCTTTCAACATCACCTTGACTTCCTCCGGCTTGATGCCGAAGCCGAGCAGCGCGCGGATGAAGACGCGCATGCCGTCGATGGCATCCATGTGAAGCACCTGGCCGAAGTCGCTGCCAATGATGCAGCGCTCCGGACCGATTTCTTTAATCGTGCGAATCGTTTCCATCGGGTCCGCCACCGGCTGATAGAGACTCGGAATCATCGGCTGGCAGTACGTGCCGACATAAACGCCTAAATCGCGGAGCTGCTTCATCTCATTCAGCAACAATTTGTTGAGTTCCAGCAGCGGGTGATCGAGCGTCGCCCTCACCCCAATATCTTTCGCCAATCGCGCCAACGGCAGCAGTTCCTGAAAATCGGTGTGGCCGAAGCCGATGCCGACTTTCTTTTCCGCGGCCATCTCCATGATCTCTTTCACTTCCGGCAACACTCTGCCGTCCTCGCTGCACAGACGCACGCCCTCTTTTTCCGGGTGGCCGGCGCCGCGCCAGAAACCGTATGAGGTGAAAGTCGGAAACCAGATCATTTTGAAGTTGGGATACTGAAGCCCGACGCGAACGTACTCCGGTCTCATGCCGAAGCACATCCCCACGCCGCCGTAAACCTCGACGCGATGGGCCAGCTCGCCTCGCGCGATCATGTCGTCGATGTGCCGCTGCGTCAGATAGGCCGACGTTGCGCTGATGTTCCAGTGGTCTTTAAAGGCAATGGCGCGCATACCGCACTTGGACGCCTCGACGGCGATCTGAAGCATGTCCTGAGAACGATGGACAAAATCCGGATAAGCGTGGATGTGGCAGTCGATGGCGCCCTGTAACAGCTCGTTCTCTATCCCCGGGTAGATCTTCAGCATCTCCGGGTTGTCTTTGAGCATTTGATAAAAATAATCCTTCGCGTTGAGCTCGCGCACCCGCGCAACGCTCAAAGTCCGGCCGACCATTAACTGTTCCGCAGCCGCAGCATCAGCAGCAAAATCACACATGGAAAAATCTCCCTTCTTCAATTTCCGATTTTAGATCGCGTGGTGAGCTCAGTCGAACGATTTAATCCAAAATCCGAAATCCAAAATCTAAAATTAATTAAGAATTCCCCCACGCCTCTAAAAATCTTCTTGCATCCTCGACCGGCTCCGTCACCGGCACATAGGGAATGACGAGCCGCGTCGCTCCCGCTTCCTCAAACGCGACCATTTTCTCTTTAATCTCCTTCACCGAAGTCGCGGGAACCACCGGCAGCTTATCCATGTAGTCGTCGGTGAGCGCCGCCATCGCCGCCTTGAAGCCGCCCTTTTGAAACGCTTCGTGGATCGTGTTGACCTCTTTTTCAAAGCCCATGCCTCTCAACATATCGCTGTAGTGATCGGCGATGTTGTAAAAGGTCAGCACCTGCCGCAGCTTGGAGCGGGCCAGCGACTTGTCGGGATTCAACGAGACGCGGCTCTTGGCGATAATCTCGATTTTGCTCGGATCCCGCCCCGCTTCCTTCGCGCCTTCGCGGACACGTTCGGCAATTTCCTTGACCTTCGCCGGCGTCGCCATGTTGATAAAAACCCCGTCGGAAATTTTTCCGACGAGTTTCGTCATCTGCGGCCCAAGCCCCGCCAGATAAACGGGCAGGTTTGGAAAGCTCGGCTTCCACGAGAGCTGAAATCGTTTGCCAGTCTGGTAAATCTCTCCCTCATATTCAACTCGCTCACCGGCGGCGACTTTGCGGACGATGTCGATATACTCACGCGCCCGCTTGAGCGGCCGGTCGAAGACCCCGCCATGCCAGGCGGCGATGCTCTTATTGGCGACACCGAGTCCGAGCAACAATCGTCCGCCGGAGAGATCCTGCAGCGTCGCCGACTGAATTCCCAAGGTCACCGGACTGCGGCCATATATATGGTAGATGGCGGTTCCCAATTTAATCTTCCTGGTCCGGCTCGCCACCGCCGAGAGCATAACGATCGGATCCGTGCTGTTCGACTCCCCTTTCCAAAAAGCGCCGAAGCCGACTTGCTCCGCCAATTCGACCAATCCAGGGACGTCGGCCGCCGGGTAGTGAGCCGCCGAATTAATCTCGACGTCATAGATCATACTTGTCTCCCTTCAAACTCGTGCAGCGTTGTCCCCTTCAATCCTTCACAATCCGGGTGATTCCCTTGGCAGCAAATTCATCAATAGCCTCTTGACCGTATCCGATCTCACTGAGAATGGCCACCGTTTGTTCACCCAACAGCGGCGGCGGCGTCGATATTTTCTTGTTTAGATTATCGTACTTCACCGGCCCGCCAATGAACGTAAGCTTACCCGCTTTGGCATGTTCCAACTCCTCCGTGAGTCCGAGATGTCTGACCTGGGGATCGGCCATGGCTTCCGCGATGTTATATAACGGCGCAACCGGAACATCGTTGGCTTCCAATCGTTTCAGCCATTCATCTCTTGTTTTAGTTCGAAACGTCGGCATCAACGTCCGCTCAAGCGCTTCGAAATTTTGCCGCCGCCTATCCCTTGTCTTGAATCTTCCATCAGCAACAAGATCGGTTCGCTCCGCCGCCTTTAGCAGCGCAAGCCAGAATTTCTCCGGAACGGAACAATGAATCGCAAGCGGCAACCCGTCTTTGCATACAAAAGCAAAAGCATGCGCGTTTCTTACCCTCGTCATGCGATTCGGCACGTTTCCGGTTCTCAAGTAACCCGCCGCCGTTTCGCCTATGAAAGAGAGCGTCGCCTGGAGCAGCGACGTTTCCACTCTGCATCCTTCACCTGACTTCGCGCGCGCCATGAGCGCGCCGAGAATCCCATATCCGGCCGAAAGCCCTGTGACGTAATCCGACACCGCCATCCCCATGACCTTCGGCTCATCGGCATCGCTCAGCAAACTCAACAAACCGCTGATCGCCTGTCCTAGCGTATCGAAGCCCGGCTTCTCGACATAAGGCCCGCTCTGACCGAAAGCGGAGATAGAGCAATAAATCAATCGCGCATTCAGCGCATGCATCGCCTCATAGCCGAGACCTAGTCTATCCGCCGTGCCGGGACGGAAATTTTCTACGAAGACATCGGCCTTTCTGGCGAGATCGAGGCAGATCTTTCTTCCTTCCGGCGACTTCAAATCGAGAACGATGCTTTCCTTGTTTCGGTTCAGATGAGCGAAGTTAAAACTAAAATAAGGGTCCGGCGCAAAATAACGATACGGATCGCCTGCGGGCGGCGATTCGATTTTGATCACTCGCGCGCCGAGATCCGCCAGCAGCGCCGTGGCATACGGCCCGGTGACGAACGTGGCGCATTCGATTACCGTGACATCGGTGAGAATCTGGACGGGCATGAATTTTTTTCAGCCTAATCTTTCATGGATTTCTTCACCGTGCAAACCGTCAATTAACCCGTCCATACTCCGGCAATTTAGGTGGTAACTCCACAGCCAATCTGATTAGTTTGTGACGATGAACAGGTCGAAGCTCTGTCCTAAATTTAAATCGCCCCCGCTACGTCAGCGACAGCGGCCTCAGCCATCTCGGTTGAAATCGAGGCCTGTGCTTCGCAGGACGCCCAGCGAAAACCTGCAGCTGGCGCTGGAACTCTCTGACCTATGCCTCGCTTTGCGTGAAGCCACAGAGAAACTGATGGAGCAACGATTCGCTCCAGCTCTCAGCAAGGTGAATCAGCTGCTTGAGGCAGCGTCAGAGCTGTCTGATTAAGCTGGCAGGGCGCGTAAACCAAGTCGGTGCACACGCCGGAAGTAGTGCTTCACCGGGGCGCCACCAGGATCTCATCCCGCGGAAAGTAATCCATGATCTCCGCGCCATTTTTGGTGACGACGAGCATATTTTCCAATCGCGTACCGCCGATGCGCGTTTCACCTTCGCGCGACTCAACGGCGATCGTCATTCCCTCTTCAAAAACCTGCGGATGGTTGAAAGACCACAAGCGGTTGATGATGGGCATGTCGTAACCGGTGCTCGTTCCGAGGCCGATGCCGTGGCCGATTTCACTGGCAAGAATTTCGACTTCGCTCTGGTACCCCCATTTGCTCGCCGGCGGAAAATGCTTCGCCGCGTCCGCCGTTGTCTTGCCCGGTTTAATTTCTTCGATGATGGCATCGATACGCTCGCGCACCTGTTTATACCAGTCTTTCTCTTTCGCAGTCGGCTCCCGGCCCACAATGAAAGTCCGATAGGTGCAGCTGCCGTAACCCATGTAAGTGGCCCCGCAATACGACCCGTAGACCAGATCGCCGACCTGGATGATACGGCTCGTCGCATGGCAACCACGGTCGAAGGTCATCGGTCCCGTGCGCCACCCTCCCGGAACAGCGGATTCCAGGCCCAATTCATAACCGGCGGCGGACCCGAGCGCCATCAAATCGGTATCTTTCATCCCGGGTTTCAAATTCTCCCACACGCGAAACCACACGCCGTCCACCATGGCGGCGCACGTTTTCAGACAGCTAATCTCATCTTGATTTTTGACCATCCGCGCTTCGAGCATGAGATTGCGAGTGTCTACAATGTTTTTGACGCCGGCATTGACTAATGCTTCCCGCCCTGTGCCGTCAAAACCTCCGAGACCCAATTTCTCACCGAGGAGGCTACGCTTCTCAAGCTCTGCTTTGATCTCAGCAGCAAACGCCTTCGCCTCCTCCGCGCAAGCTTCCGGACCGGGCGAACCCGTTAACCAGGAACGTGCCGGCCGCCACTCTTTAATCCACGGACATTGGTCGGGCATCTGATGATAATAGCCATCGTGCTCGTACATCACCGGATCGTGTTCGGCGAAGAAGAGCACGTATCGGCACATGGGATAGGCGAAACCCTTGAGCGCCGTCAGATAGCGAATATTTTGGTGATTCGCTTCGAGGATCGCGGCAATCCCATATTTACGCATTAGCGTTTGCGCGCGCTCCACGCGCTGCCGCCGCATGCGGTCCGGGTTGAACCGCTCCTGCCAATCCGCCACTTCAGGACCAAATGTAAGCTTGGGTGCAAATCTGACCATCATGACCTCCCTACCAAGGCCTAAAATATTTGCATGTGACCGAATCTATCTTGAACTCCTCACGGCTTGCAACCATCCATTGAAAGTCCGGCTCGAATCTTGTAATCGGGAATGCGTGGGCAAGAACGCTAAGACTGCCAGCTGAGAAATGACTGCGAGCGAACGGAGATAAAGATGTCAGAACATGCTATTCGAGTGATCGATATCGACGGCCATGTCAGGGAAGCCGATGATTTGTGGCAGCATTATCTCGAGCCGCCGTTTCGTATACGCGCGCCGAGAATTGACAAGGTTCCTAACGGGCAACTGCTCTTTCTGCTCGAAGGCAAGCGCCACCATCGCAAGCCCGATGAAAGTCCTTTCCGCATCAAGTCAGACGATTCTCCCGTCAATGAACATCGTGACCTGGCCACGGAGCCGCACGGAAGACTCAAGGACATGGATCGAGACGGCATCGAGCGCGGCATGCTCTTCCCGTCGGCCGGTCTCTATCTTCCGTCCGTCGAAGAAGAAGCCTACGCCGTGGCGCTCTGCCGCGCTTATAATAACTGGCTCTATGATTACTGCGGCGCCGATCGTAAACGTTTGATGGGCGTCGGCGTCATTCCGGTACAGGACATCAATGCGGCTGTCGCCGAGACGCGGCGGGTAATTCTCGAACTTAAATTCAAAGCTGTCTTCGTCCGGCCTAATCCAGTAAAGGGCCGCACGTTGGACGATCCTTACTACGATCGGCTCTACAAAACGTTACAGGACCTCGGCGCGCCGCTGATGGTCCATGAAGGCTCGGGCGCCTATCTGCCGACCGCCGGAGCGGATCGATTTCCGGGACAATGGTTTTTTACCCACACGGTTTCCCATCCCTTCGAACAGATGCTCGCGAGCTTAAGTCTCATCTGCAAAGGCACATTGGAAAGGCATCCGGATCTACAGGTCGTCTTTCTTGAATCCGGCGCCGGCTGGCTCCCCTATTGGCTCTGGCGCATGGACGAGCACTACGAGATTCTTCCCTTTCAAGTGGCGTGGCTAAAGATGAAACCGAGCGACTATTTTCGTCGTCAGTGCTACACCTCCTGCGAGCCGGATGAAACTCGCTTGGGCGAAGTGATTGAAGCCATCGGCGCTGAACGCGTGTTGTTCGCGTCGGACTACCCGCATTGGGACGCGAAGCTTTCCGGCTCGCCGCAGGCGATTATGGATCGGGCCGACATCGGTTTCGACACCAAAAAGAAAATCATGGGCGAAAACGCCATCCGGCTGCTGCATTTGGATTAACGGCTTGGCTGGAATCGAAGGCTGATAGAGTACTCGAGTCATGGAATATTGGGTTAGACATTTGCAACACTCCACTACTCCATCACTCCACTAAATAGAGGGAGGCTTTGTGGCTGAAATACCTAAGCTCGTCTCGTCAATGGGTACATTTGTTGTTGCTAGCTTTCGCGCTAACCAATAGAAACGACAAACTTGAAACCAGAAACTGTGAAAGCGAGCCCTCGATGACCAACCCACACTGGACTAAAATCACCTGTCTGTTTGTTTTCTTACTGGCCCTTGCCTCTCCCGCATCCGCGCAATCACGCAAGGTCAACATCGCCTATACCGCGACGAGTCCCTATCAGGCGCCTCTCATTATCGCGAGGGAAGCGGGGTTTTTCAAAAAGCATGGTCTGGATGTCTCGCCGATCCTCACGCCGGGCGGTTCCCTCGGATTTCAAGCGATGTTAGGTGGTGACGTGGCGATGGTTTTAGCCGATGGCTCCGCCGCCGTCACCGGCAATCTCGCCGGAGCGGATATCGTCATCATCGCGAGCTTTCTCAACACGTTTCCTTACAGCCTGATCTCCCTGCCGGAAATCAAAAAAGTCGACCAGTTGGTCGGCGGCAAGGTCGCCATCAGCCGCTTCGGTAGCGCGACGGATCTCAGCGTGCGGATGGCGTTGACCAAGGTGGGGCTGAATGCGGAGAAGGATGTTGTCCTGCTACAAATCGGAACTCAGACGGCTCGGGTCGCGGCCTTGCAATCGAAAAACGTCCAGGCGACGATCATCACTCCACCTTTCACGTTGACGGCGCGCAAGATAGGATACAACATCCTCATCGACATGGCCCGTCTCAATATCCCGTTCGAGCTGACGGCCGTTTTGACGACGCGGGCTTTCATCAAATCGCAGCGCGAAACGGTGGGAACGGTTATCGCGGCTCTGGCGGAGGCGATTCATTTCTACAAGACGGAAAAAGAGCCGAGCATCAAGATCCTAAGCAAATACCTCCAAACCACCGACCGCGAGGCGCTGGACGAAACCTACAAGGAGATCGCCCTGAAAGTCGTCCCGGAAAAACCCTACCCGACGCTTCCCGGCATCCAGACTATCCTCGACGAGCTGGCCCAAAAAAATCCCAAGGTCAAAACCTCCAGGCCGGAAGATTTCGTTGATATGAGCTTCGTGAAGAAATTGGACGATGAAGGATTCTTTCAGCGGCTGTACAAGCGGTGAAATTTGTGCCGGTCGATCGGGCCATTCCATGAAAGATTCACTTTCCCTTACGACGCGGGCACTCGGAGCCGTCGCAGGCTTTCTTGGTGGCGGCATGCTAGGAATCATCGTACTTATTTTGGCGATGGTTCTTGCCCGATCCGACTTCGGGCTCGATAGTATTCGACCAGAAGCTTTGGTTAGCGCTATCGTGGGGGCAATTGTTGGTTTCTTTTCACCTAAGAGAGCACTAAAGGTTCTGGGAAAGGTTGTAGGAGAGGCATGAGTTCTTTGGTCGGCAAAACAGCCGGCCGATGGCTGCGCCACTGCGAACGGATCTCGGAATCATCCATCAGA
>WNGI01004212.1_pt1 | contig 12835 bp, 7 predicted proteins | sample 5400621 | NCBI WGS metagenome assembly WNGI01 (sample SAMN13153374, study PRJNA577476) | soil metagenome | isolation source: 20 cm soil or saprolite under Garry oak tree replicate 1 | place: USA:California | collected 2016-06-15 | reverse complement strand
CAACATGTTGCCGTGCGCGTCGTACCCATACTGCTCCGTAATCGGGTTGTTGTTGCCCACGATAGAGCTGCTCAGGCGGTTGCTCTCTTTGCCCGGTTCTAGCAGGCTTGGCTCGCCGTAGGTATAGTTACGGCTCCAGCCGGGGTTGGCGGGGTCGGCGCCGATGTGCTGCATCGAGAGAAAGTTACCGACGGCGTCGTAGACGTAGCGCTCCCTATACGTGCCCATAGCGTTGCCGTCGTTAGATGACCAATCGATGCCGACTCTCGGAGCGTCGTTGTATGAAGGCGGAATCGGGCCGCCGCCGTGCCCCAGGTGCTCGCGGCCTGTGGCTTCGATGAGCCGGTATGCTGCATCGTACGCGTAATCGGCGTTTGGCTCGACGCGCTTGTTACGGAAGAAGATCGTCTGCTGGGCGTCGTCGCGGATCTGGGAGATATTGCCTGCCGGGTCATAGGTGTAGTGCAGGTTCTGCACCTGGCAGCCGGGCCAGCCGGCGGGGGGCGGGTCGGGGCAATCGTTCGGGAACGCGATAGCGTCCCGCCGGGTGAGCAGATGCACCAGGCGGAAAGTGATTGGGTCATAGGTGTAGAGCGTGCTGGTGCCGTTCCCATACTCAATCAACATCCGCTGCCCCTTCGCGTTGTAGTCAATATTGGTAATTGCATCGAGGTTCGCGGTAGCAGGATCGAGCCAGCCTGCGGGTTCGGCAGGCTGATTAAGCCAGGCATGCACCTGCTCGAGTAGATTGGCTTCGTTGTAGATCGGCTGAACGACATTCACCGTGGCGCCCGCTTGGTCGCTGTGTGGCGCAATCAACTGGGTCGGGCGGTTGAGTGCGTCGTAGCGTGTGCGGCTGGTGTAGATTTCGGCTTCACGCGCCACGACTGCGGGCCAGTCCAGCGTTGTCTTGTACTCTTGCGCAAGCTGGCGATGGCTGTACAGCAGGTTACCCTTAAAGTCGTAATCATCGCTGGTTACCACGCCCGCTTGATCGAAAAATTGAACTACTTTGCCGAGTAAATTGTTAACTTCTGGGGTCGGCCGAGTTTCACCATAAACAGTGCGCCCGACCAGTAGCTCCACAGTGCTCCCCTCGCGCAGAAACATGTTAGTCGGCCGCCGCAGTTGATCATAAGCAGTGCGGAACTGGTGATCCCGGCTGTCCCAGGCGTACAGCGGCTTGCCCGCCACCTCGTTCAGCATCCAGCGTCCGCCCGCCTCCATGCTGGCCTGGTGGATGCGATTGCTCAGCATGTCGTAGTCGTAGCGCATGACCACGCGGTCCTTGGCGTCTATGACTTCGCGCTGGTTGCCTTCGATATCGAGGATGATCCGCGTGTGATAGAACTCCTCGACGGGTGGATCGGCCGGAGGCGTATTGCTGTACTTGAGCTTGTTGTGGGCCACAGTGACGAAGGTGCGGCCCAGAGTGTCGAAGTAAGCCAAGGTCGGGGTGCCGGCGTGAACCGCGGCTTTTTCCGCGGCGCGCGTTTCGTTGGTGCGGTCGGCCGCATCGAGATAGCGCGCCGTAAATGCGCTCGTGTAGGTCGCATCCGTCCGCAGCGCATTCCAGGTGGGCAGGTAATCGGAGTCCGGTAGGCGGCCGAAGAAGTCACCCACGTCGGCGTCGGTCTTGGGATCGGCCACCAGCACGGTGTCATTGACATCCCAGATCTCCTGCCGCCACGGATCGAAAACCACCTTCTGCCATGTGTGATTTGGGTGGAGCGTCGCGACCACCCGTTCGACAGGGTCGTAGAAGAGCACAGGGCTCACGCCGATCTTGACGTCGAACTCGAAGCGGTGCGTGTCGGTGAAGAACGGTTCGTGCTGGCGGACGGGCTTACCCTTATTGTTGAAGACCGTCCAGCCACTCCCCACCCAGCGCGGGCTGACATTGTTGGCTGTCATCACTGGCTGGCCATCTGCGCCGACGATAATTCTGCCGTTGGCATCGCGTTTGGGAACTGGTCCCGGCTCAGCCTGAATCTTCTTCTGGATCTCGCGCCCAAAGCCATCGGAATAGCTGAAACTGATCTGAATCTTGAGACCCTGCGGCGGCAACGGATCGCTGGCATGTGTTTCGCGCGCCAGCGTGGCCGCATGCGGTGGCTCCCACTGGGTCGAGTCCTCAGGGTACGCTCGCTGTGAAAGACGGAATCGGTCGAGATCGTAAACGATGCGAGTGCTTGCGTCTTGAAGCAGGGTCGCAGCAAGTGCGTGTGGGTCGGGAGCCTGATGAAGACTTTCAATATCAGCCGGTGTGAGGTCGGCCTTAAAGCTAGTTAAATTGTCACCCTTATTCTCTCCTAACTTACCCATCAATGCCGTGGCTACTACCATGCCAAGGACATCGAATTGCACCTGCGAGCGATTGCGATTTGGATCGGTCACCCAATAGGGCTGCAAAACCCGATAGTCGTTACGGATCGCTAGATTGCCACCATCGTCATACGTTTTGACGCTCACGACATTGCCAAGCGCATCATGGGTTTCGACCATCAGCAAATTGTGCCCGTCATAGCTGACGACGCTCTCAGTACTAACTGCATTTGTATGGAATGGGTCTCGATAGCGGTGCGGCAGGAAGAAATGCTGCCGTGCATGGACCAGTTCCTGCGCGGCCGTGTCATTGCTGTCGGGTGACACGAACACTCGGCCCGATGGAATCCACCAGTGGCTATTACCATCCAGGTCAACGTATCCACCCCGGTCGGCGCCCTGGCCCGCCAGCACATTGGCGGGATTGGGCAACAACGCTTGAGCATTGCGCTGAAAGGCTTGCGACAGCAGCCCGGGAGTGAAAGCAAGCTTGTAACTCTCCCCTGGAAGAGCCATTGTTTCCAGTTTGCCCACGGCAAGAAGCGTCGTCAGGTCATCCTTGCGGTAGAGCGTGCGCACCTGTTCGATCAGTCGGCGTTGTTTGCCGCTGGTGGGTTGCTGCTCATATTGGATTTCACTATCGAAGACGTGGATCAGGCGTTCCGGATCATCAGCATCGGCTTGAACGAAGTCGGAGGCTTGGAAGCGACCCGCCGGGCCTGTGGGCGTATAACCTGTTAGCTCGTAGGTGCGCATTTCGGCCGGAAGTGGCGTGCGGTAATCGTCGGCTGTGTCTATGGCGTTGGTAACGCGATTCTCGGTGTAGGTGATGAGCGTTTGGGTTTGCTTCGCCTGATCTGCTGGCAGCAGCCTCATGTCTGCCTGTCGGCGCCCATAGCCGATCGCGGCGGATTTCAGAACGTTGTCGAAACCGTCCACCTCCAGCGTGAGCGCGTGTTGAATGCGCGGATCAACCGGGTTGCGCTCGTAGTTATAGGTGATTGCCTCGCGGGAATGCGCGAAAAACACGGCATGGCGGTTGCCGTGTTTGTGTTGCAGTGTCTCAATGGTGAAGTTCTGCTCGGCGATGGTGTAGGGATGTTCCGCCTTGTCCGTGCCGTCGAGGGCATAGATCTCCTGGCGCAGCATGGAACCTTTGAGGGCGCGACAGGCCTCGCGCTCCTCTTCCGGCGTCAGTCCTGCTGGCAGCACGGTATCGGGCAGCAGGAGCAATCGGGCCTGTGCGTCGGTCAGACCCGGCTCGCGGTAGTACTCACCCTTGTCATCGGCATCGAGCAGGCCGGCGAAGAAGTCGGAAACGTGCTCGCGACCTACATAGACGCCGGTGTGGAACCAGGTGCGGGTGAGCACCGGCGGCAAGTGTGAGGCAGCATCGAGATTGGCGGTCTCCGGCAGTGTGCCGCCTTCGGTGAACGCTGCGAACTGTTCCGTATCCCATTGCTCCACCATCCCAAAGCCACGGAACTCTCGCTCGACGCCGTCGAAGTAGCCGTGGTGATAGGCGTAGCGGGTGACGAAGCGGTTGTGGCTGATGCGGTCGTAGGTCTCGACGCGCTCAACCACATGGACCGGGAATGGCAAGCCGGTAATCCAGGGGTTGCCGTCGCGCTTGTCGTCCAAGTAGAACTTGGTAGAGGGCGCGTAATGCACTTTTATCTCAGCGCCGAGGTTGTTCTTCATCCCGGTGAGCAAGTGCGGCTTTTCCTCCATCAGCGAGAGGTAACGCATTGGCCGGCGAGCGACGCCTGGCAGCGGCGACGACCAAACAAGGCAAGCAGTGCCATTGCCGAGAAGATCGACCGGTTCTACCGAGGAGAGATCGTCAACAGCCGGAAATTGTGGAAGGGCAATGCTGTCGCTCCAGCGGTTGCCGCTTTGATTGAAGTAGATTTGTACGCCGTCGCGCCGAAAATAGAGAACGTCTGTAGTTCCAGAACCGTCGATGTCGGCCAGGCGGATGCGCCGCTGATCGAATTGCTCTGAGCTGTCGAATAACGGCGCATTGTCCATTGTCACCTTGGGCCCAAAGCGACCATAGCCGAGGTTTGGCCAATAGCAAACCTCCCCATTGCGGATGCGAACGAGATCACTCAGTCCGTCACCTGACAAATCAGCTAGGTAAATGGACTGGGTGACATCGGCGAAAACCAGGCGGGGCCCTTTTTCTTCATTCAAAGGTAGGGTCACGCGGACCGCTCGCCCGAAACCCTCCTCGGCTAATGATGGGTACCAGGTCAGGGCCTCGCCCTCGGTGATCAGGATGTCAGCGTGGCCGTCACCCGTGAGGTCGACGAACTTCATATCCGGGTCACGCGTGTTCACGTCGGGAAAGGAAACGAATGGCCGAAAAGACGACCAATTGGCATCGTCGGTGCGCTCGTAATAGCCACGTAACGAACCTTCCAACTGTACTAGGTCTGCGTGACCGTCACCGGAGATATCCAAGAATTGTCCGCCACCGGCTATGCCGACGGCTGGTTTGTGAGCGACGACTTCCGTCGGACCAAGTTTGGGGACGGTGAGCTGGTGCCCGTTCTCTACTCGCAGGTTGTTGGCACTAACGTTCCGCTTGTAATACCAGCCTTGCGCCTGTTCGGTGAGTATCCCAGAGCTGCCTTCGCCATCGAGATCGATCCACCGGTAGGTGGCACCGTCCAAGCCGACGGGCAGGTTTTCCAAGCTCTCCGCATCGACCTCGCGTAGTACATTTAAGCCGAGTTGTCCCGCACTGGGGACCTGGCTGTACTCGAATTCCAGTGGCGGGAGTGATTTCTTCAGATACCGATTGGGTTGGTTCTGGGTTGGCTGGCGAACATAGCCGGATTGGGTTACGCGATTGATGAACGATGCGACGGGGCTTTCAGAATAAGAAAACTCGGTGGAACGCACCAGATAGTCATTTGTACCCAACTCTTGTGGGAAATGGTGGAACATGAGCACGCGACGGCAGAGGCGATACGTGCGTACCTCGAAACCAGCCCGGTAAGTAGAAAAAGGGTCCTGTCGAGCGATCCAGTAAGTACTTGGAGCAGGATGAATCTGGGCTCGAGCGAAGACTTGCCCCTGGGCATCGGGTGCATCCTCCAAATAATGCCCCTCACCGTAGTCGAATACGACCTCGAACATCCACGTACCATTCGGAAGCTGAGCTGGTTCGGTCGCTTGCCAGGTCAGGGCAATACGATTCGGCGAGCGGTTGCCGTACTTAATACGCTTCAGATAGCGATTGGCAGTGCGCACGCGGTTGCGCTCGTTGGCTAGGCTGCGATCTACGTTGTCGTCGCTCTCCGCTGCATATTCATAGATGATGGCATTACCCTTGTCGTCGTAGCTTCCGCAGATCAGCCAGCTGAAGACCCGTGTCGGATTGACCGGAGAGACGTCGGTGGGGTCGAAGATGCGGGAGTTACTGTCCTTCCCGTACACCGTGGTCACGTTGTCCCGGGTGATAGAGCGCCAGTGAATCTCGCCCGTTGCAAGTTTTGTCCAGCGCTCGATACGGGCGAATAGCCCTTCGATGCGCGGTCGGTAGCGATGGATTACGTAGCCTGGGGCGCTCGTGTCATCCTTGAATCGTGTGCCATCGGACTGAAGCAGCGGCACCAAGTCTTCGGAACCGGAAAGAAGATATACGTCTGATTCCTCAGCATCCCGATATTCCGGCAGCCCCTTGTCGGTTTTTCGGCTCACGGCAGGAAGCGCAAGACTCCAGCCGAAGCCGAAGGGACCGTTGCCTGAGCCAGAATCATAGGATAGCGAGAGCTGCGGACCAAAACCCGCTCGGCCGGGGCTTGTCGGGAGCGGTAGCGACATTGACCCCGTGCCCGTGACAGGATTGGCGGCGAACTTCTCGCCCATTCCACGGATAGCGCCGCCACCCTTGGGCAGAGAGATGGAAGGTACAGCCATCTTCTGATCGCGATCAGGTGTGCTCGTTGTTTGCTTCCCTGAAGCCACAGCCAGTCACCTAGCCCCGGTATGGAGCTTTCAACTAAGAGACCGCGTCTGCCAGGGTTCGGTCCGTTCCGAACCCCTGGGTCGGTACCTCAGATGCTCTTCTGTGAGGGACAAAGATTTTGAATCCGAAATTGCCGAGTGTCAAGGTAAGGAGAGGCTTTTGAGGCTTTTGCCACTAGCGGGGCTTTGTGACGCTTTCCCTGAGTCTTGCAGCCATCCTAAGCTGCCAATCACTTTCTACACTCTTGAGACGACTGAGCAGCTCGCTCTCCTCCTCAATGATGTCGTCTGCGAAGTCTTCAACCGCAGTTCCGAGCAGCGAGCTGCAATGATCACGTGCAGCGGCGTGCTGGGCGTATTTCTCGGCCTGTTCGGCTGGCAAGATTCCGGCCGCAACGCCAAACCGTTCCTGGGTGCGCGGAGAATCCGGGCCAATTGCCGCAGCCGGTGCTGCTTTCAATTCCATGAGTCTTGCTTCGGACGCTGCGTATTTTTCTGCGAGTATACGACATCGCTCGCAAGCAGCAATGCGCGAATTGACTCCCTGGCGGTCACTGTCGGGGGGCGACGGGTCTCATTCAACGCTGCGCCAGAGGACACAGAGAGCCCCAACTAGTCTCGGGTCAAGTGCTGTTCAGCAGGTCTCACGAATGTTCTGACGCTCCTTGGTTAGAACGATTCCGTCTGACGCAGTCCCTTTTCCCTCAGGGAAGAATCTTGCTCTGTTTGTGGCCATTCGTGACCCTGCTCGGCTACTGCTGCCCGCACAATACGCGTCAGCCAGAAAAGGGCACTCTCTACCCCCTTTGTTGTTAGGCCGATATTCGGAAAAGACGCGATTGCGCTCGCAGTCAAGCCGCAGCGGTAGTAAGGCCAGAAGATTAGTCGGCTCTGCGGCAAGTTTTCGGCAGGGACTGATCGGCTGAATTCCCTGTCAATCTCACGGATGAGGAGCTGGCGCTCCATCGAGGTAGCGTCGGCTGCAAGAGACTGCTAGCGCCGGCGGCTCCTATGTCAGCGTCTCCTGTATTTTCGAACTCTCTTCCTGAACCTCGCCTAGCGGCGTGGGAACCCTTGAAGTGGTCGTGAACCACATTGGCCGTGACGACCTTCAAAAAGTCGTAGAAGGCATCTGGACGACTGGTCTCAAAGGTTCGCAGCAAGCGGCAACTTTCCCTGCACAGCTTAACCAGAATCCTGCGTCATCCGCTTTGCGCAGAGGAACAACCGCTACAGCATCCGCTGTACATCAACTGGTGTCGGAGGGGCTGGTGGATCCGGATGAGATAGGCATCATCGGGTTCAGCCGCACTTGTTACTACGTGATGTATATCCTGGAGATGCTAGCGCCGAGCTCCGTTCATTTCAAAGCGGCCTCGGTCAACGACGGCTGGATACAAGCGTACCTTAACTATGTGCTATGGCTGGACCCGACTGAGGGAGCGGCCAATCATTTCAATTCAATTATCGGTGCGCCGCCTTTCGGGGCAGGCCTGCGGCTATGGCTGGAGCGGTCTCCAGGGTTCAACCTTGATAAAGTGAAGACGCCTTTATTGGTTGTTTCTGGACACGGTCGCGCCGACTTGGCCTTTAACATGTGGGAACCGTATGCCGGACTGCGCTACCTCCATAAGCCAGTGGAGTTGCTGGTGTTGAATACCGACGAGCACATTTTGACTAACCCGGCCGTACGCATGGCATCGCAAGGTGGATCCGTGGACTGGTTCCGTTTCTGGCTCCAAGGCTACGAAGATTCCGACCCCGCCAAGAAAGAGCAATACGTCCGCTGGCGCGAACTCCGCAAACTGCAGGAGGAAAACGAAAAGAAGTCGGCAGCGCCAGCCAACTGACCGCTGTCACAGGAATGTCACGCGAAACGCGGTGAATCGCGGCAAATTGCGAATAAAAGGTGAATAGAAAGGGAGAAGTCGGCTCGTCACTTTTCGTCGGAACTTGCTGATTCCCCTCGATTATGCCTAACTCCGGCAAGATTTGATTAAAACACTCTGCTGGCTGTTAACCGAAAGGTTGCAAAGGCCCAGAAGCATCGGCGTAGGCTGTACGCCATTCCTGACTTCGGTTGTGGGCTGCATGCGGTACACACCGTTGGTCAATCTGCGCGGCCCACCGAAGTAGGAACATCCTAGGAACATATTGAGCTTCGTCGGAAATTCGGAAGCGCAACCAAAACAACGACTTAGATTGAATTTCCGCCTGCTTGCAAAGCAGGTGCTCTCCCAGCTGAGCTACACGCCCACGCTAACTCTATGATTCTAAGCAATCCTAATACATCAGCGTGGCAAATGACCACCTGCTCGCGAAGCAGGTGCTCGCCCAGCTCACGACATCAAACCGCGACGATCCCCTCAATGCAGTGCGGGCCGGTACACTTGCGGCTGCTTAATGCCGGTGCAAAGCTACCGGCATGGAAACCACTTGCATCGAGAAACATCGCTACTGCAACCGAAACGAACGCGCGGAGTGGATTGCCGTCAGAGCGAAAATAGGGACGGCCACGTTGATGCGCCTACACACGCTCCTATTCTCGGCTGGGTTTCGTCCCGCAAAACTGGTACTTCCGGTCCATTCGATACGCCGTGGATTCTACTTTCTTGACTGCTTCCAGTAAGGAACGTGACCCTTTGGCAACCCGTACTATTGATCCGATACGCGTGGTCGGCGACGTTATTACAAGCAGGTGATGAACCATGACAATCAAAGTTGTACTATTCGTTTTTGCATCCATCGCAATTTGCGGAACAAATGTCTTGGCCCAGGAAGGCCCTCCAAAACACCCCGGCCCTCCAAAACAGTCGCAACACCTCACACTGAAAGAGAAATTTAATGTTACTGCCAGCATCTGCCGCCCCACCATGCAAGAAATAGAACAAATCAATCCTGCCCATCCAATAAGTTGTGGTGGAGTTATGTCCGGTATAGTTGAAAAAGATGATAGCCCCATGTTTTTGTTTGTCGCGCCCGGAAATATTTTCGATAGTTCTGATGATTCAGAAACCTTGCGGCACGATCTTCTTTTCGTGCTCGGGAAGTACATGAAGGACGACCCCGAAGTTTCTATGGTCGTGTTTAGCACCAAAAATAGAATGTACTGGATGGACGCGCAGACTTTTATCTATGAACATAACAGAGTTGTACATGGCGATGACAATCTCAAAGACGCTTGGACGTACATTGAACGATTTACCACAAAGTTCGAACTTAGCGAGGTAGCAGGCAGCTGCTCCAGCGGCGCCCACGATATTGAAATGATGGCTTTTTCCCCTAAAGTGGGCAGCGACGGATGGACGGCCTTTACGTTCTCTCACTGCGCTACGCAGATTAAAGAAGCACTTCACAATGAACCGAGTGACTACGAGCCACGCCCTGTACCGGACGTCCAACTTGCCCAGACCGCCACTACTTTTCGCGGACACGCCCTCGGCGAGATGTGGCAGATGTTCATCTCCACCGAAGCAGGGCTGTGCAAAATAAAAATAAATGAGGAATCATGCTTGCATGCCGAGGCGGGGACAGCGGCGGCTCTGTATCAATTTGACAAGGCAGGCAAGCGTGGCGAAAGCCCTAGCAGCGTTATTTTTTACTTCGACCGCGGTTATCTCGAAAAGGTCGAAGCAAAGATGAATGGCACGACGTTTGCAGATTTGTCTTTTCTGGAAAAGACTTATGGCCCACCTTCTTTCAAGAGCAGCAAACCAGAGAAGGGATTCGCCTTATCGACCTGGCCTTTTTCTGACGGAGGTGAAGTACGCGCAGAGGAGCGCTCGAATGGTACAGGCGGCTTCACGATCACTATCAACGTCATGTTAACCCCCTCTCCCCATCAGAAAACGATAGCTGGTACCACGCGTCCGGACCAAATAGCTTTAGGTTCGAATTCTAGGATTGAGGGTCTCTATCAGTCAGCACCTACAGGCGACAGCTCGACTTTTCTTAGATTTTACTCTGATGGGATCGTGATCAAGGTGGGGACGACCGCGGACGCCACCCCGGCCGAGATACGCCGTTGGTTTCGGAGACCGTTCGACGAATGGGGAAAGTATGAGATCCAGGGATCGACGATACGATTTGTGATCAATTCTCCTTGGGGTGCAGTCGACTATCGAGGCGAAATACAAGGAAGTACTCTGACTCTGGACTCTCTTAGCCACATTAATGGGCACCAGGGACGGGATTCTTTTCACATGGTGGCACCTGGTAATTGAGGATGGCACCTCTATTTGCTGTCCCCATTTGTACTTGTGTATTTATTACCCAGAAAAGGAGGAACCTCTCATGGCGTGGTTTTATCAAATCCGGGATGCGAAAGACCAGGTAGCAAAGACGGAAGGAGGCTTCGCTACACAAGCCGCTGCTATCGAAGCGGGTAAGATAAAGGCGGACGACTTGAAGCGTTCAGGTGCATTGGCCGGCTGCGGATTCGGTACTGTAACGGCAGGAAAGTCCCAACTGTATCAGTGCGAGGTCGGCGGTGTTGAAATCACTTACGAGGTTGATAACCCGCCGATTAAGAAGGAAGACGAGGAGCTGTTTCTTAAATGGGTCGCCACGGGCCAGCGAGACGAGAACTCCCGCAAGGAATTGGACCGGCGAGGAATCCGGCGTGTCAGTTAGCCAGAGAAACAGCGAACACAGGTACAGAGGTGCAGTGATGCCATACATTGAAGCAAAACGCCTGTGGGCAAGACCATTATGAGCATCTTCTTCACCGGCATGGCGCTGGTTGGACTCATTGGTGGCTTGGACGGCAATGGCGGCGCTTGGATCGTCTTCCTGGCGTTCGGCGGTTGTGCCATTTATGCATGGCGGAATACTCTCGCTCATCAACGGTATCTTGAGGAGCAGGAGCAGGCTCGCCAAGCTCGCCGATAGGCTGCCCGTGGTCTACAAGTGCGTGCATGAAAGAAAGCAGCCAACATGTTTTTCCCCATCAAGCATGAAAACATGACTGCCCGGCGCTGGCCGCTCATCACGCTTGGGCTAATTCTCGCTAACTTCGCTGGCTTTCTTTGCACTCATCAAGCGATGGAAGACCAGGAGGATCCTCTCCTGTCCGTGAAGGCGCACGTTCTGGTGCTCGCCGCTCAGCATCCAGAACTGATGGTCCCGCCTGAGGCCCAACAGTTGGTCGCTGATTTTCGGCGCTATTACCGGACCAAATGGGAGGAGTTGGAGAGTCCAGACGACAAGGCCGGCGACGGTGCGGACACCCAGAAAGAGTCGGCGGATGACGAAGGGGAACTGCAGAAGGAGATGGACGCTTTTGCGACTGAGTATTCCAAACTAAAGGCGGCGTCCATTACGGAGCGGTACGCTTTTATTCCGGCGCGTCCGGAACTTGTTGCATATTTTAGCGCCATGTTTCTGCACGAAGGATGGTTGCACTTAATTGGCAACATGTGGTTTTTGTGGCTGGCGGGATTCGTTTTGGAAGATGTTTGGGGCCGTCCCCTCTATCTGGCCTTCTACCTCCTGGCGGGTTTTGCGGGGACGCAACTTTATGCCTGGTCGGATCCTGGGAGCCTCGGTGCGTCGTTTGGGGCGTCGGGGGCTGTTGCGGGACTGATGGGAGCGTTTCTCGTTCGCTTCCCTAAGCTGAAGATCAGGCTCATGTGGTTCTTTGACGTTGGATTCTCCGGCTTTTGGCCTATCTGGGTGCGGGCCTATTGGCTATTGCCGTTGTGGTTGGTGATGGAGATTTACTACGGGAAAATGTCCGGGCAGAGCGACGGCGTTGCACATTGGGCGCATGTCGGGGGATTCATGTTTGGCGCTCTTGGTGCTCTTGCTCTGAGCTACTCGGGCTTAGAACGCAAAGCGAACAGAGCGATCGAGGAAAAGATCACCTGGACTACCGATCCAGAAATCACTCAAGCCAGCGACCTGATCGAAAACGGCAAGCTTGATGAAGCAGCTTTAATTCTCAAGAAATACCTGGAAGAAAAGCCTGCCTCGCTCGGTGCGTGGAACATGCTGCGAGCAATTCATTGGCAACGAAACGAAATTCCTGCCTGTCGCGAAGTTGCCAGTAAGCTCTGCGTGCTGAACGCGGAAGCGAACATGTACGAAGCGGCTTGGCTGGATTACGAAGAGTTCCTCAACCTGGGCGGTGACAGGATGCCTCCCGCTGTTTGGCTGGGGCTATGCCGCGTGCCAGAAGAGCGAAACGATTATAAACGCGCATTGAGCGAGTACGAAAAACTTGCCGCCGCCTATCCTGCCGTGAGGCAGGGCTTAATGGCACAGCTCGGTGCTGCTCGAATCTTGCTCACCCGATTGGATCGTCCTGACGAGGCATTGAGGTTGTATGAGGCAGCGTCGGCGTCCGCCGTCCCGCATTTGGATTTGGAGCGAGATATCGAGTCAGGAATTTGCGAAGCTAAGCGTGCCCTTACAAAGACGGCCCTAACGGTGCCATGACATCTACTGCACCCTGCATCACGAGTGGCCCTAGCCTGTCGCGGGGTGCGGGTCGTAGCGGTTCCGCTGCTTGATGAACTCGCCGTTTTCAACA
>WNGI01004211.1_pt1 | contig 12836 bp, 14 predicted proteins | sample 5400621 | NCBI WGS metagenome assembly WNGI01 (sample SAMN13153374, study PRJNA577476) | soil metagenome | isolation source: 20 cm soil or saprolite under Garry oak tree replicate 1 | place: USA:California | collected 2016-06-15 | reverse complement strand
ACGAATTAGCGTTCTGGCGTCTAACAATCGTTGGAGGGGGCCGTGAACAGTCAGTGGTTCTGCGCCGCGGGCGCCTGGGGACAGAGTGCGTCCGCAGGGCTTGTCCGACGTGGTCGTCCGGCCCCTCAACTTCACCGTTAGATCGCGGTACAGAAAGGCAGCACTCCGTGAATAGGTTGGCTAAGTTGGTGCTGACAGTGGTCATCTTTGCTGCTGTATGGAGCGCCTACTCCAGATACCGGCATCACACGATTCATCCCTCGTCGAGCACGTCATCGCCGCAAAGAACAAGCTCCGACTCAGACTCCAACGCGGCCGAAACGCATGAGTCCCCATTCCACTGCGATGGACGCACTTACTGCTCGCAGATGACTTCTTGCTCCGAGGCGAAGTACTTTCTCGCGCACTGCCCGGACGTAAAGATGGACGGGGATCATGACGGCATACCTTGTGAGAGGCAGTGGTGCCCAAATGGCTAGCCGCGATCTAACAATCGTTGGAGCGGGCCGTGAGGCGTGAGTGCTCAGGTGCGGCGGGCGCTGAAAGACAGTATGCGCCCGCGTCGCTGATCGGGCGCGTCTGGGCGGCCGCTCAACTTCACCGTTAGGCCCCTCAAGCACAGACACAGAACCGTCCTCCAGCGTTACCCGGGAGTCTTGTATGTCGAGGCAGATCATTCGAACTAACAAAGCGCCCACTTCGCCCCCCAGTTACAGCCAAGGCGTAAGAGCCGCCGGCTTAGTCTTCGTCTCTGGCCAGGGCCCATTCGACCCAGCCTCCGGCGAGGTCATCGGCAGCACCATCCAGGAACAGACGGGGCAATGCCTCAGGAATGTGGCCGCGATCCTCGACGCTGCGGGGAGCTCTATGGAGAGAGTCGTTAGTGCCACATTTATCCTCGCCGAGGAGGCCGATTTCCCCGGAATGAACGAGGAATGGGCGAAGTGGTTCCCGTTGAACCCGCCTGCACGCCAAGGCGCTAAGCTGCCGATCCGGCCCAAGGGAATGAAAGTCTCTATTGCCGCAATCGCCGTCGCCTAACCCGTGCTTGGAGCCGACCGTGAGACGTGGGAGGTTGCGTCGCGAGCGCCGGGGACTGTGTGCGCTCGCGACACTCATCCGGCGGTATCGTGCGGCCGCTCAAGCTCCTCGTTAGATGTCATAGGACCACCGATGCCAACTCTCGGCGTCTTTGCGGCAATCTTCGACGACAGCGGGCGCATCTTGTGCGTGCGCATGAATTACGCGACACACGCCTGGACGACGCCTGGCGGTCGAGTCGAGCCGGGCGAGTCGCCGCTCGCCGCACTAAAGCGCGAGGTGCTCGAGGAATCGGGCTTGGATGTGGTTGCAGAGGGGCTCGTCGGTGTGTACTCCAAGCCGCAGAAGGACGACCTGGTGCTTTTCTTGCGAGCTCGCGTGGTGGGCCACAATCCATGGCAGCCAACTGACGAGATCTTGCAGATGGGGTACTTTGGCCGCGACGAGTTGCCGGAGCCTATGGGCCTCGGCGCGCACACCCGGATAATCGATGCACTGGATGGCATAGTCGGGATTGTTCGTGTCATCCCAGAAAGCTAGCCGCAATGGCATCGAACCATTGGTTGGAGCGGACCGTGATTGGGCAGTGCCGGTGCGCCGCGAGTGCGCTTCGCTATGATGCGCCTCTCGTCGCACTGGTCGCCTCGGTCAGAGTGCGCCTGCGGCGCTGATCGAGCGGCCGCTCAACTTCACCGTTAGACGGCAGCGAAGCAGCCGCGTCGTAGCCTCAGCGTGGACTGGTACCTTAAACTCATGAGGGTTGCTGATGTCCTTCGCACGCTTCTCCTATTCAGTTATTGGGTTACGGTGGCTGGTTCTTGAACCCGGATAGAGACCGATATGCACCATTCCCGCCTCTGCGCCGTACTGATCGACTGCAAGACATCCAACATTGACGAGGCTGCTCGCTTCTGGGGCGAGGCACTGGGTCGCGCGGTAGACTCCAAGCACCCGGGCACGCGCGGCAATTACCGAATGTTGGAGACTCCGCCCGACGAGCCCATCGTGCAGATCCAGCGCGTGGAACACGAGAGTCGGGTCCACATAGACATCGAGACCGACGACATCCCCGCCGAGGTGACCCGCCTGGAGAAGCTGGGCGCCACGGTGGTCAACCGCTTAGAGCGTTGGGTGGTGATGCAGGCGCCCACCGGGCAACGCTTTTGCGTTGTACGGGTACAGCGTCCCGGTTTCCCGAAGAACGCCAACCGTTGGGACTAAGCCGGCTACGAGCTCTTTAGACGCCTAGCGTTATCCGCGTTGGCCGCACCATTGGCGTTGGCTTCACAGTGGGCCTGTCGAAAAACCTGTTGAAGGGGCACTTACTTTGTATTACAAAGTGTCCATGAAAACAATCAAGCGAACTATTGCCATCATCGAGTTGCTCCTCGTTTTCCCTGCAGCGCTGTTTATGGTTGCGCTGTTCCTGCGCGAAGTTCAACCGCTGGCGCAGACCGGCCGTTTGGTCCAGTGGTTCAGCCAGCACGTGGTTCTTGGCCTCTATGTCTTCCTCATCGCGATGCCGCTTGCAGCGCTCGTCGTAGGCTGCGTTATTGTGCTGCGCAGCTGGCGCGACGATGCGGAATTTCAGCGAGCCACACTGCAGACTTTCACCACTGTCCGCGCACACGCGGCGTCGCTGCTAATCGCGGGAGCCACGCTGATGGCTGGAGGCATTCTTGTCATCGTTGCCCTGCACATGATTACGGAATGACGATTACCCAAGCCGGGCGTCTTGCAGTCCCGGTTGCCGGTTGGGGATATCGCGTTTTGTACGACGTGGCGGATGAGTACTACCGGACGCGTATGCGTGCGGCCGCTCACCCTCATGGTTGGGCGGCGGGTGCTTTGACGCAGAGGTAGTCCGATGAAGGCTTACCTATTGGTTACCGGTTTGAGACTACTACGCGGACTTCGGGCACCAACCGCCTAACCGCCGGCTGGACCGCCCGCCCGGCTGGTAAAGTTTCGGTGAGCTTGGGTATCGTTATGGCAGGTGGCCCACCGCCGGACCCTGCCGGTGCGCAGGCAGCGAGGAATGTAGTGTCGAAACTCCGCGTCCAGTGCTTCGCAATTTCCATCGACGGCTACGGTGCCGGGCCGAACCAGGATCTCCACAACCCGCTCGGCGTCGGGGGCCCTGAATTGATGGAGTGGTTCTTCCAGACACGCGTATGGCGAAGAATGCACGGTTATGACGATGGAGAGTCGGGAGCCGATAACGGAATTGCGGAGCAGGGCTTTGCCGGAATCGGTGCCTGGATTCTTGGGCGCAACATGTTCGGCCCTGTCCGGGGCCCGTGGCCGGACGACAGCTGGAAGGGCTGGTGGGGCGACGAGCCGCCGTATCACACGCCCGTCTTCGTATTGACGCATCACCCGCGCGCGTCGCTCAGGATGGCGGGAGGTACGGAGTTCCGCTTTGTCACCGAAGGCATTCACGTCGCTTTGGAGCAGGCGAACGCTGCGGCGCGCGGCCGCGATGTCCGCCTCGGCGGCGGCGTATCCACAATCCGGCAGTATCTGCGCGCCGGCCTGATTGACGAGTTGCATCTCGCCGTCCGACCTGTCTTACTCGGTTGCGGGGAGCATCTCTTGAACGACATCGATATGCGCGCTTTGGGCTATGAATGCGCGAAGTGCGTCGCGGGCGAAGGTGCGACCCACGTCTTTCTGCGCAAGGGCGCGTGATCCGTGGCAGGCGTATCGCGACATGAGGCCTGACCGGCGGTTGGAGCGGCCCGGGCCGGCTGGGTGCCGGTGCGCCGCGAGCGCGCTTTCTCCTGTTGCGCTCGCATCGCCCCGGACGCGTCTGCGTCCGGCCGGTCAAGCGCATCGTTAGACGGCAATGCGTCAGGTAGTGCGCAATGCGTTAACGGCGATCGCCGCGCTGACCTCGGCGTTGATCGTCGGCGCTGCGCTCCAGAGAGCGTTTCTGCTGCTCTGGCCTGCACTCGCCAGCCGGGTCGTCGGCCTAACGGACGTAGGTATCTACGTTGGATACGCGTCGGCTGCGCTGTCCTTCTTCGTCTGCGGATTAATAGTCCCCCGCTGGATCAGATCGCGCTTCCCCTTGGCATGGCTGCAACTGCCGATTGCCGGCCTCTATGCGGTCGCGATTATTCGCACGCCGAGAATTCTTGCCTGCCTTCCCCGATGGTGGTCAGGGTGCTGGCTGATCCATTCTCTATTCATTGTGCCGCTGGTCGCGTGCGCCTGCGGATACTTCGCGCTTACACTGGCTCGACGCATTCGATCCGGTCGCATTGCGGTCTAGCCACGATTGTCGCTGAACCAGCACGCCGGACGGCGCATGCCGCTCAACACCGGTAGGCCTCATCAGGCGTGATATTCACCTTCATGCTCAAGGGCTTGGCCATCGGCTTTTCCATCGCAGCGCCGGTTGGACCGATTGGAGTGCTCTGTATCCGTCGCTCTTTGTCGGAGGGCCGACAGGTTGGGTTAGCCACTGGCCTGGGCGCCGCGACCGCGGACGCCATCTATGGTTGCGTTGCCGCCTTTGGTCTCACGGCCGTCTCGAGCGCTCTCGTCGGCCATAGATCGTGGCTTGGTCTTTCAGGGGGTTTGTTCCTGTGCTACCTCGGTGGCCGCACACTCATGAGCGGTCCAGCGGCGCGAGTCGCGGAGAGTCCGGGCCGCGGGCTGCTTGCGGCTTATCTCACGACCTTCTTCCTCACCCTCACCAATCCCATGACCATCCTGTCTTTTGTGGCCGTCTTTGCTGGCTTTGGACTCGGGTCATCACCGAACTATCTGGCCGCAGGTGTGTTGGTAACCGGTGTGTTCATCGGTTCCGCACTTTGGTGGCTGCTGCTCAGTGGTGGTGTCGGCCTGCTCCAGTCACGGATTGGTTCCGGCTGGATGCAGCTGATAAACCGATCATCCGGTTGTATCATCTTCGCGTTCGGGATTTATTCACTCTCAACGTCGTGGTCCGTATGATTCACGGAATGACGCCTGTCACCCTGCCGCCGACGCCCCATTGAAGCACAGCGTTGCCACCGTCATCCAGGTGAAGGTCAAACCCAACTCCCGCATCAGTGCGTTCGAGCGGGCGGAAGGTGGCACTTGGCTCGCCCGGCTCAGAGCAGCTCCAATTGATGGCAAAGCCAATGAGGAGCTGATCGCGCTCATCGCCGAGCACTTCCAGTGCCGCAAGTCCGCCGTGTCGATCAAGAGTGGCGCTGCGGGTCGCACGAAGCTGGTGCGCATCGAGCAGCGGTCGCGTGAGGGATGAAGGGACTTCAGGCACCAGTAGGGAGAAACATGCAAGACGCCATGGTCACGACGGCCCTGACACTGCCGGGCTTCAGAGTCGTCCGCAATCTCGGTGTGGTCCGCGGTATTACGGTGCGCTCGCGCTCGATCGTGGGCAACCTCTTCGGCGGGCTACAGTCACTGTTCGGCGGCAACATCACCATCTACACCAATCTGTGCGAGCGGGCGCGGTCCGACACCTATCGCCTCATGTGCGAGCACGCGGAGCAGCAGGGGGCAAACGCCATCATTTCGGTGCGCTACGACGCCACCGAGCTGATGGCGGGTCTGACCGAGGTCCTGTGCTATGGCACTGCGGTCATCGTCGAGCGCGAGCGAGCGGGCGCCTCAACATGACGGAGCGGGCGGTGAACGATGGTGCGCCGCGAATGTCGGCCGCGCTGTCGCTCGCTCGATCCCGGCGCTCAGCCCCAAGGAGAGCCCTATGCCGCTAGTCACACTCACCATCCGCGAAGGCAAGTCGAGCGAATTCAAGTCCGTGGTGCTCAATGCCGTGCATGGCGCGCTCACCGCTTCGGGCGTGCCCGAGAAGGACCGGTTTCAGCGCGTGCTGGAACTCAGCGCGGATAACTTCCGTTTTGACCCGGAATACCCTGATCTCACCGCTCGCCGGACGGAGGATTTCGTCCTGATTGAAATACTCCTCTCGGTGGGCCGCAGCGTCAAAGTGAAGAAGAAGATCCTGGCCGACATCCTCGGCGGCTTGTCGAAGGGTCCGGGTCTGAATCCCGAAAACGTGATGGTCTGTTTCAAGGAAACCCGGTGGGAGAACTGGTCGTTTGGCGGCGGACGCCTTATTCACGCCTGAAACGCAGCGCGGTTCCGCGCCGGAGACGGGCGGCGCACGGCTCGGCCAGGCGTGCCGGCGATGAGCACCGCCGCCGCCCACCCCGAGTGCGGTGCGATTCCCAACACCCCCGCGGCGGGCGCTTTCACGGCCCTATTCGGCTTCCGCCTTGATCGGCCGGCTCATGAGCGAGCGCACCGCTTCCTTCGCGGGCAGGTGCTGGTAGAGCACCCGGTACGCCATTTCGCACAGCGGCATCTCCACCCCGGCCCGTGAGGCGACCTCGTGGATGGCGCCCGCCGCGGCGTAACCCTCGACCGCCTGGCCGATTTCCGCGAGCGCCGCCTGCGCCGTGCGGCCCGCGGCCAGCAGCAGCCCGAAGCGCCGGTTGCGTGATTGATCGTCGGTGCAGGTCAGCACCAGGTCGCCGAGGCCCGCGAGCCCCATGAAGGTGTCGCGCTGGGCGCCGAGCGCCACGCCGAGCCGCGTCATCTCCCTCAGGCCGCGGGTGATCAGCGCCACGCGCGTGTTGGCGCCGAAGCCGAGCCCGTCCGACAGCCCGGCCCCCACAGCGAGCGCGTTTTTCACCGCGCCGCCGATCTCCACGCCCATGATGTCGGTGGAGGTGTAGGCGCGGAAATTTACCGACGACAGCTCATGCGCCAGCGCCCGGGCATAGCGCGCGTCGGGAGACGCCACCGTCATGGCGGTGGGGAGCCCCGCGCCGACCTCGCGAGCGAAGGTGGGTCCGGAGAGGACCGCGACCCGGCGTTCGGCACCGAGCACCTCACGGGCGATCTGGTGCGGCAGCTTCAGGCTCGCGTGCTCGAAGCCCTTGGTGGCCCAGGCGACGTGCATGTCGGGCGCGAGATGCGACGCGAGCTGCGTGAGGAGCGCGCGGAACGCGGGGCTCGGCACGACGATGAGCACGTCGCGCGCTGCGGCGAGCGCGGTGGCGAGATCGGGCTCGACCTGCAACGAATCGGGAAACTGCGCGCTGGCGAGATAGCGCTCATTGCGGCGGCTCACCGCCATGTCGGCGAGCCGCTCGCGGTCGCGGCCCCACAGCCGCACCGGCCGGCCGCCGCGCGCGAACTGGATGGCGAGCGCCGTACCCCACGAACCCGCGCCGAGCACGGCGACCGGTGCGTCACGCAATGCTCGTGCGGTCACCTTGGGCCACCGGCGTCGGGCTTGGGGTGCGTGCGCCGCGCGTCAGTTGGCGGGGCCCTGCGCCTGGTTGGCGGCATACAGCGCGTCGAAGTTCACCGGCGGCAGCAGGAACTGCGGAAAGCCGCCCTGGCTCACGAGCTGCGAGACGGCGCAGCGCGCGTAGGGGAACAGGACCCCGGGGCAGACGGTGCTGATGGCGCGCTTCAGTTCCGCCTCCGGCAGATTGCGGATGACGAACAGGCCCGCCTGCTTGACCTCCACCAGAAAGATCGTCACGTCGCCGAGCTTGGCCGACACGGTCACGGTGAGCACCACCTCGCGCACGTCCGGCCCGAGCGCGCTGGAGCCGGTTTGCAGATCCAGACTGATCTGCGGGTTCCAGTTGCCGTCGACGCGCGGCCCGTTGGGCGATTCGTAAGAGCAGTCCTTCAGATACACGTTCTGCAGCGCGAGGACTGCCCCGTCGGCCGGGATCTCGGTCGCCGGCGCGGCGCCGGCTGTTTCGTTCGACATGGCGAAGGCTCCGTTTATTTCAGCATGGGATCCAGGCGACCGGCCGCATCGAGCGCGTCCAGCTCATCGGCGCCGCCGATGTGCTCGTCACCGATGAATATCTGGGGCACCGTGCCGCGGCCGCAGCGCGCGAGCATTGCGGCGTGCGCGCCCGGCACCGCCTCCACGTCGATCTCCTCCACGGCGACCCCCTTGCCCAGAAGGAGGCTGCGCGCGCGCGCGCAGTACCCGCACCCGTCCGCGGCGTACATGAGGACTTTCGGTGTGCCCAAGGCCGGCGCTTCCTGAAGCTCTCAGGCGCGCGACAGGGGCAGGTTATCGGCACGCCAGGCGGCGAGCCCGCCGCGCAGCGTGAACGCCCGGGTGAAGCCTTGCGCCGCGAGCTGGCGCGCCGCGGCGGTGCCGAGCGAGCCGGTATCGTCATAGACCACGACCGGCTTTTCCCGGTGCTTCTTCAGGGTGTCGGCGGCCTTGAGGATCTGCTCGCCGCTCATCTGGCGCGCCCCGGCCAGGTGGCCCGCCTGGTACTGCTGCGGCGGGCGCAGGTCGAGCAGCAGCGCACCCTGGTTCATCAGCCGGATCAATTCCTGGGGTGTGACCGAGACCAGGCTTTCCGATCGGGCGCGCATCTCGTATACAGCGATGAGCGCCACCACCACGGCCGTCGCGGTGGCGAGCCAGGGGTGGTGGCTCACATATTCGAGGACACGGTCCATGGGCAAGGCGGGTATGCCGGGGGTGAAAAAGGGCGCGCATTATAGCGCCCCCCTGCCCCTCGGCACGCCGGGTGCGCGGCCTCCCGGCCGCGCATCAAGGGCGCGGCGCGTCGCGGCCGGCGCCCTGGCGTGGATGGTTCTCGGCAACGCGCCGCTCCCGGGAGCGCCGGCGACGCGCCCGGAGACGGATGCCCGCAAGGCCGAAGCGGAGCTGCAGGCGGTCAAAACCGAGATCGAGCGGATCACCCGTGAGGTGAGCGCCGAGCAGGTCGAGCGCGACCGGCTCACACAGGAGCTGCGCACCTCGGAGCTCTCGGTCGGGAAGCTGCGCGAGGCGCTCGGCGCGGTGCGCCGCGAGCGTGCCGAGCGCGCCGCACGGCGCACGGCGCTGCTCGCCGAGCAGCGCGGGCGCGAAGCCGAGGTGCAGCACAACCGCGCGGCGCTCGCCGGGCAGCTGCGTGCCGCTTACCTCATCGGCCGCCACGAGCCCCTCAAGCTGCTGCTGAACCAGGAGGATCCCGCGCTCGCCGGCCGCATGTTCGCCTACTACAGCTACTTCGGGCGCGCACGCGCCGGGCAGATCAGGCTCATCGAGGACGACCTGCGGCGCCTCGCGGAACTCGACGGCGAGCTCGCGGCCGAGGATCAGCAGCTCGCGGAGCTGGAAAAGCAGCAGCGCGCGCGGCTGCACGAGCTCGAGCAGGCGCGCACGCAGCGCACCCACGTGCTCGCGAGCCTCGAGGCGCAGTCGCACACGCGCGCCCAGAATCTCGAGCGGCTGCGCAGCCAGCAGGCGGGGCTCGAGAAACTGCTGCACGAGTTGCGCACCGCCATGGAGCGCTTTCCGCTCGAGGGGAACGACGCCTTTGCGCGCCTGCGCGGCAAGCTCGCCTGGCCGGTGAGCGGGCGCCTCGTGGCGCGCTTCGGCGATGCGCGCGCCGGCGGCGTGCGCTGGGACGGGGTGCTGGTGGCGACCGAACGTGGGGCGCCGGTCAAAGCGGTCTGCCAGGGGCGCGTGATCTATGCCGACTGGCTGCCCGGCCTGGGGCTGCTCACCATCGTCGACCATGGGGACGGGTACCTGAGCCTGTACGGCCACAACGAGCGGCTCTACAAGGCGGCCGGCGAGCCGGTCACGGCGGGCGAACCCCTCGCCGCCGCCGGCGACAGCGGCGGCAGCAGCCGTCCGGAGCTGTATTTCGAGATCCGCAAGGGCGGCAAGCCGGTCGACCCGCGCCCCTGGTTCCGGGCCGCCGATCCTTAGGGCCCGGGGGCGCCGGATGTGACTGGGGTCAATGTTTTGCCCCCTGCGCCGGGCCGGTAGGCACTTTCGCCAACTCGCGCAAGGATCCCGGACGCCTTAAGCGCAATGGTGCGGGCTGGCGCTTTGCCAGAATCGGCCCGCACACCGTCCGGACCATGAATTCATTGCTAGACAGCGAGCACGTTCCCGGCCGGCCAGGGCCCCGTTTCGAGCCCTACGTGCGCCTGGTTCACTGCCTGCTGCCGCGCACCTCGTACGTCGCGATGTTCGGGCCCGCGGGCGACGTCATGTGGTCGACCGAGCCCGTGACCGGCCCCGATCTGATGAACGTCGTCGATGACGCGCTGCTGAGCACGCGCTCGAACCCGGAAAGCCCGGGCCAGGTGCGCCTGCTGCCCGGGAATGTGCCCGTGTACCTGTGCTCGCTGCGCGATGACACCAAGCGGCTGCTCGCCGTTGTCGCCGTCGTGTGCCGCGCCAGCGAGTCCCAGGAGCGCAAGAGTCCTGACTTCGCATTCGCTTACACACTGCTGTCCCCGATGCTCGAGTGCCTGCGGCGCGAGCTCGTCAGCCGCGCCACCATCGATGAGCTCAACCACACCGTGGGCGGGCTCGACCGGGGTATGAATCTGCTGCTGGCCTACGGCAGCGCCGAACAGAGCGCCGCCCCGGCTGATGGAGCCAACGACCTGGAGGCACTGCTGCAGCAAACCATCGAGCACCTGCGCGCCCGCACCGGGGCGCTGCTCGTGCCGGAGCGCAACGTCACGCTGGTGCGCGCGGGCGTGCACGCGCCGGCCGACACGCAGTTCCTGATGCGCGCGCACCGCCGGCTCCTGTCGCTGGCGCAGGCGCAGCGCGAGCCGGTGGTCAGCAACGAAACCCTGTCGGCCGCAACGCCCGACGCCCTGGCGTACCGGGTGTTGTGCTGCTCGCTGCGCTCGCGCGCCGGACGCTTCATCGGCGTGCTCGCGCTGCTGCGCGAGGCGGGCGCGGAAGCCTTCACGGAACGCGATGCCCACATCGCCGAGATCCTCGCCCGCAAGGCCATCGGCGTCATCGAGAGCAGTTACGACGCCCTCAGCGGCCTGTACACCCGCACGGCGTTCGAGCGGCGCGTGCGCGCGGTCATCGCGGACCACAAGGCATCGCAGGCGTGGAGCGCGCTGTACATCGATGTGGATCAGCTGCACGTCATCAATGAGAAGGCCGGCATGCACGTGGGCGATGCCGTGCTCGCGCAGCTGGGCGAGCTGCTGCGACAGCGCCTGCCTCCCGGGGCCTTCGGCTCACGCATCTCCGGCGATCGCTTCGTGGTGCTGGTGCCGGCCGAGATGCGTGACTCGGAGCGTTTCGCGGAGTCGCTGCGCGAAGGCGCCGAGCGGCTCGCCATGACTCACGCCGCGGCGCACCTGCCCGTATCCGTCAGCGTCGGCGTCGCCCCGCTCGATTGCGCCGCGGACGAGCTGGCGCACGTGCTGGCGGCGGCCGAGACCGCCTGCAAGGCCGCCAAGGACCGCGGCCGCAACCGCGTCGAGGCATACCAGCAGAGCGACGTGAGCATCGTGCGCCGCTATGCCGACATCCGCGTCGCGGCACAGTTGCGCGAGGCCATCGACGCCGGGCGTCTGCATCTTTACGCACAGCTCATCCTGCCCTTCGCCACAGCCGACAGCGCCCGGCCGCACTATGAGCTGCTGCTGCGCATGACGGATGAGGACGGGCGCACCGTCGGGCCGGACAGCTTCCTGTCGGCGGCGAACCGCTACCAGCTGATGCCCACCATCGATCGCTGGGTCATCAACCATGTCATCGAGGCCCTCAAGCCGCGCGCCACGGTGCTCGAGGGCAACGCGCTTGGTTTCGCCATCAACTTCTCCGGCCAGTCTCTCAGCGACGATGAGTTCTCGGACTTCCTGGTGGAGCGCGTCGCCGGGAGCGGCCTGGATCCGGAGCTGTTCTGTTTCGAGCTCACCGAGAACGCCACGGTCTTGAGCCTGCCGCGCGCCGAGGCGCTGATGCGGCGCCTGCGGCAACTGGGGTGCGGCGTGGCGCTCGATGACTTCGGCACCGGCCTGTCCTCGCTCTCGTGCCTGCGCCAGCTGCCCGTGACCATGCTGAAGATCGACGGCAGCATCGTGCGCGAGGTGCTCACGGATGCACGCGCCGAATCCATGGTGCGCGCGATCGCGCAGCTCGCCCGCGGCATGTCGATCATCACCGTGGCCGAGTACATCGAGACCGAGGCCATCGGCGCGCGCATTGCGGAGCTGGGCGTCGACTACGGCCAGGGTTTTGCGATCGGCCGGCCGATTCCGCTGGCCGAGCTGCTGTTTGAATTGCCGCTCCCGAGCGCGCCAGCCAAAGCCGTGCCTGCCGGCGCAAACCCCGAGCGCGACCCGGGCTGGCTCAGCGGGGCGGCCGGGTGATGCTTTCCGGGAACCGCCGGGCGAGTCACGGCTCACCAGGGGGGTTCGCGAGCCTGTCGACACGTCCGCGCACGCTGGTTGCGCTCATCGCCGGGGCCGTGCTCGGCTTCGGCGGGGCCCTGACCGGCGGCGTACTGGCCGACCGCCCCGCCGAGGCCGCACTCCCGGCCCATCCCGCGCGCCCGGTCGCTGGCACGGCCCTGCCCTGGCAGGAGGCGAGCCTGTTCGCGGAGGTGTACGAGCGCATCAAGCGCGACTACGTGGACGACGTCGACGATCACGCCCTGATGGAAAAGGCGCTGCGCGGCATGGTCGCTGCGCTCGATCCGCACTCGGGCTACCTCGACAGCGAGGAGTTCGAGGAGATCCGCCTGAGCACCATGGGCTCCTACCCGGGCGTCGGCATCGAGGTCGTCGCCGAGGACGGGGTGGTGAAGGTGCTGCGGCCCATCGAGGGCTCCCCGGCTCAACAGGCCGGACTCGAGCCCGGCGACGAGCTCGTGAAAATCGACGGCAACGACATCGGCGCCGACCTGGCCGGCGCCATTGCACGCATGCGGGGGGCTTCCGGAAGCCTGGTGAAGCTCACCATCCGGCGCGACGGCCGGCCCGGC
>WNGI01017975.1_pt1 | contig 12838 bp, 7 predicted proteins | sample 5400621 | NCBI WGS metagenome assembly WNGI01 (sample SAMN13153374, study PRJNA577476) | soil metagenome | isolation source: 20 cm soil or saprolite under Garry oak tree replicate 1 | place: USA:California | collected 2016-06-15 | reverse complement strand
ATGCCGGAAATGCCCGTGATGCCACCGATGGCCATGGAGCGGATGCGGATGGACCCGATGGACGTGATGGACCTGGCCCCCGTGGCAATCACCCCAATTACGCCGATGCCACCAGGTGCGCTGGGACGCGCAGCCGCGGAGATCGAACGGATTCAGGGGCAGTCGCCGTTCGAGCGTCAGTTCAGTGGGATTGCGTCCGATCCTCCCCAGGCCTGGGCTCAGTCTGATCCGGCTGATTCCTTGTATCGTCGCGCGCGAGAGGCCTTGAACCGCGGCGAGTACCGTCGCGCCGCGGAGCTATTCGGGGAAATAACGCAGAAATTTCCGAGCTCTGTCTACGCAACCGACGCCCGTTACTGGCGAGCATTCGCTCTTTACCGACTCGGCGACATGGGCGCGCTCCGCGAAGCGCTGAACGCGCTGCAGGACACTCGCGGCTATAGAACAGCTTCTCTTCAGAACGACGCACCGGTGCTGGCGATGCGAATCCGTAGTGCACTGGCGGCGCAGGGAGATGGCGATGCCAGAAGGGCGGTAAGCCAGGCTGCTGCCCAGCCGGGAACGCCGTGTGATCGCGAAGATCTCGCGGTGCGCGTGGAAGCGCTGAACTCCCTCGGGCAGACCGACCCTGAATCGACCACTCCAATTCTTCGTCGCCTCCTGGCTCGCCGCGACGACTGCTCCGCGAGTCTCCGTCGCGCCGCGCTTTACTTGCTGGGGAGGCGGACGGATGAAGAGGCGATGAGCCTCGTCATGGGCGCGGCCCGCAATGATCCCGACATCAGAGTCCGCTCCGAGGCGCTTCGTTTTCTCGCCGCAATGCCCGGAGACCAGGCGATATCCACGATCGAGGAAATGGCCCGAACACCCGGCAACGAGGAGTTGCAACGCGCGGCTATTGCCGCTCTTGGCCGCAGCGAAAGTCCCCGCGCGCGTCAGAGTCTGCGCGCGATCATCGAGCGGAGCGACCTCGGTGAGAATTTGCGGATGACCGCTCTCTCGAGCATCGACTCCGATCGCGCGCCAGAGAACGGCGCGTACCTGAGATCGATCTATCCGCGTCTGGAAACGCCGCGCCTGAAGGCGGCCGCGATCCGCGCCGTCGCGCGTGCCGGCGGAAACGACAACGACCAGTGGCTGCTGTCGGTTGTGCGCAACCAGAGCGAACCGGCCGAGGTGCGCGCCATGGCGCTGCGATACGCAGGGCGTTCCTCGATTCCAATCGGTGACCTGGCAAAAATGTACGACGTTGCCGGTGATCGGCAGCTGCGCCAGCAGTTGATCAGTCTGTATGCTCAGCGTCCAGAGCCCGAGGCGACCGACAAGCTTCTCGATATTGCCCGCTCCGGAACTGACCCCGACATGAGGCGTTATGCGATATCGGCGCTGTCGCGGAAGAACGATCCGCGCACGAAGAAGCTTTTACTGGAGATCATCGACAGATGACTAACCGCTTCCCTCACTTCACGGTCGCGCTGCTCGTCGCGATCGCTGCCTCATCGTCCTCCGCGTCTTCACAGTCGCTCGCCAACCGTATTGCGTCCACCAGTGACCGCTCGGTGCAATTCAGCTTTGCGGCGCGACCCGGCGTCTGCGGTGACGGGCGCACCTACATCTCGACTGGACCGGGCAATTTTTACGGATCGTATTACACGAATTCCTCGGAGCAATGCCAGGCCGGTCCTGTCAGAGTGATGATCGACCTCGCTGACAGGAACGTTGTCGCCATCCGTACGTATGTTGGCGCACCGGCCTCTCCGGCCGCTGCCGGTGTCACGGATCTCGGAAATGTCGCTCCGGCTGAAGCGGCTGACTATCTGCTGGGTGTCGCCGCGCGAGCGGACGGACGGGTGGGTCGCGATGCGATCTTCGCCGCGATACTTGGTGACAAAGTCGATGCGACTGCGCGGCTGCTCGAGATCGGACGCGATCAGAATCGTCCGCTCGAGACGCGCCGAGCCGCGCTGTCGGGTCTGGTTCGCAGCGAACCGGCGCAACTTGATCGGGTGGGTTCGGCGCTGGTCCAGATCGCGACCAACGAAAACGACGTGCAGGGTGTCCGGACTCAGGCGCTATCGGTCTTATCGCGGCTCGATCAGGGGGCGGGAATTCAGCCGCTGGTCCAGCTGGCCAGTGGGAATATCAATTCCTGGATCGGTCGCGAGAGCATGAGAGTGCTGTCGTCATCGGGCGATCCGCGCGCACGTCAGTTCCTTCGTTCGGCAGCGCAGCGCAATGATCTTCCCGACGAGCTTCAGGCAGTGGCGATCCGTGGACTCGGCCGCAATTACGTGACGGGTCAGGACGCGAGCCTTTTGCGCTCGCTTTACCCGCGCCTCACTGGCCAACGCTCGCGCGACGCCGTGCTCGCTTCTCTCTCAGAGCTTGGCGGCACGGAGAACGTGCAGTGGCTCATGGGAGTAGTGCGGGACGAGAAGCTCACCCCCGAACAGCGCCGCCGTGCGCTGGAGTATCTGTCACGCGCCGGAGCAAACACTCCTTCATTACTGGCGCTATACGACCCAACACCTGACCCCCAGATGCGCAGCGCGCTGATCAGCATCTACTCGCGCCTGGCCGACAAGGCAGCGACAGACAAACTAGTATGGATCGCGCGGAACGAGACGAATCTGCAGCTAAAACGGCGCGCCATCTCGGCGCTGTCGCGCAACTCCGACCCGACTATTCGGCAGGCGCTTCAGGATATCGTCGAACGGTAAATCTCGGCGTACGGATCGGGACTAGTAGCTGGCACCCTGCAAAACCAAAGCAGGGAGCTGATAGCTGGGCAGTTATTAAGCTGGGAGCTTTTCAGTCGGCGTAAGGGCGAGCAACGACAGTGCGCGATTGGTTTTGCAGATTGTCAGCAACGCGCTCAAATCTCTACGCCGAAGCTACGAGGCGAGGGGCACTCCACGCCTTGCCAAGCACTTTCCGGAAGCAGCGCTTGGGGACGATCTCGACTCCGGACTTCGACAGCATGTCGTACCTGGCCAACTTCTCCGGGTAGCGCGAGATCGGCGTCGGGTTGTACGACAGCGAAAGAAAGAAGTGGTCGGTGAGACTGAGAGCGAACACTTCCTCGATGTCCCTCGCCCGCGCCAACCGCTCCACGCCAAGCACGACCTGACTACCCAGCCCGTTTCCCTGGTGCGCAGCGGAAACTGCTACCGAGGAAACCTCTGCCAGCGATGGCGAGTACTCCTCGAGAGCGGCGCAGGCGAGCACGCGGCCGGACTCGTCCGTCGCTACGACGTAATTGTCGATCCGCGCCGCGATCTGATCGAAGGTCCTCGGCAACATCAATCCCTCGGCGGCGTATGGCGCCACCAGCTCGAGGATCTGACCGGCGTCCGCGCGCACGGCACGACGCACCAGCGTCCGTGAGGACGTGGAGCTGGCTCTCGTAAGGTTGAGAGCGGTGCGGGAAGCAGCTGGGAAATTATGCACGGAGAATGTATATATACACATCCCGCCCGCCGCAAGGTTCCCTTCAGCCGTCGACTGCCTCCGGCTGTTGAACCGCGTGGAGCTCGGCGCTCGAAGCGACGCCGCCTAATGGCTGGCGAAGACCGTCGTCTTACCGCTCTTGTCGAAGGTAAAAACCTGATAGTGCTGTTTGCCTGGGCCTTCCATTCCGGGAGAGCCCATTGGCATTCCGGGGACGGCGAGGCCTGCGACGCGTGGCCGGCGATCGAGCAGTCGATCAATGTCCGCCGCCGGAACATGGCCCTCGATCAGATATCCATTCACCACCGCCGTGTGGCAGGCGCCCAGTGCATCCGGAACGCCGAGCGTCCGCTTGATCGCGGCCATGTCAGGTGTGTCCTTCGCGTCGACACGGTACCCATGCTTGATCAGATGCTCGATCCAGTTTTTGCAGCAACTGCAATTCGGATCCTTGTAGACGCTGACCGTGGGTTTTTTGGGTGATTCGTGCGAAGGAGTACGGGCTGCGGCGGTAGTGAGTGTGAGCGCAACTGCCGTGGTCACCAGCGCAAGGATTCTGACGGGATTTCGTGTCATTCCGGAATTGATTTGAGTGTCCGCTCGATCTGCTTCCTGTGCCGGCCTTCATGCTGACACAGGAAAATAGCCACTGGTAACAGCGCGGGCGCCATTCTTGCTTTCGGTATATCTTCGGTATATAGTTGATGCCCGCCTCGAGTTGAAAAGTGACATTCATCTGCCTCTGGACCCCTGCTGCCGCTCCTCTCCCTCCCGTAATTGGTGCGACCATCGTCACCCGGGAAAATGATCTCCTTCAGCAGCTGATTCCTTCGCTGCTCGGAGTCGCGCCGCGAGTGATGCTGGGGGCGGGCGGAGTCGTTTGGGCAGATGCCCGCGGAATGAACGCAGATTCGCTGGCGAAAAACCTTCTCGACGTCTTTCACGAGAAGGGGGTGGAGAAAGTAAGGGCTGCCATCTCCCTGGTTCCCATCTGCGCTGAAGTCGCGGCGCGCTACGGAAAGGGAAGAGACAAAGGAGCGCTCATCACGATTTCACCAGGCAGTGAGGGGGATTGTCTCGCCAGGTATCCGATCGGCGTGCTCGAGCCGCCGCTTTCTTTGTCGACGCTGCTCGATGGAATCGGGGTGGAGAGCTGCGGGGATCTGGCGAGACTCGACCTCGAGTCGGTCGAAGTTCGCCTTGGCGCCGAAGGAGCTCGACTCTGGAGATTGTCGAGGGCGGACGACTCGCGTCGCATCTTCACCAGTATGCCGCGCTCGCTGCCGGCTGCCTCTCTCGACTGGGTGGATTACACGCTCAAGGATGCGGAGCGTCTCGTTTTCATCATCAACGCGCTGGTCGGAAACATCACGACAGAGCTCCAGTCGCGCGGACAATGCGCGCGCGAGATGACGATGAGTTTTTCGCTCGCCAATCGTGAGACTCTGGATCATCCGGTGCGCCCGGCTCGGTCGACGGCCAGTCACAAGGCGTGGATGCGGCTCATTCGCACGCATCTCGAGCGGATCACTCTGGGTGACGGCGTCGTCGGCATCACTGTTCGAGTGGAGTCGGTCACCGGAGAAGTCGAGCGGCAGGGAGACATCTTCGATCGCGGATTCGCCACGGCGCGCGCCGCGGAGGAAACGATCGCGCAGCTGCTCGATGATCAGGGCGCGGTAGTGGTGACTCCGCGCAACACCCAGCATCCTTTGATCGACCGGCGCACGGAGTGGATAAGTCAGGAGCCGGCGCAGGCATCGGCCCGCATCCAGTTGCGCGAGCGAGTGGTGAAGGCGACTGCCGCTCCGCGTCTCACGCTGCAGCTTCTCCCTGAGCCACGCCACATTGCCGTCACGACGAAGCGGCGCCGCGATCACGAGATGCCGGTGCAGTTCCGCGACAAGGAGTGGACGACGATCGTCTCGGCTGCCGGTCCCGATCGCGTCTCAGGGGGACGCTGGAGCGAGCCGTACGCTCGCGAGTATTTCCGCTGCGTCACCGATGATGGGGTGATGGTGTGGCTCTATAGGGATGCGCGCGAGGATAGCTGGTACTTGCACGGGTGGTGGGACTAAAATCAGTTACGCCTTTCACATCCCACGACGAGAAGCCAACTTTTCGAGATGAAGATCGCGCGCATTCTCCTTTCGATAATCTGCGCTGCAATGATCGCCCGCCGAGCGGATGCCCGGGTCGTCAGGATCGAGATCCTGACCCGCTCCGACATCAGCGGCACCTTCGGCCGCGCCGGCACCTATGAACGCATCACGGGTCGCGTCTACTTCGCTTTCGATCCGAACGATCCGGAGAACAAGAAGATCGTAGACCTCGATCTCGGGCCGAGGAATTCCAACGGGGAAGTGGAGGCCATCAGCGAGTTCGTGATGCTGCGTCCGAAGGAGCCAGCACGCTCGGCCAACCTCGCCGTCATCGATATCGTCAATCGCGGCGGGATGACGACTTTCGTCTTCAATCTCGCTCGCGATCCGCGTGCATCACCGCAATCAGCCGAATTCTACGGTGACGCGCTTTTGATGAAACGCGGCGTCACCATCGTCGCGCTCGGCTGGCAATGGGATGTTCCGCCCGGAATAGGCTCACTCCACTTCCAGGCCCCGAAGGTCGGTTCGGCAGAACGACCGATCACCGGGCTGGTGCGCAGCGACATTACCGTCGACGCACCGACCTACACCATCCCTCTGGGTCATAGTCTCGGAGCAGCCGTTGCCTATCCAGTGGCGCGGCCCGACGATCCGACCAACGTGCTCACCGTGCGCGACAGTCCAACTGGGCGGCGCACAGTCGTGCCGCACCGCGAATGGCAGTTCGCGCGCCTCAATGCTGGAGTGATTGCGCTTGATCCCCGATCGGTGTACATGGCAAAAGGATTCAAGCCGGGAAAAATCTACGAGGTGGTTTATCGAGCGCGGGATCCGGTAGTCGTCGGCGCCGGTCTCGCCGCTGTGCGGGACATGATGTCCTATCTCAAGTACGATCCCGCAGCGTTGGCGCACATTCGATACGGAATCGGTTATGGTGTGTCGCAAACGGGGCGATTCATCCGCCATTTCCTCTATCAGGGCTTCAATACCGACGAGAGCGGTCGCGCCGCATTCGATGGGTTTTTCGTACACACCGCGGGCGCCTCAGCCCTCACGGGATGCGCAGCCGTATTCGACATTCTTCTATCCTACCGACGTTTTCCCATTCACGAGTCTTCCGGTGAGCGACGCGGCTACCCGTCAACGGGCTGGCTTACGCGACAACCTCCGTGGTACGAGTAGCACGAAGGTGTTCTATGTCGACGGCGGGCACGAGTATTGGGGGCGCGCTGCTTCTCTCACTCATACGACTCCCGACGGAAAACGCGACGTCGGTTTTCTTCCGACGGAGCGGCGCTACGTCATTTCCTCGGCGCAGCATTCGAGCCCCTCCGGATGGCCGTTGCCAGACTCAGTCAGAATCACCGGGACAGAGGCATATCGCGGCGATCCGCTCGATCAGCGGCTGGCGTTGAGAGCGTTGATGTCCTCGCTCGTCGACTGGGTTACCGTGAACAAGGAACCTCCGACATCTTCGTACCCGACGCTCGCTCAGAGCGATCTAGTCAGTGCGGCAGATCTGAGATTTCCGACAATACGAAATCTGCCGGTGGCGCGAATCCCGAATCAGCCCTATCGGATGGACTTTGGGCCGCGCTGGAACCTGGGCATCATCGACCGCGAGCCGCCAGCGCTTGGCGCACCGTATCCGGTATTCGTGTCGAAAGTCGATTCGATCGGCAACGAGCTGGGAGGAATTCCAAGCATCGAGATCCTCGTTCCGCTGGCCACGTATTATCCATGGCAGCTTCGGACCGAGGTGCCGTCGGCGACTGATCGACTGGCGAGCTTTCGCGGCACATTCATCCCCTTGCCGAAGACCGAGGCGGAGCGGCGCGCGAAAGGTGACTCCCGCCCAAGCATAGAGGGGCTGTACTCGAACAAGTCGCAGTTCCTTCGGCGGGTTGATCAGGGAATCTCGTCACTGATCGCGCGACGCTTCCTGCTGCCTGAAGACTCGACGGCCGCACGGAGCCGGATGACAGATATCTGGTCGCGGTTAGCCGCCGGAAACTGAACTGGCGCGTCGCACCAGTCGTAGACCCCGCTATGAGACGCCCGGGAAGCCTTCGATCCGTGCGGCCTTCACGATTGCTCTGACCCGGTTCATGACCCGGTCAGCGCCCGCCGTATCACCTTTCGCCTGTAGCGCGTCTTTCAGAATCGCGCCCGTGAACGCGTAGGTGTAAGGAATACCAAATGACGCGCGATCCACCCAATCGCCCTCTTTGATCAGAGCTTCCGGCGCACGATACACGTCGTTCCAGAGAGCCCTTGTTCGCTCGACATCCAGATTCAGACCAGCCACGCGCGGCGTCTCCGGCGTATCAGCGATGGGATGATCCACCAGCTTCTGCACGAAACCCTGTGATAACAGATACGGCTCGAGTCCGAGTCCCGCGCCGCCACCGGTGGAGACGTAAATCGGCCGCTCGGGGAAGGCATCCTTGATCAGGCGCAGCAGCACCAGCTGATCGCGAACGAGAATACCCGGCGGGATGTTCAGCGTGATGTTGCCCTGACGGAAAATCTGCGGCTGAGTGATCTGGATGTACTCGGGGATCGCATCGGCTTCCGCGAACGTCATCTTGAGTGGTGGACCGGCTGGCTTCTTCCACTGCTTGTCGCGGTAAATCGCCGGACCCTTGGCCGCGTCGTAGGTCTCGATTGGGCGGCGGATCATCTGCCGCACGAACCAATCCGTATCCAGGTAGGTGGTGACGGCGACAGTAATATCGCGACGCACGCCCTCAACCTCCTGCGCGTACCAGAGCGGGAAGGTGTCGTTGTCGCCGTTGGTGATGACGACTGCGTAAGGCTCCAGCGAGTTGAGGTAGTCCTTGGCCCACTCCGCGGTGAAGTAATGCCCTGCGCGCGATGCAAATCGCCAGTTCGCAAATAGTGGAATTAGGGCGATGAGGAGAATAGGGGCCGCCATCATCAATCCGCGACGTGTCGGCCACGGGCCGACCGTGAGCGCCTTCCGTCCCGCCGACTTCTCTTCGCTGCTGGCTTCGCCGCCGAGGAGAAGAGCGAGCTGTTCCCAGACGAAGCTCAAGCCGATTGCCGCCCACACTCCCCAGGCGGAGAAGCTCCAAATGTAGAAGTAATCTCGATCACGAACTTCGCGCGCGACGTCGCGTACATCGGGGTCCTGCGACCAGCCGTACTTGAAGTTCAGGTAATAGATGAGAGCGAGAGTCATCGTGAACATGAGCGGACCGAAATACCAGAACGTTTTTCGATCCCGATCCCAATGCACGTAACCGCCGAGCAAGCCCAGGCCGAGGAAGAGGAACGCCACTACGAACTGGAGTCCCTGCGACGTTTGGTGCAGGTCGCGTATCCACTGCCACTTGAAGTAGAGCCACCACATTCCGACCTGTGCCGGGTACGACGCGCCCCGCTCCACTTTCTGTCCGTATTGCTCGCGATTGATGTTGGCCATCAACCGATCCTTCGTGAGCCCGGTAAAGGTGCAGCTCGCCTCGAGCCTGGTGGCGCACGCTGTGGGCGCGCCCTCGTTGATCGCAGGGAAGTACGCAGCGCGCACCGGCTCGTAGATGAAAGGCGTCAAGCCGATTATGAGGGCACCCAGCGCGGCGAGCACAAGCCGCCAGCGAAGGAGAGTCCGCCAACGGACCATCAGCACGGCGACACCAGCTGCGGGAAGAGGAAGAAAACCAGCTGGGTGGTTTGAGTAGCCGAGCCCGAGCAGAAATGCGACAAGAATGAGAATGCGATCGGCCTGCGGAGCTTCTGGCTCCTCGATCCACTGGATCATGAGCCACGACACGATCGTGAAGAACAGCAGCGAGACCGTGTAAACCTTCTCGTTGACCACTGACTGATTCCACACGGTGAAGGCAGTCGCGCCGATCAGAGTGGCGAGACTCGCTACTACCAGACGCTGCCGACGGTCGGCGATCCAGCGCGCGACGATTCGCTCTGTGATCAGGAACCAGAAACCGGCGGAGAGAGCGCTGCACAGCGCTGCCATGATGTTGATCTTCGCGGCGTACGACACCGGTATCGGCAGAGATGCGAACGCGTGCCCCAACAGCATGAAGAATGGATTGCCCGGGGGATGCGGAATGCCGAGCACTTTGACAGCGGCCATGTACTCGCCCGTGTCCCACATCGCGACTGAAGGCGCCAGCGTGACGAGATAGAGGACGAATACGAGACCCGCCGCGATCGCGGCGGGGATGTATGAAGGTTTATAACCGTTCGACTCGGCGGCGACGATCGCGCGATCGGGACGTCGTGGCGCTCGAGTTTCTGTCGAACGGAAAGTGGGAGCTGTCGTTGCCATTGTGTGATCGAATTACTGGTGGGACTGGGTGGATGAATTTTAGTCACTGATACCCCGTTCTGCGTTTTACACCCTCCAGCAAATCGCGCTCATCCATCGGCCGCTTCATCCGAACTCAGCCCTTGCTTCGGGATGTATTCGGGTATACTCTTGAGCTATGGGATTTGTTGAGCTCAGGGCTCATACCGCCTTCTCCTTCGGCGACGGCAGCGCTTCCCCGGAAGCATTGGTCGCCCGCGCAGCAGCACTCGGCTATAGCGCGATTGGAATAACCGATACGGCTGATCTGGGGGGGATAGTCCGGTTCGGACTCGAGGCTCGACGGCAGAATGTGAGACCCATCGTCGGTGCCGAGCTCGTGATCGACGGATGTCCGGCCGGCTTTCTGGCTCGGAGCAAGGAAGGATTCAACAATCTGGCTTCTCTCGTCACCAGGTCACGCGTTGGTGAGCTGTCGACGTGGAAGAAGGGAGATGGAAAAAAGACGCGTGGGCGCCCGCGCATCTCGTGGCAACAGGTAGCGGAGCGAAGCGAAGGACTGCAGGTGTTGACCGGTCCGGCGTCCGGGCCGGTCGCATCCAGTCTCCGCAACGGTGACTTCAAAGCTGCCGAACACAAGCTCTGTCAGTGGCGGGACGTCTTCGGCGACAGACTCGCGGTCGAAGTGCAACTGCATCACACCAGTGGACACGAGGCCGCGCTCGCCGCCGCGCTGATCGAGCTCGCCGAGCGACACCGGGTGCCGTGGGTAATCTGCCAGGAGCCGCGCTACATCGACAACGACAGCCGGCTCGTTCACGATGTGCTCACCGCGCTTCGATACGACACAACAATCGACGACGCGCTCGCGCGTGGACTGCTGCATCCGAATGGCGAATGGCGTCTCGCTTCTCCAGAGGAGATGGCGGAGCGCTGGAGAGGACGCGAGGCAGGATTGGTGGAGAGCGAGCGAATCGCATCGGAATGCGATTTCAGTCTTGCCTGGGTGAGGCCGCCGCTGCCGCAGTTTCCGGTTCCCGCCGGTTACAACGACGATACTTTTTTGCGCGAGAAGGTTTTCGAAGGCGCGCGCGAGAGGTGGGGCGAGCTCGACGAGAAGCAAACCGCCCAGTTGGACCACGAACTGCGAGTTATTGGAAATCTCGGCTTTGCTGGGTTCTTCTTAGTGATGTGGGACGCGGTGCACTTCGCCAAGCAAAAAGGAATCCTCTGCCAGGGGCGCGGCAGCGCGGCGAACTCCGCGGTCGCTTACTGCCTCGCCATTACCGCCGTCGATCCAGTGCGGCATGGACTCCTGTTCGAGCGCTTTCTCTCCGAGATCCGCGTCGACGGACAGACGGAAGCTCCCGACATCGACGTCGACATCGAGCACGACCGCCGCGAAGAAGTGCTCGACTACGTCTACGAGAAATACAACCGAGCCCAGGCCGCAATCACGTGCATCGTGCAGATGTATCGCGGACCCAACGCCATTCGCGATTCAATGCGTGCGTTCGGTTACCCGGTGGAGATAGCGACGAACATCTCCAAGAGAATTCACTGGAGCGATCCAGCCGAAGGAGCGAAGTATGTGGAGGAGACTCTCGCTCCCAAGCTCGGTCTCGATCTCGACAATCCGCGCGGTAAGGCGACTCTGGCAGCGATGGCTGCGTTCGAAGGGGTCCCCCGACTTCGCTCGACCCACGTCGGTGGATTCGTGCTTTCCTGCGCGCCACTCGGCGACTACATGCCGGTAGAGCACACGACGATGGGTCGCACGATCATCCAGTTCGACAAAGACGATCTGGATGCCGTCGGAGTGCCGAAGTTCGATTTCCTCGGGCTTGGAGCTCTCTCGCTGGTGCGGCGCGCCTTCGACATGATCGAGGTGCGCACCGGCACTCGTCCCGAGATGTACAAGCTACCGCCCGACGATGAGGAGACGTACAATCTCATCGCGCATGGTGAGACGATCGGTACCTTCCAGATCGAGAGCCGCGCGCAAATCGCGTCGGTGCTGCACACGAAACCGGACAGGCTCTACGACATCGTGGTGCAGGTGGCGCTGATCCGCCCCGGTCCCATCCAGGCGAATTTCGTTCATCCCTACACGGCGCGGCGGCGCGGACTCGAGCCCGTGACGTACCTGCATCCAGATCTGGAGCCGATCCTCAAGCGGACGCAGGGAATTCCGATCTTCCAGGAGCAGGCGATGGCAATCGCCATGAAGCTCGGTGGGTACACGGCGGCGCAGGCCGACGAACTGCGTCGCACGATGGGACACATTCGAAAAGTCGAGAAGCTGCATCGCGTTCTCGAGCAGCTGCGCTCGCGCATGGTCGAAAGAGGCGTCGACGAGCCGGTCGCGACTCAGATCGCCGAGGATCTCAAGAGCTTCGCCAACTACGGATTTCCGGAATCGCACGCGTGGAGCTTCGCGCTCATCGCGTACGCGACAGGATATCTCAAGGCGCACTACACGGCGGAGTTCTATGCCGGACTGCTCAATTCATATCCGATGGGATTCTATCCGCCATCGACGTTGATTCACGACGCGAGGCGACACGGACTGAAAGTTCTTCCGACCTGCATGCGCGACGGCGACTGGGAGTGCACTACCGAGCCGACGGAGAATCCCGACAGGCCGGCGCTCAGAATAGGCTGGCGTCACATCCGGGGGCTGGGCGAGAAATCTCTCGAGGCACTGAAAGCAGCAAGAGGCTGGGACCGCTTCACATCGATCGACGACGTGATCCAGCGGGCCAGGCTGCAACGGGCGGACGCGCTGCAGCTCGCGCGTGCCGGAGCTTTTGGCTGTTGGGAGCCGGATCGACGTCGCGCTGCCTGGGTTGCGATGCGGGCAGTGGGTGACATTCTGCCCCTCGCTCCGGCCCGACACGCATCTTACGACCCGCGTCCTCTCACGCGTGACGAGCTGATCTTCCTCGACTACTTCTCGGTCGGCATCAGTGTCAGCGGCCATCCGATG
>WNGI01004205.1_pt1 | contig 12845 bp, 15 predicted proteins | sample 5400621 | NCBI WGS metagenome assembly WNGI01 (sample SAMN13153374, study PRJNA577476) | soil metagenome | isolation source: 20 cm soil or saprolite under Garry oak tree replicate 1 | place: USA:California | collected 2016-06-15 | reverse complement strand
CGGCGGCGCTCATGCCGGCGGTGGTCAGCTCGATCTCCTTGCGGGCGTTCATCCGGACCAGTCCGTCGCGGGTCATCCGGCGAAGGCCGACGGCCACCGTTGGCCTGCTGACGCCGAGCCAATCGGCCAGGCGGGCGCTACGCAGGGGTTCGTTCTCGGACCACATGTAGTAGATCGCCTCCAGGTAGCGGGAGACCACCTCGGAAGGCTCGTGAGTTGCGTTGTTAGACTGGACTAACTGCATGTTTTATGCGTACTAACCTACAAGGACAACTATGAGCCAAGGCACCGCCGTGGCTCTGGGCGCGGTGGCCGGCGCGACCATTTTCCTGGGCCTTCCGGTGGCGAGGATGCACGGCCTGCCGAAGCAGGTGCAGGGGTTCCTGAACGCGTTCGCGACCGGAATCCTGGTTTTCCTGCTCTGGGACATCCTGACCCATGCCGCCGGTCCCATCGAGGCGGCGATCGAGCAGGGCAACCGCGGACCCTTCGCCGCCATGGCCGTCATCTTCGCCGCCGGAATCGGGGTGGGACTCCTCGGTCTGGTCTACTTCAACCGCACGGTCTTCAGCCACCTCCGCCACGGCACCGCGACTCCGAGCCCCCGCTCCCTTTCCCTGGCGATCGCCACCGGGCTTGGCCTCCACAACCTGTCCGAGGGGCTCGCGATCGGAGAATCCGCCCACGTCGGGGCGATCGCGTTCACGGGCGTGCTCGCGGTCGGGTTCGCGCTGCACAACATCACCGAGGGCTTTGGCATCGCGGCCCCCATGACGACCGACACCCACCGGGCCTCGTGGGGGTTCCTGGGCCTGACCGGGCTGATCGGCGGCGGACCCACCTTCCTCGGCACCTGGATCGGGTACCTGGCGAACTCGAACTATTTCTCGATCGCGTTCCTGGCGGTCGCCGCCGGGGCGCTGCTCTACGTGCTGAACGAGCTGTTCAACCTCGGGCGCCGGATCAGCACGCCGACCACCTTTGCCTGGGGACTGCTCTCCGGGTTTCTGACCGCTTTCGCGACGGACCTGTTCCTGACCGTCGCGAGTGGGGCCTAGCAGGCCGCTGGAAACGATCGGCGAGAGCTGCGGCGGCCAGGCGGCCGAGGCCTAGGAAGCGACGAGCACCGCAGCGAGCGCACACCTCCCGGGGTCCCCGCGCCGTGGTTGCGCGGGGATGACGAGGAGCGCAGGAGCTGACAACGGCATTCGGCCGAAATGGGCGACGCAGATCCGTCGATCGCTTTTCGGCGGACTGCTCAGCTGGCGACGATTCCGAGCTCGTCGGTCTCGGGATCGAAGTCGTGCCAGTCGGGGTACCGCCACCTGAAAAGACGTTCCTGGACCTCGAACAGGCTGTCCAGCGTGTCCTGGACGTGGCCGCTGTCCCGCAGAGGCTCGGCGACATGATCCGGCATCGTCCCGACGACCTCGCGGATCTCGGCGCGAACCCGCTTCGGCACGGTGCGAACCCCGTCCCGGTTCATCTCTTCGAGGCGCCAGAGCATCCGGTCGGTGGCCTGCAGCATCCGCAGGAAGGCGTAGCGCCGGCGGTTCTCCCGCCGGAGCACCTTCTGCTGCTGCTCGATCCGGCTGTTGGTGTGGTCAATCATGGCCAGCTACCTTTCCAAGCTTACCGGCTCCCGTGAGCCAGCTGGCGGACCCTTTTCTCGACCGGCTCGCCCATCTGTTCAAGCCCATCGACGGCTGGGGCGAGTTCAGGAAAGGAGCCCGGCAGGCGGCGGTGGTGTTCGTCCTCTATCGGCAGGCCGGACATTGGATGGTGCCCTTCGTCCGGCGCCGGCCCGACCTGAGGGATCATCCGGGACAGGTCGCCCTCCCGGGGGGCGGCGTCCACCCTGGCGAGTCTGCCTGGCAGGCTGCCGAGCGCGAGGTCTTCGAGGAGATCGGCATCCCGCTTGGCCGCCTGGTGCCGATGGGAGCGGGCGACACGATCTACGCGTCGGTCACCAACTTCTCGGTGGTCCCGTTCGTCGCGTTCCTTCCCGCTCCCGTCGAGTCGTTCGTCCACGACACGAGCGAGCTGGAAGGCGTTTTGGCGATCACCCTCGACAGGCTCCTCGACGACAGCGCGTGGCAGGTGTCAGAGGACGCCTGGCGTTTTCGCTACCTCGCGCACGAGGAGAGCGTGGTCTGGGGGCTCACCGAGCGCATCGTCTACGGGCTCGCGCCGAAGCTTAAGCAAGCAATCGACGCAGATCGAGCTTCGGATCCGCCAGCTGTTGAGGGCTGACGTCCTTGCGCCGTTCGATCACGCGACGGGCGCGCGCGACCGTGTGGTGGTCGTTGACTCCAGCGGCGGCGATGAGGCGTCCGGCGCTGAGGTAGAAGACCGTGAACGGCGGCCGGCCAAGCTTGCCGCGGATCACGGTTTCATCCCAGGGCAGGCCGGCACCGACGTACTGAAGGTTGAGGTCGTACTGGTCCGACCAGAACCACGGCACCTCGCGATAGGGTTCGCTCGCGCCCGCCATCGCGCGCCCCACCGCGAAGCCCTGTCGCTGGGCGGTCTGAAAATGCTCGACGCGAACCGGCACCTCGAACAACGGATGAAAGAAGCGCGTCACGTCACCTGCCGCGAACACATCGGGGGCCGAGGTACGCCCCAGGTCGTCGACCGCGATCCCGCGATCCACCTTCAGCCCGGCCTTCTCGGCCAGCTCCGCGTTGGGCAGAGATCCGATCGCAACCAGGTCTGCTGTCGACGGCTCTTGAGCGTCGAGAGTCAGGCCCACGCCATGGCCCTTGTGTATCTCGGCGATGAACGCGCCGACGTCTGCGCCGAGCACGCGGACCAGCGGCTGCGTCAAAGCTTCGAAGACTCGTACCTCGCATTCTTTCTGGCGCGCCACGGCAGCCACCTCGCAGCCGATGAATCCCGCGCCGACGATGTCCAGCGCTTGCGAGCGATCGATCAGAGCCCGAAGCTTTGCCGCGGCCGGCAGCTCGCGGAGATAGATGGCACGCTCGAAGCCCGGCAGCGGGCGTGCCCGCGAGCCGGTCGCGATGCAAAGCACGTCCCAGGCGACCTCTCTTCCACTCTCGAGAATCGCGCGCCGCTTCTCCACTCCAACGTCGATGACGCGGTCGCCGAGCACGAGCTCGACCTGCAGCTCCCGGTACTGCTCGGCGGGGCGTAGCGGAAGTCGATGAGGCGGCACTGTCCCGGCGAGATAGCCCTTCGACAGATGCGGCCGCTCGTAGGGCAGCTCGGGCTCCGCGCCGACCAGCGTGATCTCGCCGTCAAAGCCCGCGTCGCGAAGACCCGCCGCGGCCGCGTCGCCGGCCGGCCCGGCGCCGACGATTACTGCTTTGGGGGCAAGCCCGATATGGATGGGCCTTTCTGAATGCGTTCTAGCTGACGCAGCTTGCGGAGTGACCAGCCGAGGTAACCGCCCAGCAACACGACCGCGAACACGTATGCGACGGCGAGATACGCAGCCGAGTTGGCATCGCTGACCACCGTCATCGCGCGGTCTCCGGCTCTCGGGCCGTGGCGATGATCTTCGCGGGTTCGGATACGTTCTGCGCCGCGTCCAGCAGGGTCTCGATCCGGTAGCGGATCGCGATCATCAGGCCGGCCAGGACGAGGGTGCAGGCAAGGGTGAAGAAGAATGTCGCGAGCATCTGCGGCGGCAGCGCGTCGTTCACGATGATCGGACCCGGATGCACGGTGCGCCACCACGTGACGCTGAAGTGCACCACCGGCACGTCGATGAAACCGAAGATGCCGACCACCGCGGCGAGCCGCGCCGACTGTCTTCCAGGATCGGCCAGCCGGCGCACGAGCAGGTAACCGGCGTAGATCATCCAGAGCACCAGCGTCGACGTCAGCCGCGCGTCCCAGGTCCAGAACGTGTTCCAGATGGGCTTCGCCCACAGCATCCCCATCACCAGTGTCACCGTTGTGAACACGAGGCCGACGAGAGCGCCCGCACGCGCGAAGCGATCCGCGACCGGGTTCTCCGCGCGCAAGTAGATGATGCCGCCGACCAGCACGACCGCGAAGCATCCATAGGCGGCGATCGCCGAGCTCACGTGCAGGTAGAAGATCCGCTGCACGGGGCCCTGGAGGTAGTCGGTCGGCGCGTAGAGAAAGATCGCAGCGCCCGCCACCAGCATCAGCGCCACGGCCCCGGCGCCCGCCTTTTCGTATCTATTCATCAAGCACGAATCGTGCGGCGAGAGACGTCAGCACCACGAAAAGTATGTCGAAGTCGATGAGCAGGCCGATCGCCTCCTGGTAGCTGCCGGGCAGGCCCATCGCCGACTGCACCGCCTGGCCGCCCGCGATGATGAATGGAATCCACAGCGGCAGCGTGAGCAGCGGAAGCAGCAGCTCGCGGGCGCGAACACGCGCCACCAGCGCGGCAAAGAGGCAGCCCAGCGCTGCCATGCCGATGGTCGCGAGCAGGACCGCGACCACCATGTCCACGCCCAGCGGCGTGCCGAAGAAGAGCGAGAGTGCCGGCAGCATCACCGCCTCACACACGACGAGCAGCAACGCGGCCGCGATCGCCTTGCCGGCGAAGATGGCGACCGGCGAGGCGGGTGTCAGGAGCATCGCTTCGAGCGAGGCCTGGTCCCGCTCCGCGGCGAACGTGCGACCGAACGCCACGAGGCCGGCAAAGACGAGCGCGAGCCAGAGGACGCCGGGCGCGATCGACGACGCATTGCGAGAGTCGATCTGGAATCCGAAGTTGGCGATGAGGAGGGCGAGAATGATGAACTGCGCCAGCGCCGGCACCATCTCCCGCGTGCGCCATTCGGACTTCAGGTCCTTGCGGGCGACCGCGACGGCGACGTTGAACGGGTTCACTTGACCACGCGGAGCCGGGTCGCTGTGCCGACCGAGCGGCCGTGGCGAAGCTCGAGCGTCCGCGGGCACAGCCTGTTGGCCAGCGCCCGGTCGTGCGTCGCGAGGACGACCGTCCTTGTGTCCATTGCGCGCGTGAGCAGGTCGGCGGCGTCGGCGCCAAGGCTTGCGTCGGGCTCGTCGAGGATGAGGAGGCGAGGGTCGTGCAGAATCGCGCGCCCGATCGCAAGGCGCTGCTGCATGCCGCGCGAGAGCAGGCCGGCGCGGCGCCCGGCCTCGCGCAAGAGGCCAACCGCTTCGAGCACCTCGTCGATCCGCGATCGCGGAGAACCCTGCAGCTCACAGAAGAACTCGAGGTTTTCGGCGGCCGTCAGCGCGGGATAGAGGCCAAGCGCGTGGCCCGCATAGCCGAGGTAGTGGCGGAGGCGCCGTCGCTCTCGATACGCGTCGAGGCCGGCGATCTCCAGCCGCCCCGAGGTGGGGCGCATCGCGGTGGCGAGGATGCGGAGCAGCGTCGTCTTGCCCGCGCCGTTTTCGCCCAGCACGGCGACATGCTCACCGGTGTCGACCACCAGGTCCACGCTGTCGAGGGCGTGGTCGCCTCCGAACCAATGCGTGAGCCCGTTGGCGACGATGACGCTCACAGGGCTAGCCCCTCCCCATTCATGGCGAGGTCCTCGACGCAGGCGAGGGGAGGGGCTCGTCCGGCGTCTTGATCAGCGGCCAGAGCACAAACGGACCGGCCAGGAACAGGAGCAACGTCGCGACGATGATCGCCATGCCTACACGGGGAGCGTAATCGGGATGCGGCGCCTTGCCAACTCCGCCGCCATGCTGCCCTCTCCCGCGTTGCCGAGGATGACCCCGAGGATGATCACCGCGCCGCCGGCCCAGATCCAGGTCACCAGCGGATTGACGAACACGCGGAAGGAGGCCGAGCCGTCCGCTCCGGCCGCCGCGAGAACGACGTAGACGTCGCCGATAGGTGTGGTTGTGATCGCGACGTGGGTAAGCGCCTGCCCGCCCAGACCGGCATATGTCGCCCGCGACGGCTCGAGCGTCTGGTCGCCGAAGCGCATCCCGGCGACGAGCTCGGTGTGGTCGGCGAGCTGCCTCTGCTCTGAGCCGGTGTAGGTGAGCGTGTAGCCGGCGACCGTCACCTGCTGGCCGGGCGCCAGCGTCACGTCCTTCTCTTGCTGGCCGAGCTGCGACGCGGCGATGCCGACCGCGGCCACGAGCAGCCCGAGGTGCGCCAGGTAGGCGCCGTACCTGCGCCTCTTGCGAAGCAGGACGCCGGGTTTCTTCAGCACCGCCCTGCCGTACTCGGCCAACACCGTCGCCGCCGCGCCTGCCGCGAGAGGCACCGCGATGAGAGCCGGGACCGACCGCACGCCCGCTGCGACCAGGCCGATGCCGACAATCACTGCGGCAGCGGCAGGCCACCTCAGCGCGCGCAGGGTCGGCGCTCCCGCACGGCGCCATGGGAGAAGCGGCCCGGCGGCCATCAGCGCCAGGATCGCCGCCAGCAGCGGCGCCGCGGCACGCTCGTAGTACGAGGTGCTGACGACGCGCATACCGCCGAACATTCCCGATACCAGCGGAAGGATGGTCCCCCACATCACGACGGCGACGACCCCGATCAGCAACAGGTTCTGGAGGACGAAGGCGCCCTCGCGGGAGACCGGAGCCGCGAGGGAAGTGGTCGCCGCCGCAAAGCCTCCTGCACGCAAAGCGAGCAGCGAGGCAGAGAAAACGATGCAGATCCCGAGGAATGCCAGAAACCAGGGCCCGATCGCGCTGATCGCGAACGTGTGCACCGACGGGACGACGCCGCTGCGCACGATGAACGTGCCGAACACAACGAGCAGGAACGCCAGGATGACCAACCCGAAATTCCACGCGCGCATCCGTCCTCGCTTCTCCTGGACCTGCGCCGAGTGCAGGTAGGCCGTGGTGGCGAGCCACGGCATCAGCGCCACGTTCTCGACCGGGTCCCATCCCCAGTAACCGCCCCATCCCAGCACGTGGTAAGCCCACCACATGCCGAGCAACAGGCCGGAGGTCTGCAGGCTCCATGCCAGCAGCGCGAACCGTCGCGTGTGCCGGATCCATGACGCGTCCACACGTCCGGCCATCAAGGCCGCGCCCGCAAAGGCGAACGGGATGGCGAAGGAGGCAAACCCTGCGAGGACGACCGGGGGGTGGATCAGCATTCCGCCGTCGCGCAGGATTGGATTCAGGCCGAGGCCGTCAGGTGGCGTGGCCGAAAGCAGCTCGAACGGACTGGCCACCACGGCCAGGACAAAGAGGAAGAAGCTGAGGATCGCGGCGAGAATCCCCGCGGCATAGGCGGCGAGACGCTCGCCGAGCCGTGCGCTTGCGAGGAGCGAGGCGCTGCCCAGGACGCCGAGGATGAGCGTCCAGTAGAGAAGTGATCCTTCCTGGCCGCCATAGAAGCCCGCCGCGACGAGGGCCATCGGCGTCGCGAGGTCGGTGTGCTCGGCCACGTAGGCGAGCGAGAAGTCATGCGTGAGCAGGGCGGCTTCGAGCAGCACCGCCGCCAGCACCGTCATCCCGGCAGCCGCGTAGAACGCGCGCCGCGCGACCTGGATGAAGACCGGGCTCTCCCGAACGCCGGCCCAGAAGGACAGCAGCGCGGAGAATCCGGCGAGCACCAGTCCGGCCAACAGAGCCCCCGCGCCGAGATAACCGAGGATCACGACGCCGAGATCCGCCGCACATTTCGCGGCATCGGCGGCCGGAGCCAAGGAAGGGGTGGCGCTAGGAGGAGCGCATACCTGCTGGGGTCCCCGCGCCTTGGGTAGCGGGGGCGGCGACGACGCGCCGGGCCCCCTGACGCCGGCTTCAGCGCCCATACCGGGGTCCCCGCGAAATCGTCAGATTTCGTGGGGTGGTCCGGCGCCCGGCCGCCGAGGGCGCGAAGGTGCAAGGAGCTTCGGCGCCGTGATCCTCCGATCACGACGTGTAGGGCTGGGTGGAGAACCGCGAGGGGCACTTCGCCAGCAGCGTCGTCGCGTGGAAGACGCCGTCTGTGCCCAGCCGTCCCTCCGCGACGACGGTGATGCCCGGCTTGAAGATGTCAGGCAGCGCGCCCGAGTACTCCACGGGCATCGACGCCGTCCCGTCCTTCTCGGTGAACGTCACGTGCAGCCCTCCCTGGCTTTTCTGCACGTCGTCCTGGACCACGCCCGCGACGCGCACGTCACCCGGCTTCGCGTGGGCTTGCAGCTCGGAGACAGTCAGGTAGTACTCGCTCGATCCGCCCGAAGCGGCGTAGATCAGGTACCCGACGCAGGCCGCGACCACGGCGACAGGTACGCCCCACTTCAGCGCCATCGTCATGCGGATATCAACCCGAGATAGTGGCCGAGCGTGTTCGCGTCGAGCGGGCCGGTGAACGAGGCGACGACGGTGCCGTCCGAGTCGATGAAAAAGGTAGCGGGCAGCCCGGCCACACCATAGGACTGATAGGAGCCGTTAACGATCGGGCCTGCCGGATAGGGATGCGGGTGCAGCTTCTCGAACGCTTCGAATGCCCCCGGCGTGTCCCGGTTGTCGGCGCCCACGAACGCGACGTGAGGATTGGCGCTCGAAGCAGTCGCGAGCAGGCCGCCCTCCTCCACGCAAGGCCCGCACCAGGAGGCCCAGAAGTTCAGGACGACGGGCTTGCCGCGCAGGTCGGAGACGCTGATCCGGTCGCCTGCGGCGGGCTGGATGGCGAGGACCGGAGCGGCGCGGCCGAGCACAGGCGGATTGGACACGGCGGCGTGCTGAAGTCCCCAAAAGAGAGAGAGCATGAGAACGGAGCCGAGGACGATCGCCACAGCCCCAAGCAAGACCGATCGCCGGGTCACGCACGTGAGTCTAGTTAAGACTGCAGCGCGTTCGCGGCGGCGATCCGGGCGTACAGGCGGCCGCTCGGCTTGACCGTCCGCTCCAGGGTCTTGCGGTCGACCGCGATGAGCCCGAAGTGGCACGAGTATCCCCGCGCCCACTCGAAGTTGTCGAGGTTGCTCCAGTGGAAGTAGCCGCGGACGTCGACCCCGTCCTCGATCGCCGCATGCACCTCGCCCAGCACGTCGATGAGGTATTGCTCACGCCGCGCGTCGTCCACCGTCGCTAGCCCGTTCTCCATCACATAAACTGGTTTTCGATACTTCCCCAGCTCCTTGAGCACGCCGCGCATCCACGAGGGATCTGAGACAAAGCCCATCTCGTTCACCGGCCCTGGCGGATTGAACCGCCGGATGAACTGGCTTTCGGGTCTCCGGGGATCGAAGGCGCACATCTGACCCCAGTAGTGGGCGATGCCGATGTAGTCGCTCGTCGCTTCGACGATCGGTCGCAACCGTCCGGGTCCGGTTGGCCACCGGTCGCTCACCGCCTGGACCAGGCGCGCCGCGAGGCGATCCCTGCGTTTCGACGAGCCCGGTAGGAACAGGAACTTGTGATGCGACAAGCCGACCTGGGCGTCTGGCCACCGGCGCTTGATCAGTGCGTACGCCAGCTCGTGGGCGCGATGCATGTTGCGCGTCACGCGGTACTGCGCGGCGAGGTCGCCATGGCGACCGGGCGGAAATTCGCCGGTGATCCACCCGTTTGCGGCGTAGATGCTCGGCTCGTTGATCGTGCACCACATGTCCACGAGGTCGCCGAGCTCGTCGATGACGCGATGCACGAAAGGGATGAACGCCCGCGCCGCGTCGGGCGACGTCCAGCCACCTTTGCGCACAAACCAGAGTGGGTTGGTGAAATGGTGCAGCGTGACCATCGGCGCAATTCCCTGCTCGCGCATCTCTCCCAGCACGTCTCGGTAGTGGCGTATCTGACGCTGGTCGAAGACCCCCTCGGAGGGCTCGATCCGCGACCACTCGACGGAAAGCCGGTGGGCGTTCTGCCTCAGATCACGCAGCAGCTCGATGTCTTCGCGGTAGCGCCGGTAGCTGTCGCAGGCGATCGCGGATGTGTCGCCGTTCGCGATGCGTCCGCGTTGGTGCTCCCACTCCCACCAATCGCAGTTCCGGTTGTCGCCTTCGACCTGGTGCGCGGCGCTCGAAGTGCCCCAGAGGAAGCCTTTCGGAAATCGCCTCACGCGGCGTCAGGCTGCCGCGGTAGCCGGCGCTTCCACCTTGGGCGCCGGAATATACTCCCAGGCTTTGGCCGTCTCACCGTCCATGTCCAGCTGCAACATCCCGGCCTTCTGGAGTTGTTTGCGATGCATCTCGCGCTCGTTCTGCGGACGTCCATCGAGCAGGATCCAGGCGGCATCCAGAGGATCGGCGTGACTGATGAGCGCCATCGTGTCTCCGGGATGCTCACGCGCGAGCCGGCGCACCATGCGCAGAATGCGTCCGCCCATCACCTCGATCGACTCGTCGCCCGGCAGCAGGCCCCGCTTTGCTTTGTGTACCAGCCACAGCGGGCGACGAACAGGAATCTGCCAGTAGGGCACCCCCTGCAGGTAACGCGAAAAGTCAGACTCGCGAAGGTCAAAGTCGGACTCCAGGATCGGAGGAGGGGTCAGCGCCTGGCCGATGATCTCAGCTGTCTCTTTTGCCCGATCCAGCGGGCTGTGGACGATGCGCCTCACCGCGGCAGACCTCAGGCTCTCGCCAACGGCCGCGGACTGTGCGCGCCCGAGCGCGCTGAGACGGAAGCCTGGGAGGTGCCCGTACAGCAGGCGATGCGGGTTCTCGACGTCCGCGTGCCGGATCAGATAGAACCGGTTCAGTGCGTGCCTAGCGTCGGTAGGCGCCGACCGTGGTTCGGTTGGTCCCCGCGGAGCGGCCCGAGTCCAGCGCCTGGTAAGCCTCGCGCAGGAGGTTGCCGGTGTACTCGCGGCGGTTCATGAGACCGGCCTCGTCCGCCGGCCGGTAGCCGGCGTCGATCGTGGCGGCACCGCCGCTGACGGTGATGCGCTTCCACGCGCCGGTCGTGCCGAAGTCGTGCGAGGCGATCGAGCGCCGGATCTTGTCCGCCGCCAGCGCCGCGCCCTGCTCGTCGGTCTCAGGCAGGACGATCGCGAAATGCGGTGGTCCGTCGGCGTCGAGAAACCCGACCGTGTCGGTGTCGCGGATGGCCTGGCCGAGCCGTTCCGCCATCTCTCGGAGCAACCCCTCGACCTGGATCTGCTCCAGCTCCTTGTGGATGTGCTCCGCATGGTCGAGCTCGATCAGTAGCACCGACAGGGGCCGGTGGTAGCGCACGGCACGGTTGGCCTCCTGGCCGACCAGCGCGTTGACGAACTTCGAGTTCCAGATCCCGGTCGTCGGGTCGACCACTCCAAAAAGCGGGCTGGAGGTCCGGTCGGTCTGGCTGTGGCCACAGCTGGGGCAGTACTGGGAAGTCTCGGGAACCTCCGAGCTGCAGTACCAGCAGGTAGTCATGGGGCCGAATTCTAGGGACAGGGGCCCGATCTCGGTCTCGGCAAACCAAGGCTGCGGTCAGAATCAAGATCGATGGCAGATCAGACGGAGCTCTTTCCGCTGCCGGCCGGAGCCGAGCCGCAGGCGCCGCTGGCCACCCGGTTGCGGCCGAAAAAGTTCGAGCACATGGTCGGCCAGGCGAAGGTGGTCGACGTCCTGCGCCAGCTGACCCGCAGCGGAAACCTGCCCAGCATCATCCTGTGGGGCCCGCCGGGAAGTGGCAAGACGACTCTGGCGGGGCTGCTCGCGAGCGAGACGAGCGCACGCATGGTCGCGATGTCGGCGGTGACGGCCGGAGTCGCCGACCTGCGCAAGGTGGTCGCCGAGGCGAAGGTGCACCGGCGCGCGGGTTTGCGCACCGTGCTTTTCATCGACGAGATCCACCGCTTCAACAAGGCGCAGCAGGACGCCATCCTTCCTCACGTCGAGGACGGGACGGTGACGCTCATCGGCGCGACCACGGAGAACCCGTCTTTCGAGGTCATCTCTCCGCTACTCTCGCGAAGCCGCGTCTTCCGCCTGGAGCAGCTGAACCGCGAGGAGCTGAAAAACGTCGTGGACCGGGGGGTGCAGCAGCTGCAAGCTCGTATCGGAGATGACGCACTCGACGCGTTGCTCGAGGTCGCGCGCGGCGACGCCCGGGTGGCGCTCAACGGACTCGAGGCGGCCGCGGCTCTTGCGGGCGAGGGCGCGATCACGCTGGAGAACGTCGAGGGCGCCATGCAGCAGCGGCACCTGCTTTACGACCGCGCGGGCGACCAGCACTACGACATCGTCTCGGCGCTCATCAAGAGCGTCCGCGGCAGCGATCCCGACGCCGCCGTCTACTGGATGGCTCGCATGCTCGAGGCGGGTGAGGACGTGATGTTCGTCGCGCGGCGGCTGGTCATCCTGGCCGCGGAAGACATCGGCCTTGCCGACCCGCAGGCGCTGCCGGTCGCGGTCGCCGCACAGCAGGCTGCGCACTTCGTCGGGATGCCGGAGGCGGTGCTTCCGCTGACCGAGGCCGCGCTGTATCTCGCGCTGGCGCCGAAATCCAACTCGGCGCTCACCTCCTACGGCGCGGCGCGCGAGCTGATCCAGGAGACGGGCAACGAGCCGGTGCCGATGCATCTTCGCAACGCACCGACCGGTTTGATGAAGTCGATGGGTTACGGGCGCGACTACAGGTACGCGCACGATTACGAGGGCGGGGTCGCCGACCAGGTGCACATGCCGGAGAAGTTGAAGAGCCGCAAGGTGTACTCGCCCAACCCCCGCGACCGCCACCCGGCAAAATAGCTCGAGCATGTCCGCCTCATGCGCGGTTAGTCCGGACTACCTGGCGTTTCGGGGTCAGTCGAGGCCGGATAGTCCGGACTATCCGGGATGTTCGTGCCACGTGACCGTTGGCTGACGCGCTCCTCATCTTCAAACCTGATGCCGCGTATCGGCTTGCGGCGCGCGCGGGAGTCTGGACCTGGCTCTCCTCCGAGCGCGAGTGGAAGGTCGAGTCGTTGGAGTGGTTTCAGCCGCCCGCGGCTCTCATCGAGGGGCACTACGACTTCCTGCAGGACAGACCGT
>WNGI01015653.1_pt1 | contig 12846 bp, 10 predicted proteins | sample 5400621 | NCBI WGS metagenome assembly WNGI01 (sample SAMN13153374, study PRJNA577476) | soil metagenome | isolation source: 20 cm soil or saprolite under Garry oak tree replicate 1 | place: USA:California | collected 2016-06-15 | reverse complement strand
GGGGGCGCGAAGCGACGAATGAAGCCTGATATTCGCGCGATGTAAAATTGTGCTAAACTGAAGTTTCGGGCGTGTAGCTCAGCTGGGAGAGCGCATCCATGGCATGGATGAGGTCGCAGGTTCGACCCCTGTCACGTCCACCAAGTTTTCCGGTACCCCATCGCTTCTCAGCGCGATAACTTCCCACGGGTTGGCGAAAGAAATCCTGCCGAACACACTTTGAAAAACACCTCGCTGCTGTAAAGGCGCGGTCCCAGTTGCGCCGCGATCCAGGCGTAACCGGAAATGCGAAAAACTCCGTACCACCTCGAGGCACGCGGTCAAACATGGAACATTATTGAACCATTAACTCGTTCTTGATGACCTTTCCGCCCTTCATCACGAATTTGACTCGTTGCATCTCGGTGATGTCCTGCAGCGGGTCCCCGGAAACGGCCACGATATCGGCGTATTTGCCCTTCTCGAGCGACCCGATCTGGTCCTGCCATCCCATTATTTCTGAATCCACCGATGCATTCAGTGATCGAGCGCTTGCGGAAAAATATAGTCAGTGTAACTAGGACCCCCTTCTATGCTAGATTCTGCTCAATTATCGGCAAATTGGGTTTATCCGGCTGTACCAATCAAGATTCGAACTTCAAGGAGGAGGACAAGCGATGGAACACATCATGGCGAAACTGCTTCAGGATTTCGAGCAGGGAAAGATGAACCGGCGGCAGCTAATTCAAAGCCTGGCCCTGGCGGCAACAGCGGCAGTCGCGAGCGCTGCGCCGGCAGCCGCGGCCGATACCAAAGTAGCCCAAGCCGTTTACATCAACCATGTTTCTTATCAGGTGGCCGATTACGCGAAGACCCGCGATTTCTACGCGGATCTGTTCGGGATGAAGGTTTCAAGGGACGATGGAAAACAATGCCGTCTCTCGGTAGGCGATTCGCTCATCATCGCTCGGAACGCGAGTAGCCGGCCTTCTGACACGGCGCGTGTCGATCACATCGCCTATACGATCGCCAACTGGGACACGGACAAGAAGGTTAGAGAGGCGGTCGGAGCCGAGCTGAAGCGTCGGGGGTTGGAGGTCCGGGAAACCCCGGGAAGTTTCCACATCAAGGATCCAGACGGGAACTTGGTTTTGGTCCATGTGGCGTCCGCCTCTTGTGGTGAGCGAAAGTGAACCATCAGGCGGGCATGTGCTTGAATGTACAGCGTCCGACTAAAGGCGGACTCTACAAACGCGTTTCGTGCCTGAGTTGTCGCACAGAAAAATGTGCGGGCGAGTGAGCGAGCATTCACATGCGTTCCCGGCCAGCGCCTGATTCTCTCTAGACTCTGGTTTCAGAACGGCATGACGACCCGGGTTCGGTCGTGCAAATTCACCAGTCACACCGGGATCACGAGGAGCGAAACATGGAATCCAATATCTTTCGACACATGTCGCGACGTGTGTTGCTGGAAACGTTTCTTGCAGCGGGCAGCATTCCCTTGCTGGCAGCAAGCCGACCGTATGCTGAGGCTCCCGGTGCCATGCCACGACCCTTCCGCGTCGATATTCCGCAGGCAACCATCGACAGAATCCTCAACCGCGTGCGTGAGGCGCACTGGCCTGACCGCCTTGAGGCGAATGATTGGCGCTACGGCGCCAACTGGGATTACATGAAGGCTTTGGCCCAGTACTGGACCACGCAGTTTGACTGGCGCAAAGCGGAAATGAACCTGAACCGCTACCCGCAGTTCCTCGCCCGAGTTGGCGAGTATGACATTCATTTCTATCATGTGAAGGGACGCGGCCCAAAGCCCGTTCCATTGATCCTTACCCACGGCTGGCCTGGCTCTGTCTTCGAGTTCCTGGAAGCGATCGGACCACTGACTGATCCCGCCCGTTTTGGCGGCTCGCCCGAGGACGCCTTCGACGTCGTTGTCCCCTCAGTGCCAGGATTTGGTTTTTCGTCCAAGCCCAAGGGCAAACCTATCGGTCTGCCAACCACCGCGCTGCTCTGGAATCGGCTCATGACTGAGGTGCTTGGGTACGCGAAGTACGGGTCACAGGGAGGAGACGTGGGAAGTGGAGTTACGAATCAACTGGCCCACCAATATCCAGACTCACTACTGGGCATCCACTTCAATGGGGTTGGAGTCCCTCCGCCTCCTGAAGCGGAACAGACCGAGCAGGAGCGCGACTGGGTGCGCAACGTCAACGCTTTCATTGCGGTTGAAAGGGACTATTACAACGAACAAACGCATAAGCCCCAGACCGTTGCGTTTGCTCTCACGGACAACCCGCTCGGCGTGGCGGCTTGGATTGTCGAAAAACTGAAGGGCTGGAGCGATTCGAGCGACGCGATTGAGCCTGTCTTCACGAAAGACCAGGTACTCACGAATGTGATGCTATACCTCGTTTCGGACACCATAGGCACCTCCGCCTGGTACTACCGGGGCAGAGTTGACGAGAGTTCCAATCTCGCCGCGAAGGTCGCCGTACCGACAGGCTTCGCTTCTTTCCCTCATGAGCTGCCGACCTTGAATACTCCCCAAAGTGTGCTCACACGAAACTTCAATTTGGTGCAGTACACGAAATTGTCGCGAGGAGGACATTTCGCTTGTTGGGAACAACCGGAACTTTTGGTGGGGGATCTGCGCCAGTTTTTCCGAAAATTGCGAAGCTGAACGCAACTTACTTCCAACCATCGATCGCCTTCCTCTGGAGCGACCCGGGGGGATAGTCAAGCAACTCCAGCCTCAAGTTGTTGGGATCGGTCACATTCGTCAGGGGCGCGTTGGTCATGCCGGTCCGAGGGTCATCCAGCTTTACGCCTTGCTGCCGTATCGCGGCGACAGTTGTTTTCAGATCGTCGGCCCAGATGCCAGCGTGCGAAAACCCTAGCGGATGATCCGCGCTGGCCGGCGCCAGTTCCAGGAACGTGTCCCGATTGATCTGAAGATAGACGAGAGTTGGTTTGCCTTCCTTGTCTTTGAACGAAAATGCTTCGCGAAAGCCCATGGTCTTCGTGTAGAAATTCATGGACTCATCGATATCCTTGACATACATTCCGACATGATTCAGCCGAAGACCCGCTACCTTTTCTTGCGGCGCGGCACTGGGCGGCGTCATGAAAACCCCAAAGCCGGTTCCCGCAACAAAGAGCGCCAATCCACGCAGCCAACGCATGTGAACCTCCCTGAAATCCAGGATTCATCTCATCGAAGTGTTGCACCCTGAAATACGCCCACAAAAATCTTGGTGGGCCACCGATACGGATCTCGGCGGGGACAGAGCCCATCTACTGAACGACTAGCTGCACCGTGGTGCTATGAGTCGCGCTGCCGCTAGTTCCCCTGATTCTCAATGAGAAGGTTCCGGTTGATGTCGATGTGTTGGTGCTTACCGTCATTGTGGATGTTCCCTGGCCTGTCACCGAGCTAGGGTTGAAACTGGCGCTCGAATTAAGCGGCAACCCGCGAACCCTCAAGGCCACCGGTCCGTTGAAGCCGTTGATCGAAGCCACAGTCACCGTGTAGTTCGTGCTGTTGCCGCGCGTGACGGTTTGCGAGGGCGGAGAGGCTGAGATAGAGAAAGAGTTCACGACCAAGGTGACTATTGTGGAGTGCGTAATGCTCGGGCTGGTGCTGTTTCCGGTGATCGTGAGTGTATAGGTTCCGGTCGGCGTGCCCGTACTCGTCGTGACGCTCATGGTGCTGTTCCCCGTGCCGCCGGTGATCGGATTCGTACTGAACGTGGGGTTGGCGCCCGAGGGGAGCCCGCTCACGCTCAAGGTCACGCTGCCGGTAAAGCCTCCTGTTGGAGTCACCGTCGCGGTGTAATTAGTCGAATTACCCGCCGTGATCGTTCGCGAAGTCGGAGAGGCCGAGAGGGAGAAATTCCCCGAACTCGGCGAGGTCACGATCAAAGTGACTGTCGTGGAGTGGATGAGGTTCCCGCTGGTTCCGGTAATCATGAGCATATAGCTTCCGGTCGGCGTGCCCGTGCTCGTCGTAACGCTCATGGTGCTGCTCCCCGAGCCGCCGGTGATCGAAGTCGGACTGAACGTGGCAGTGGCGCCCGACGGAAGCTGACTCGCGTTCAAACTCACACTGCCGGTAAAACCTCCTGATGGAGTCACCGTCGCGATGTAACTAGTCCCAGTGCCCTGCGTGACGGTCTGAGAAGACGGAGAGGCCGAAATCGAGAAATTCGGCGTTGCCGCCGAGTTCACAACCAAAGTGACTGTCGTGGAGTGGTTGAGGCTCCCGCTGCTTCCAGTAATCATGAGCGTATAGCTTCCGGGCGGCGTGTTCGCGCTCGTGGCAACACTCATGGTGCTAGTCCCCGAGCCGCCGGTGATCGAAGTCGGACTGAACGTGGCAGTGGCACCCGACGGGAGCTGGCTCGCGCCCAAACTCACACTGCCGGTAAAACCTCCTGATGCAGCCACCGTCACCGTGTAACTAGTCTGACTGCCCTGAACCACAGGCTGCGAAGCAGGCGACGCGGAGACCGAGAAGTCCGGCGTCGGCGGCGCGTCGCAGTTCGCGAACTTGAAGGAGCCGATGAAAGTGGCCCAATTGTACGAGCCGTTGCTCGGTATGTACTCGTTTGTATACCAGAAGGTACAGTCATCGCTCGGGTCGATGCGCAGGGCGGTGTAATCGCCCCACCGAGACAAGTTGTTCCCCGTCTGCGAGCCAGTTCCTTCGAGTAGGCTGATTTCCGCCCTCATCGTACCCTGCGCGTCGGTCGGGATGCGGCCGGTGTAGCGGATCGCCGGAAAGAGGCTGTTACTCGAGGCGCTGTAACCTATCGCGATGTCACCCGCGTGATCCATGGCGGCGCTGCCCATCCAGCGGTAGGTGGAATCCGGAGCGAATGTGCCTTGCTGATACAGCGTGAATGCGCCGGTGAGCGGTCTGCGCAACTCGTACCAGCGCACGCCCACGCTCGAACCGGCGGCGACGGAGTGGTTGACCACCAGGGCTTCGTGATCGCCGAAATTGCGGTAGCCCAGGCGGTACATCAGGCGGTCGCCTAAGGAATCGAGTTGCTGGGAGGTTCCGGATTGCGGGATACAGGTTCCGCCGCCGCAGGCCTCGTTGAAAGAGGCCACGGCGATGTCGATCGGCCCGCTCAAGGTAGAACTGGCCGGGTTGGAGAAGTTCGGCGACAGTTGGTAGTATCTCATGCTGCTCAGGGTCTCGAGGGTCAGGAAGACGCCGGGCAAGCCGGCGGGCGGCAGCGTCGAGCCATCCAGGTCGGAGGGCAGGTAGCTTGCGTCGTTGGCGATGGTGTGGCAGGTCGAAGCCGGACTCGCAGCGCCGCTCAGCATCGCCGCGCGGTCATACGCGCAAAGCGCCGAACCGACAAAAGGCCCGCCACCCGCGAATAGGTTGTACGTGGCCAGATAGGCGCTGTTGGTGGCGGTGGGCCAGACCCCGAATTTCGGGTAATCGTTCAGATTGGTGCCGAAGCTGTACGCGTAAAGGTTGTAAGCGCCGGTTGGATCGTTGGTCCGGGAAACTGCGATGCACTCGGAGAAGGGGGCGCTGAAGCTTCCCAACTGGCTAATCAGCCAGCGGTCGGCCGCCTTGTCGTACTGTACGATGGGGTCGCCGAAGTTGCCTGTGCAACCTCCGCCAAGAGCGCTGAAGATAGAGCCGATGGGCTTCGGATACCCGGCGAAAATGGTCCCGCTCTTACTGTATACCGCAATCTGCACGTTAACCATCTGCACGATATGGTTCGGCCCGACCGCGAGATTCGGGTCGGGAGGCGCGCCCCGCCGGGTGCGGTTTGCAGCGCCTGGTCCTGCACGCTGGGCGCGAGCGCGCCTCCACTCGCCAGCGGCCGCGGCCGCAGTGGGATGATGGTCTGTACAGTGGGTAAGGCGGGCTGACTGATCTGCGACACGGGTATTGAGACAGCGAAACCGGTCGGGTACGTAACTGTCAGGTTGGATGGTGCACTTTGGGCTGGTGCCCCCTGGGCCCGCGCCGGGACCGCTGACACCAATGCAACGAAAATTAAGGGAAGAACGCTTAGGGCGAGACTGCCAAGCTTGCTTTTCATCGAACCTCCTCGGTGGGAGAGGGATTGCGCGAGGTATTCCAGTGGCCGATAAAAACTGCGATTCCCCACAGGCCCTTGGAACTTCAATTTTTTTTCTATGCCGAGGGCCAAACGAATTGTTTTCTGCGCTCACCTGTCGATTTGTGGACTGCCCTATAGCAGGACCCGAGGGATCTCGCAATCAGGTCTTTTCTGTATTTCATTACCGTGTGAAGTGTCCCGTCGATCGGATGGGCGGTGCCGGGTGCGCCGGCTTCAGGTCTCCTTCCTGATGCGGAATCGCGCGGGCAACTTCTTGGTTGGACGCCTCATGGAGTTCCTCACAGCTCTGCGCCAAGACGTTGAAATCACCGTCTGGCCCACTCGCAAGGAGCATGGCGCACTCTCGATTGTTTCCACCTGAACCGATAGCCGTTCTGTGACGGGGCATTCACGGGAGCATCGTTTACGGGAAAATTATAAAGGTAGTGCGACTTGAAACCCGCCTTTTCGCAACGTCGCGAAAGAATGGGCCAGGCGCCGGCATGTGGATCGAAATTGAAGCCTCTGATAAACTGCGGAAAGGTGTCTTCTTGATAAGCTGGAATTAAAGACGGGCTCGGTCATCCGTCAGTAGCGCACGATCCTAGGTCTGTTTGCTCACCGATCGTAAACGCCGTAGGAGCGGCCGCAGATTGTCAGATAAATCGAAGGAGGTAACTAATGGCGCTGGTGACTCGAAGCCTGGGACGATAGGTCAAGAGATTGATCTTTTCGTGAGACAAATCGATAGCCTTGCCGACACATTGCCTATAGCGATGCTCGTAGTCCAGTCAGTGAACCAGTCATCTCGACAAGCATACGAGCGTTTCTTAGAGCAGGAATGCAAAATCACCCACGACGACGGTCAGACCAAGACATATACTGTCGAGAGCGGTAGGTATTTCCAGTTCCGACGCCTTGAGGGTAGATTTCAAAAGGCAGACCTCGCACTCGAACTTGTACCTCGTACTTTCTTAGCGTCGCTTGTGAGCCAATTTGATGCTTTTCTGGGCCGTTTAATCCGACAACTTTTCACTATCAAGCCGGAGGCACTAGATTCCACGGCCAGTACACTAACCTTCTCGCAGCTCACAGCATTCGGTTCTGTTGAAGCCGCTAGAGAATACATAATCGAGAAGGAAATTGAATCGGTGCTTAGGAAGAGTCACGCCGAGCAATTTGATTGGCTTGAGAACAAGTTTGGGCTGAAGCTAAGAGTTGACCTAAAAGTGTGGCCAGTTTTTATCGAGGTTACGGAACGGCGTAATTTACTCGTTCATGCGAATGGGATGGTATCAAGTCAATATCTGGAGGTTTGCAGGCGCCATGGTTCTACGCTAGATCCGGATCTTACTCCAGGCAAGATGCTTTCGGTGTCGCGCCAGTACTTCGAGACAGCGCACGAGTGTCTCTACGAAATCGGGGTTAAGCTTGCCCAAGTTCTGTGGCGAAAACTGAAACCTGACGACCTTGAAATTGCCGACGGTAATTTGCTCAGCGTTGGTTATGAGCTACTCGAAGAGGGACGCTATCGGCTTGCACGCTGTCTACTGGACTTCTCAACTGAAACTTTAAAGAAACATGGAAAAGAAGAGCACCGACTGTCGATGATCATAAATAGAGCGCAAGCTTACAAGTGGTCTGGCGATGACGCCATGGCCCGAAAGATCATTGACGATGTAAACTGGAGTGCTACTTGACTCAAATTTCAACTCGCGCAAGCGGTTATTTTGGACGAGTTCAATCGAGCATTAGGAATCATGATTAAGATCGGTACCAACGGCGACATAAGCAAGATGGGTTACCGCGAATGGCCGCTGTTCAAAGAAATCAGAAAAGTTACCGATTTCTCCAAGACTTTTGAGGGCATTTTTGGAGAGCCCTTAAGTAGGGTTAGCCTCGAAAGAAGGCCCCCTGGTTCATCGGAGGTCCGTACGATCCAATAACCGGGTGCGCCAAGCTTTGACATACGAGAGGGTGCCCCATCTGTCGCGCGGCGCAACAGATCGGACTTTTGATTATCTTCTGAATAAAAACTGCACAACGTCGTTCAGCTATGACGCGCTCACGCGTCGCACGCACTTGACCCGTCGTGCGAGAAACCGCGTTGCAATATAACAGCGACCTGCGCCGACGCCTCAAGACTTCTTTAATTGAGCCGTCTCGGCGCGCCTTCGTCTCCGTACCAATCCACGGTCTCCCCGGTCGTGTTCACGGTCACGGTGCGCACTTCGGTAAAGTGATCGAACGACTCGATGCCTGTCTCGCGGCCAATGCCGCTGTCCTTGAAGCCGCCCCACGGCGAAGCGGGATCGAGCCTGTGATGGTCGTTTACCCAAACCATGCCGAACAGCAGTTGGCTCGCTATTCGGTGAGCGCGAGCAACATCGCCGGTCCAGACCGACGCGGCCAGACCGAACCTCGTATCGTTGGCGGCGCGTATCGCGTCGGCCTCGTCATCAAACGGCATGACAACGCTCACCGGCCCGAACACCTCCTCTTGAGCGATCTCGGAGCGGGGGTCGACGTTATAGAGCACGGTTGGCTCGATGAAATACCCCGATGACGGACCATCAGGGGGCACCTTACCTCCAATCAGTATTTTGGCGCCGGCCGTTGTAGCGCGGTCGATCATTGCCAGGATGCGCCGCCGGGATTTTTCGGAAATCACCGGTCCAAGCTGTGTCCGTGGATCGGCAGGGTCGCCCACACGAATCGACGCGGCTTTCGCTCCAAATTTTTCAAGGAACGTAGGAAAAATCGAGCGCTGGACGAGGATGCGCGATCCGCACACGCAGGTTTGGCCCGCGGCGATAAAGGCTGCAAAGGCTGCGCCGTTGACCGCACGGTCCATATCCATGTCGTCAAAGATAATGACGGCGCCTTTGCCGCCGAGTTCGAGCGTAGCCGCCGCGAAATTGCGAGCAGCCGCCTCACCGATCGAGCGGCCGACATCGGTGCTGCCGGTGAAGACAACTTTTCGGATTTTAGGATGCGCGGCAAGCGCCGCACCCGCCACAGCACCTACACCATTGACGAGATTGACGACGCCCTTGGGTATCCCGGCGCGATCCAGCAGCTCAACCAGCCGAACGGTCGTGAGCGGCGTCTGTTCGGAGGGCTTGATGACGACGCTGTTGCCGGTTGCCAGCGCAGGAGCAAGACTCTTCGAAAGGATCATCAACGAGTGATTGAACGAAGTCATCAACGCCACCACGCCGAGCGGCACCCGCTGCGTATAGCACAAGTATGGCCCTTCGACCGGGATCACGTCGCTGCGGCGTGTAAGAGCGAGCGCAGCGAAGTATCGATAGAACTGCGGAAGGCGCGAGATTTGCGCCCGCGTCTCCACGATCGGGCGCCCATTGTTGAGCGTCTCAAGCTGGAAGAAATTTTCCAGATCCGCCTCGAACAAGTCGGCGAAGCGGTTGAGCACGCGGGCGCGTTCCTGGATCGACGCCCCGCTCCATTTGCCCTCCTCGAAGGCGCGTTGAGCGGCCATCACGGCTCGGTCCACGTCGTCGTTTCCGGCATCGGCCAGTTGCCCGATCACGCCGCCAGTCGCCGGGTTGATGATGTCCAATCTCTTGCCGCTGGCGGCATCGGCGAACTCACCGCCAATAAAGAGCTGTGCGTCGTACGTCATCGGCAAAACAGTCATGGATTTCGCACCTCGGCGGGGTAGGTAGAAGCAGCCCCCTCAGCCTCAATCTCCTCGAGTCGGCGCTTTTTCGGTTCGACCCCGAGAGTCAGGACGACGAAGATCTGCACGATGAGAAGTCCGATCATGAAAACGAGCACCCCGCCCACTCCGTGCGACCGGAATAAAGCGACGACGACGAAGGGCATGAATATGATCGCGCCGCGCCCGAACGTGTTGCAGATTCCCGAGGCCCGCAGGCGTACTTCAGTCGGGAACAGTTCCGGGATATAAATCGCGAACAGGAGCGCAACGAGGACGTAGATCGGGACGATCAGTGAAAACCCCACAATCATCAAGATGGCGGGATCCTTGATAAATGGATAAAAGCTCCCGATCAGGATGGTGAGCAAGGAGGCCCCGACGATCGTCGGTTTGCGTCCCCAAAAGTCGGCGGTGAAAGCGCCGATCGCCGATCCGATCGGCGCGCCGAGCGCCATGACGAGTGAATAGCGGAACGATCTCGCGATGCTCATTCCCTGCTGTACAAAGAATGTCGGCAACCAGGTTACGAAACCGTAGAGCAAGGAATTGATGACGATCAGCGTGACCGCTCCCACAATCATTCGCGGAAGAATCGTGGGGCTGACGAGGGAAGCAAGATTCCTCGAATGTTTCACAAGCGGCAAGAGCTTCGGCGCCGGTAGCGGCGCATGTTGAAGCGCGACTTCGCGCTCGATCGCCCTCAGCAAAGCATCCGAGTCTTCCGTGCGTCCAACGGATTCCAGCCAGCGAGGCGATTCCGGCAGCGCTTTCCGCAAATACCAGACCACGAGTGCACCGAGCCCGCCGAGCATAAACATGGCGCGCCACCCGAAGCTCGGAATGAGGAGTGTTCCGACCAGCGCGGCGACCGGCAAGCCTGTGACAACAAAGACGGACATGATGCCAAGCCATTTGCCCCGGGATTGTGGAGGCACGAATTCGGTTAATGTCGAATAGCCGACCACATTTTCAGCCCCGAGCCCCAATCCGATGATGAACTGCAGCAAAATCAACACTCTCATGGAGGGCGCAAAGGCAGCGGCAATGGAGGCGAGGCCGAAAATAGCGAGATTCGCTTGATACGTGAAGCGCCGCCCGAACCGGTCGCCCAGGAAGCCGGTCACAAACGATCCCACCATCATTCCCACAAATGTGACGGAGACGAACTCCGCGTTCTGCCCGAGCGTGGAAAAGCCGCTTTTGAGCGCCGCGCCGAGAACGGTCGCGGCAAGGTAAATATTAAACCCATCAAAGAACATTCCCGCGCCGATCAGCCACATAATTCGGCGATGGAACGAGGAAATGGGAAGCCGATCGAGGCGCGCGCCCGCGTTCACTGGCGCGGCCAGCCTATTTCTCCTTCGCGAGGATGGCCATGCTGCCAACCGTCAAGGCTTCAACAGCCAGGCGGCAGTTTTGGTCAAAGGAATTCTGCTGCGCCGTCTGGAAGAATTCCTTGCAGTTCCGCGCGGCGTTCGGGTCGAGCTTAAGTATGCGCTCGACAAGCGCGTCAGCATCGGCTGCGAGATGCCCGGCCGAACAAACTTGCGAGATGAGGCCGATTTGCAGGGCATGCTGCGGGGCGATGGGATCGCCGAAGAGGACGAGGGGAAAGGCGAAGCGCGGCAATGCATACTCGCCCAGGTACGCCATGATAGCCGCCGGTGCGAGTCCGAAACGCATCTCGGGAAATCCCAGGGAAGCGTTGTCAGCGACGTAAACGAAGTCACAAACGATCGCAAACCCGAAGCCGAACCCGAGGGCGTCGCCCTGGATTTCCGCGACGCTGATCAAGGGCGAAGTTCTCAACGTGCGCTTGAGCTCGATAAGACGAGATGCTTCTTTATGGATTGCGGCGGCATCCCGGCCCGCGCGCTCGCGCCCCGTGCAGAAGACCTTGCCACGCGCCCGAAGGCGCAAGACACGCGCACTGGGCCGCGTTGCTTCCGCCCGCAGCTCGGCGAGCATGGCGTCGAACATTGGGCCGGTCACTTCATTGTCGTGGTCAACGTTGTTCAATGTAAAAGTCAGGACATCGTGGGTCCGCTCGATCACCACCCCTTCCGGGGCGTTGGCGCGAGAGGCTTCGATTGGTTTGGAGGACACGGCTACACGGTATACAAGCGGCAGCGCGGATGTCAACCGGCGGCGCGGACGGCTCGAGGGACACTTTCCGATGATCCAGTTTCACGAGACTCGACATAATTCCCATTGAATCCAAGGCTTTGCGGTTTGGTGAGTCTTCCGCGCGACGGCAAGGACACTTTTTCCTTATGCGGAATGAGTGCCGCCCAAGAGGTCCGAGAAGACGAAGAAATTACACGGTCTATTACCCTGGATCTATGCTCTTGAAGAACCTTATATGATTGAATTTAAATTGTTTACTGACAGTTTTTCGGTTTGGCAGGATTATTGCTGGCGACCAGCGGGGGTAGAATTTGGTGGGAAGAAATCCAGGAGAGGAAATAAGGTTATGAGTCTTGAATGCGTTCCCTCGAATCCATCGCCACAGCTGACACACTCCGAACCCGACGACTTGACCGAGACAGACGCAATTCGACTTGCGCAAGAGGGCGACGCCGGAGCTTTTGAGCGCATATTTCGCTTGTACAGCCGGCGAGTCTACTCCCTATGCCTGCGTATGGTGAGGAACCAAAGCGAAGCCGAAGACTTGACCCAGGAAGCCTTCTTGCAATTATTTCGGAAGATTCATACTTTTCGCGGCGAATCGACCTTCTCGACGTGGTTGCATCGAGTATCCGTCAATGTCGTGCTGATGCGATTGCGCAAGAAGAATCTGGTGGAAATCCCCCTGGAGAACGCCCAGGAGGACGAAGATTCCCTCAGAAAAGAAATCGGCGCCCCCGACCCTGTACTGACCGGCACGATTGACCGAATGAATCTGAACCGCGCCATTGGCGAACTGGCGCCGGGTTACAGAAAGACTTTCATGCTCCACGATGTGGAAGGGTACGAACACCACGAGATCGCCGAAATCTTGGGATGTTCGATTGGGAATTCGAAGTCACAATTGCACAAGGCTCGCATGCAGCTTCGCAATATGCTGCAGGCAGCACCCCATGG
>WNGI01010446.1_pt1 | contig 12846 bp, 10 predicted proteins | sample 5400621 | NCBI WGS metagenome assembly WNGI01 (sample SAMN13153374, study PRJNA577476) | soil metagenome | isolation source: 20 cm soil or saprolite under Garry oak tree replicate 1 | place: USA:California | collected 2016-06-15 | reverse complement strand
CCAATCTCGATGCGCCTTACGAGAAAAGGCTGAGGCAAAACAAAGCCGCATGGGATTTCTTTTACGCTCAGCCGCCCTCATATCGAAAAGCAATCGGGTGGTGGATCGTGAGTGCAAAACAGGAGGCGACGCGGCTGAAACGGCTGGAAAAACTGATAAAACAATCGGCGAGAGGGAAGCGGCTGTTTTAAAAGAGGCGAAAGATTATCGTTCGTCAGGTTTTCTTAACGACGAAGCCGATATAACAATAGTATCTCCTATTCTATGACCTCTCACGAGCGCCAGGGTGACTACCAACTTGGCAACACTGACGCCGAGCACGCGCGCTTGATCCGACAAGCCAGTCGTCTCGCCCCCTGTCACCGAAAGATTTTTTCGTGAAGCCGGCATCGGTTCCGGTCAGCGTGTCTTAGAGCTTGGCTCGGGCGTGGGCGATGTCGCAATGCTATTGGCCAGGCTTGTGGGTTCTTCCGGCGAGGTTGTAGCGATCAAACGTGATCCCCGGACGCTCGGTCGAAGGCAACGACGTAAAGCACCGATACAAACGGCAATAACCTAACTTCCAGTTTCAAGATCGTTCCGCTGTCGCCGGCGGCGCCAGCAACAGATGTGGGGAGCGTCATTCCAGCAACTCGTCTCGTCAAAACCCTGTTGTCAACAGTTGGACTTTTGTTCATCTGGTTTCAGCGAGACACTGAGAGTTTGAAGCCGGACTGGTATTTCATGCGATCCTTATGGCCCTTGATTCCTTCAAACTGCTAGTGCGCAGACGTTGCGCTTCCATCACAGAAGGCTGGAGACTGTATTGATGAGCAGCGCGAGAATGATCGTATTGAATCCAAATGAGAGAATACTGTGGGCCAAAGTCAGGCGACGCATGCGACGCGAGGTGATTTGGACGTCCGAGACCTGGCACGTCATGCCGACAACAAAGGAAAAATAGGCGAAATCAAAATACTGTGGTGGCCTATCGCCCGGAAAGATTAGACCGCCAGCATGTGGATGCCCGCCAGGTTCGTCGCTGTCGCCATAAAACGCATGGGCGTAACGCAAACCAAAGACCGTATGAACCAGCATCCAGGAAGAGATCACGGCCAACAGTGTGAGCAGTAAATGAACGGTGAAATGCCCGCCAGCCTGATTCTTGTGCACACTGATGAGAAATCCGACCGCGAAGAGCGCGGCACAAGCGGCGACCACAACAAAAACAAAAACGAGCAAGCGGCTCAGATCTTGTTGCTGCGCTAGCTCGCGTATCTTGCGCTGCGGCGTCATTAGAATTGTGAGCCAATCAAGCGCAAGGATAAGGACAGCGAATGCATCCCAGGCTGCAACTGCCGCGCTTGAGAACCGAAGATGGCCACGCAAGACAAAAAATACCGCCGTAGCGGCCGCCAATCCCAAAGCGAGACGATGGCGCGCGTCCAGGCGTGGAACAAAATCGAGAATGCGCATCTACGGAGTCGAGTTACGAACATTCGTCAGCAGCGGCAAGCTGCCATCGCGACGGCCGTCGAATTTCGGCAAAGTAATTATCCCTTCTTAATAGCGAAGCCGATATGTGATGTCCGCTGCGCGTCGCGGCGTCCGGTGTTTTTATCGTGCGCATAAGTTTTGGCTACGAATTCGGGAAAAGCCGCGTTCATCTGTACGTCGTGCGACACGAGCAATCCGCCGTCGCGTAGTCGCGGCCAAAATTGGCGAAACTCCCAGAGCATATGCCGATAGCTATGCGAGCTGTCGTGCAGAAACATGTCGACGGATGAAGGGAGCGCGTTGCGCTTAAGGAAATCTTCGACTTTGCCGCGCATCGGCACGAAACCGCCTGAAACGGATCGCAATTCATCCGGAATCAAAGCGCCTTGGTCGCATTCCTGGCTCAATTCAATGCTGTACAGTTTGGCCGCTGTGAGCTTTTCGTCAGCAAGCGCTTTCAAGATAAAGGCCGACGACATTCCAATATATCCTCCGGACTCCACGATCGCCGCCGGCCGGAGCCAACGCGTCAATCCATAAAGCGTCGCGCAATCGAGCGCTCCCATCACACCTTCGCTGCCGTACCCATCGCGGCGGCGGATCATCTCAGCCATGAAATCGCTGGCCCGAATTTCAGCCGCGAAACGTGCGACCGCGTCCCACGTCCCGTGATAGGATGGCCCGGGCGATAACTCGGCTCGATTCGTATCCTCAGGTCGACGCCACCACAAACGCGAAATTGCCGGCATTCTTTTCATGGATGCAGAGCGGAAATATTCGGCCGCGCTTTGAATTGACGCGAATGCTTATTTGGTGTGTCGTTTAAAGGCCTTAAAGCTGCAATTCGCTCCGTTCTTGGCGGGTGCACCGCGTAAGTCGCCCCTTTTCTCCTGGCTAAGCTGTGCTTAATTCCTCCGTTTTCCCCATGAGCAGCAAACCGAAATCGCGCGAAACAGAGCTTAACTTTGAGGGCGCGATGGATCGGCTCGAAAAAATTGTCGAGCAAATGGAATCCGGCAAACTCCCGCTCGAGGATCTAATCGTACGCTACGAAGAGGGAATGAATCTGGTAAAGGTTTGTCAGGAACGACTTGCGAAGGCAGAGCAAAAGATCGAAATCATAGCTCGCAACAGTGCAGGAAAGGCGATAGTTAAGGATTTCGAGCCTACACCCGAGCCGGCTGCTCCGACCGAAGGCGTCAATGAATCCGAAAGCACAAATGATGAAATCAAACTCTTCTGATTCGTCTCAGACCTCTGAGGCAACAGCCACCGCCCCGCGTCTGCTCGATAGGATTCAATCGCCCGCTGATATCAAGGCGATGCGCGAACAGGATCTGCCCCAACTCGCACAGGACGTGCGGGAAGAGCTGATCGGAGTCCTATCCCAAACCGGAGGGCATCTGGGCCCAAATCTCGGTGTTGTTGAACTGACAATTGCCCTGCACCGGGTTTTTAACACGCCGCACGACCGATTCGTTATGGACGTCAGTCATCAAGGCTACGTCCACAAGATGTTTACCGGCCGGCTCGATCGTTTTAATACGATGCGCCAATTCGGCGGACTCAACGGTTTTCTTTTGCGCACCGAGAGTGAACACGACTGCTACGGCGCGGGTCATGCGGGGACGGCGCTTTCCGCTGCGCTCGGTATGGCGGTTGGACGCGACCTCCGCGGTGGGGACGAGAACATCATCGTGGTAGCGGGAGACGCCGCATTCACGTGCGGGATCAGCTACGAAGCACTCAACAATGTAAAAGCGCACACGAAGCGTTTCATAGTCGTGCTCAACGACAATGAGTGGTCGATCGCGAAAAACGTCGGCGCGATAGCTAATTACCTAAATAGCATCGTCACGAATCCGACTTATGCGCATCTGCACGATAAGGCTCGCGATTTCGTCCAGGCGATTCTTGGGAAAACCGGCGTGCACCTCGCGCACAAAGTGGAGGAAAGCGTCAAAGGCTTGCTCGTGCCGAGTGTCATCTTCGAGGAGCTAGGCTTGCGTTATTACGGCCCAATTGACGGACACGATATTCCATTGCTGATCCGGACATTCGAATTTTTGAAAACTCAGGAGGAGCCGGTGTTGTTGCACATTCTCACCAAGAAAGGCAAGGGATACGCCCCGGCGCTCAAGCAACCGGATAAATTCCACGGTCTCGGCAAATACAAGATCGAGAGCGGCGAGACTGCGCCAACGCCTACGCCAACGTATTCAGAAATCATCGGTAAGACGCTCGCCAAATTTGCAGAGACGAATCAAAAGATCGTTGCCATCACCGCCGCAATGCCGAGCGGTACCGGCCTTTCGCATTTCGCCAAGGCGCATCCTGGCCGCTATTTCGATGTCGGTATCGCGGAGGAGCATGCCACGCTTTTCGCCTGCGGGTTGGCAACGCAGGGACTGCAACCATTTCTCGCAATTTACTCCACATTTTTCCAGCGCGCCTACGACATGGCGATTCACGACATCGCCATTCAGAACTTGAATGTAAAGTTGTGCATGGACCGCGCCGGATTAAGCGGCGACGACGGCCCAACGCATCACGGTTTGTTCGACATTGGGTACCTTCGCCACATTCCCAATTGGGTGCACATGCAGCCGAAGAATGAGGACGAGTTCGTCGATATGCTTTGGACCATGGCGCACTACAACTCCGGCCCAATTGCCGTTCGTTATCCGCGAGGGTCGGGGCCAGGCGCAAAAATCAAACCAGAACCCAAGCTGCTCGAGATCGGCAAGGCGGAAGTCGTGCAGCATGGGCGCGACGTGGCAATATTCGGGCTTGGCAACATGTTTGAAGTGGCCGAGGAAGCCGCCCGCAAACTGGAGGAGAAAGGAATTTCCGTCGCGCTCATCAATCCGCGATGGATCAAACCGATGGATACCGGCACGCTCGAATTTTTCGCGCGCAGTGTCGAAGTCGTGTGCACGATCGAAGATCATGTTTTGCACAACGGTTTCGGCTGCGCGGTGATGGAACATTTGCACTCGCAAATGATCAACACGCCGGTGGTGCGCATAGGCTGGCCCGATCAATTCATCGAGCATGGCGCGGTTCCAATCTTGCGGAAGAAACACGGCATCACCGCCGATGCATTGGTAGAAAAAGTTCTGCCGCTGCTGCACAAAAAGTCTAAGCTTAAGCCTTCTGTTGCCTAAAATTGGCCACCGGCGTCAGAGCGCGCTCTCCCCGCTCAAATTGTAAAAGCGAAGGGCGCCTTCGTTTCCGAAAGCGCCCTTCATATTTTTGATGGCGATAAGCCGAATTCTGTCCCAGCACTTTGCTAGCAAAATACTGGGGATGATCATTTATCTCTCCCGGATTTCTCCAAGAGTCCGACGAACTTTCATTCGCCGCGATGCGACGATACCCGAGGATCAATCGGGCCGGCTGCCCTTCCTCTGTTTTGTCTTGCACCGCATGGGGTTTTTCATGCCTCACGAATTGCTTCGCAAGCGGTGAGCTCTTACCTCGCCTTTTCACCCTTACCTGCACTTTGTTGCCAAAGAACCGGCGGTATTTTTTCTGTGACACTCTCCGTCGCCGCAGTTTTTCAACTGTGACGCCCGCGTGTTTTACGCGGCATGCCGCCGTATGGTGTTCGGACTTTCCTCCAGCAAGTCCCGCCAACGCGGGACTTACCAGCGATCATCTGCCATCGGCAAATAATTTATCACAGACAGCCAGGAAGAAAAGAGAACCGAAGATTGGGGCGGATGAAACCCCGACAAGCTAAACCATCCTTCATTTGCGGTAATGAGCCGCATTCTAGCAGGTATCGTGTGGGAAATTAGGGATGTCTCGACCCCGCTCGACATGACACCGATCAAAACGGATGCGGCACCGTCATGAAGAAAATCGCGATCATCACGAGCGCGATAAAAAGTTTGCCAATCATCGCACCGAGATTTCCCAGCAAACTTCCCCAGCCGGCCCGGCCCGCATCGATCATTCGTTTGCCGGCGATGAATTCACCGGCGACCGCGCCAATCACCGGTCCAATAAATAATCCGGCGACACTGAAGAAGATACCGACGACGGCTCCGAGTAGCGCGCCAAACATTCCCCACTTTGTGGCGCCGAAATATCGGGCTCCGAAGTAGCCACTGAGAAAATCGAGCGCATACGCCACCACAGTGAGCAGCACAAGGATCGTGATCGTTCCCCAGCCAACGCTTTTCTCCGGCCCGAGCATCATGCGGTGAAGGAGCGCGCCGGCAAGAATGATAATTGTCCCGGGAAACACAGGCAGCACGGTGCCAATCAAGCCGACTGCGAACAGGATCACCGCGACAAGCCACCAGAGGAGTTCCATGGGATGCAGTGAATCCTAATCCGAAATTCGAGATTCGTAACTCGGTCGGGAATTACGATGTAACGATTCAGCGAATTAACGAATCGCGATCTCGTTTTGACCACTCCGCTGTCGAACCTATACTGAAAGTCCCCCCACGTTGAACTCAAACTGGAAGAATCCATTTATGCCACTTGCTGTTGGAACTAAAGCGCCAGATTTCATGTTATCGACCAAGGCCGCTGACGGGCCAAAGCAAATCAAACTGAGCGACAATTTCGGAAAGAAAAACACACTTCTGCTTTTCTTTCCTATGGCCTTCACGGGTACCTGCACAACGGAAATGTGCGAAGTCAGCGCAGGCTTGAACGCTTACACGGGTTTGAACGCCAACGTTTATGGAATCAGCGGCGATAATCCTTTCGCGCAGGAAGCGTGGGCACAAAAGGAGAAAATCACCGTGCCGTTGCTCAGCGATTACGAACACAAAATCGCGGGGGATTACGGCGTGATGTACGAATCGTTCCTTCCCCAGATGAATCTCGGCATGGGAGGCGTGCCGAAACGATCCGCGTTCATCGTCGATAAGAACGGTGTGATCCAGTACGCGGAGAGCAACGACGACGCGAGACAGCTGCCCAATTTCGACAAGATCAAAGCGAAATTGGAAGAAATGAAATGACGCGCGCGCTCAATGTCATCCCGAACGAAGTGAGGGACCTCAGGTAACTTGCGTGACCTTATGAGTCTGTGCGAGGTCCTTCGCTCCGCTCAGGATGACGGGATTGAAAATGAACGACGAATTTAAGACGCTGAGGAAATTCGACGCGGGAAAAGGACGCGAAGGATTTTTGTTTTCGCTCCCGGCATTGGAAGAACAGGGTGTCGGAAAAATTTCTCGACTACCGGTCAGCATCCGGATTGTTCTCGAATCGGTGCTGCGCAACTGCGATGGCCAAAAAGTACAGCGCAAAGATGTCGAAGCGCTGGCGAACTGGAACGCGAAATCTCCGGCGAACGAGGAAATTCCATTCGTCGTTGCCCGCATCGTCTTGCAGGATTTCACCGGCGTGCCACTGGTGGTCGATCTCGCCGCGATGCGTAGCGCGGTGAAACGACTCGGAGGTGATCCGAAAATCATTGAACCGCTCGTGCCTGTCGATCTGGTGGTTGATCACTCAGTGCAGGTCGATTTCTTCGGTTCCGCGCGAGCGCTGGAGCTGAACCTGGACATGGAATTCAAGCGCAACCGCGAGCGCTACCAGTTTCTAAAGTGGGGACAGCAGGCGTTCAAAACGTTCCAGCTCATCCCGCCAGGAATCGGCATCGTGCACCAGGTGAATCTGGAATACCTCGCCAAAGGCGTTCTTTCCGCTCAATCAACCAGCAACAACCAAGCATCAACTATCTACTTTCCCGACACTCTCGTCGGCACCGATTCGCACACGACCATGATCAACGGTCTTGGCGTCGTTGGCTGGGGTGTAGGCGGAATCGAAGCGGAAGCCGGCATGCTCGGCCAACCGGTTTACTTTTTGACGCCGGAAGTGGTCGGCGTGCACTTGAGTGGACAACTGCGCGAAGGCGTCACCGCGACTGATCTCGTGCTACACATCACACAATTGCTGCGCGCGCAAAAAGTCGTTGGGAAGTTCGTCGAATTTTACGGTGAAGGGGCTGCATCGCTGCCGGTGCCCGATCGTGCGACCATCGGAAACATGTCGCCGGAGTACGGCGCAACGATGGGATATTTCCCGATTGATCAAGAGTCGGTCGATTACTTGAGGGCGACCGGACGCAGCGAAGAACAATGCCTTGCGTTCGAAAATTATTTTAGGGCGCAAAAAATGTTCGGCATGCCGCTCAGGGGTGAAATCGATTACAGCGTCGATATCGATCTGGATTTGGCGCAGGTGCAGCCGAGCGTCGCCGGACCCAAACGGCCGCAGGACCGGATCAATTTGCCGGACCTTGAAAAGACGTTTCGCGAGTTACTCGAAAAGCCGGTTCGTGATGGCGGGTACGGCAAACAGAATGTCGATCTTCGCGAAAAGCATCTGGTCGAATTGAACGGCAGCGCGCCTCGCGACGAGGAAATGTTTTCGACCGATAAAAAGGAAGACCAGGGAATTAGTCCCGGGGATGAACTCAACAAGATTGAGATGATTGCAAACCGGCCAACACCGGATCTTGGCAAGGAAATTGAAGCTGAGTCCAGCGACGTTTTCACGCACGGGCGCACTCACGTCGGGCACGGCAGCGTCCTGATCGCAGCAATCACCAGTTGCACGAACACGAGCAATCCGAGCGTGATGATCGCGGCCGGATTGCTCGCAAAGAAAGCAGTCGAGCATGGCCTGCGTGTCGATCCTGGAGTGAAAACATCACTCGCGCCGGGCTCGCGTGTTGTTTCCGATTATCTCCACAAAACTGGGCTACAGAAATACCTCGATCAACTCGGATTTAACCTCGTCGGTTACGGTTGTACCACCTGCATCGGCAACTCGGGGCCGCTCCACCCGAACATTGAGAAGACGATCAATAAATACGACCTGGTTGCCGCCTCAGTCCTTTCGGGAAACCGCAACTTTGAAGCGCGCGTGCATCAACATATCAAGGCGAATTTCCTGATGTCGCCGCCGCTAGTGGTCGCGTTCGCGCTCGCCGGTCGCGTGCACATTAACCTTTCGCGCGAGCCGTTAGGAAAAGGTAGAAACGGAAAGGAAATCTTCCTCCGAGATTTGTGGCCGAGTCTCAGTGAAATCCGGGGCGCCATGCAAAAGGCGCTTGCACCCGAAACCTTCCGCAAACTCTACCGCGATTTTGCCGATCAAAATCCGAAGTGGAACGACATTCCATCGAGCAGCGGCGACATCTACCAATGGGACGAGAAGAGCGATTATATTCACGAGCCTCCGTTCTTTCAAAATTTCTCGATGGAGCCGGGGCACATTGAGGAGATTCGAGGCGCTCGCGCACTTGGCATTTTCGGCGACTCGGTAACGACCGATCACATTTCGCCTGCGGGAGCGATCAAAGAAACTTCGCCAGCTGGAAAATATCTGAAGTCGCGCGGGATTGAACCGCGAGATTTCAATAGTTACGGCAGCCGGCGGGGCAACGATCTGGTGATGACGCGCGGAACATTCGCCAATGTGCGGATCAAGAACTTAATGGTGCCAGGGACCGAAGGCGGAGTGACGAAATATCTTGCTAACGGTGAAGGCGAAGAGATGTCGATCTTCGACGCAGCGATGAAATATGCGGAGACAAATACTCCGCTGGTGATTCTCGCTGGGCACGAATACGGTACCGGTTCGTCGCGAGACTGGGCTGCGAAGGGGACGCGTTTGTTAGGGGTGAAGGCGGTTGTTGCTGCAAGCTTCGAACGGATTCACCGCTCGAACCTCGTCGGCATGGGCGTGTTGCCGTTGCAATTTCCCGAGGGAACAACAGCGCAATCCCTCGGGCTCGACGGCTCAGAGATCTTTTCGATCACTGGTTTATCTGAAACAATTAAGCCCAGCCAAACCGTAATGCTCGAGATCGAAGGCAAGGATCGGCAGAAGCGCTCTGTGCCTGCGAAAGTTCGCATCGATACGCCAATCGAGGTCGATTACTATCGGCATGGCGGGATTTTGCCGTTTGTGCTGAGGCAACTCCTATTGAGATAAGAATAGCTCGCGCTTTTGGACGGTAATTGGGGAACCGTCCGCAATGAATGCTGAGCGAGGAGACCGACTCAACGTTTCGGCGAATTGTTCGCCGTAAAGAGTTGCCACGTCAGCGTTCAATTCGAACCTGGCCGCATTCCAGATCTTCCAGCGAGGGTGTTCGACGCGGTACTCGCTGCAACCGCCCCGGACACAGGTGTAGCCCCAGTAATGTTCGGTGATAAATTCGGCATGCGAACCGGCGGAAATAGATTGCGGTTCGCCGGCTGCACTCATCTTAAGAAACTCCCACTTCTTTCCGCGTCGCCAGCAGTATTCGACGCTTAGTTTAGCATCGACCTGCTCTATTCTGTGCTTCATCGGGAGAGCGAAGTAGCGCTCCCCATAAAATGCACGGGCAACGAGTGCAATCGCACGGCGAGGCACAAGCTCGCGGACGAAAACTAAGACCCAGAAGACGTGTATCGAGAAACAGAAATCCGACTATACTGACGAACGTCTCGCCGTTTTCACAATCGATCTCTGTTCCGACCGGAACGAGCGGTTCAATCAGCGCAGGATCGACGACGTAATTCAGCATCGCCAGATAACGCCAGTTAGCGGTAAGAAATGGTTTCATGCGAGGGATACGGCGGTCTCAGAGCGCCGGCTACAGAATCAATCGTCAACGGGACGCACTCGATAGCGGAGCCCCATTCGCTCAGGTCGGAAACCGGACTAAGATCGGCCCGTTGCGTGGCGAAAATCCAGTCAGATCAGGTTTCGTCATCCTTTCGTGGCGCAGGTGGAATTCTCAATTCAATAAATTGCGACGCGACTGGTTCGTTGCCGATAGAGGCCAGGAGCGATCTGGTTTTGCTATGCGTCAACAGCGGAACCTGTCCGGGAACCATGGCATGTTCGGCATCTTTGTGATCCCGTTCCAGTCAATTCGCCGTTAGATTTTGCGGTCAAGCCACGGCAAAACTTTAAAGCGCGCAAAGGTCATTCGGATCCTTTGTCAGAACTTCCCGACATAGGTTTCTGTGGTTCGGTACTCGCACCGCTGAAGCTTTCCCTGGCGGCGTGTACAACACCATGCGGGCCGTGGCGTGCCTCTTCCTTCAACCCGCCGGAATCGTTCGTTGTCGCCTCGGCCTCGATTGAACCTCCCGCGGATTTTTTCGCAAAAATAAAACTCGCGGTCAATGCGCCGGGGTTCTGATCCGAAACTGAAACCACAGGCTGACGAAGCAGACCGAGTTCTTCGCTACTTAGTTTTGTGACTGGCTGGGCGAGGAGTTCGATCTCCTTATTCAACGAATCAGATTTGATTCTTAATCTGTCCAGCTCCGCCAGCATCAATTTTCTTGCTTCCTCCCGACGCGCTTCTTCCTCCCGTTCCCGTACCACGATGTTTCGCAGGAGTTCGTTCTCTCTAATCAGTCGGTCCGTCTCCTCGCTGTTTTTGCCGGTCAGCTTTGCGGTCTGCAGCTGCGCGCCAGTCTCATCCAACTGCACCCAAAGCTCCGCAATTCTCGCTACGAGATACTGATTCTGTTTCTGGCTTTCGGCCAGTTGCTGCTGGAGCTGCGTAACCTCCTGCTTCACTCCCACCAATTCCTCAACATTTGTTGAATTGGCGTTAGCGGGCGCGTTTTTCTCTAAATTTGCCAGCTTGAGCTTAAGATCGCCATTCTCGGCGAAAAGCGCCTGCGGGTGCTGTTCCGTTTCGCTGCCGGCTTTTAGCTGGGCTAGCGCCTCGTCGCGCTGCTGCTCTACCGCATTGATTTGCCTGTTTGCCTCCGCGAGTTTCGCGTTGGTTTCGTCCCTTTGCTTTTCTGCCGTTGCACGCGCCTCTTCCGCAACAGCAACGGCATCCTTCAAATCGGCGATCTCCGTGCGCAACTGCTCGAGGCCATTTTCCTGCGATGACTGAAGCGCTTTGATCGATGCGTGCGTCTGCGCGAGTTCATCGCGTGCTGAGCGTTCTGACTCCTTCGACGTCTCGATTTCCTTTTGTGCATTCTCAAGCTTGGAGCTTGTTTCCTCCAGATGCGTGTTTACGGCTGTCTTTTCTTTTTGGGCGGTTTCGAGATCGCTGCGTGACTTTTCAAGCGCCGCTTGCAGTTGATCCACCTTGCGACGCAATTTCCTGGTTGCCTCCTGAATCGCCCCATCGCTCGGCCCTTGGGAAATCGTGTCGAGTCCTTGCGGAGCTACGACCTCTGGACCGGGCTCCGACCAGGCCTCATTCTCGGGAACTGAAGGGACAACCTCCGGCAGAGGACTGGCAGCCGCACTCAGTTCATCATGCCTCGATATACGTTCCCGGACGCGCAAGATTCCTTCGCCGATCTTACGGCCGCGATACTCCACGATCGCCGGCTGCCAATCGGAGTGCGATCTCCGCAATTCTTCGATCAGGCTTCCAGCAAACCGAAATTTGGCGAGGGCAGTCTTAAATCGGTTTTCGTGCTCGAGTTTTTCGCCTTGCTGCGCCGAGAGATAAGCTTTAAGAAAAATCTCGCTTGGATCGTCCTGCTGCGCCGAAAGCGGAATTATCAAAAGGAGGCAAAACAAGCCGGCAAGAAAAGCCGAGCCAACCCGCCTCACGCCAGGACCAGCCGAGGCGACAATCAAGCTGCAGGCAGATTTTCGTTCCACCGGCGTCGAGAATTAGGGGAATGACTTGGGAAAGTCGAGTCCTTTGTTTGGCAAAGGTTAAAAGTCTGTCCTCCTTTGTCCTTTCTCCCTGCCACCGCGAAAGGAGAAAAAGGCCACTGTCCAAACTGACAACCAAACAGACACCGGGTTTGCAAATGGAGATTCGAATCTTAAAATCTCGTTCTGCGTTACTGTTGGTGGCCGTAGCTCAATGGTAGAGCCCCAGATTGTGGTTCTGGTTGTTGCGGGTTCGAGTCCCGTCGGCCACCCAGATTTAAAGAGATTAGTGAAAAGTGAGAGGTTAGGTCTGCCCCTGGTCACTTCTCACAAATTACTAACCACTTTCCCATTGTGCCTGTAGCTCAACTGGATAGAGCTTCTGACTTCGGATCAGAAGGTTGGGGGTTCGAATCCCTCCAGGCACGAATTAGCCGAGTGTTTCAGCACGTGAAAAGGCTTCTCTGAAGTTCCGAGCCCAACATGATCAGTGAGTGTTTGGTTCACCCCGTTGCCTCAATAGGCAAGAACAATTATGGATGTCTCGAAGCAATGGATAGAGGACGAGACGAAAAGTTCATGCGCGCTGCACTCAACGAGGCAAAGAAGGGGCTTGGTCAGACTAGCCCTAATCCCGCGGTTGGAGCGGTTCTCGTCGTCGGCAACCGGATCGTGGCGAGAGGACATCATCGGCGAGCCGGCCGCGACCACGCTGAGGTTGAATGCCTCCGCAATTTCCCCGGGGCTGTG
>WNGI01012165.1_pt1 | contig 12848 bp, 10 predicted proteins | sample 5400621 | NCBI WGS metagenome assembly WNGI01 (sample SAMN13153374, study PRJNA577476) | soil metagenome | isolation source: 20 cm soil or saprolite under Garry oak tree replicate 1 | place: USA:California | collected 2016-06-15 | reverse complement strand
TATGCCCTTTTCGGGCTAGAAGCTGCTTTGTTGGGCATTGTGGGTGGTATTGTAGGTACGCTGGTGGGTCTTGGTACCAGTTTCCTTGTTCGTAGCGTAGTTGAGCGCGCCTTTTTCATTCACCTGCCAATCGTTCTGGATACGCTTACACTTCTATCCGGTCTGCTCATTGGGCTGGCTACAGCGCTGATCTTCGGACTACTGCCAATTGTACAGGCCAGCCAGGTTCGGCCTTTGTCTGTGCTGCGCGAGATCATTGAACGCAAGAAATTCACGTCGCAACTTATCACCATCAGCTTACTTGTCATTTTGTCAGCGCTTTTTGTGTTGTTAGCTTCTGCTATTCTTGGCGATTTACTGACGGCTGCCATAGCAGTCTACGGTGGGGCCGGAGTGATTTTTTCACTTGCGCTGGGATTTAGCTTGCTGGTGCTGGCTATCTCAAAACTACCGGTTTACGAGAAACCCAGGCCGCGTATGCTCCTGTGGATACTGATAGCGATTGGTATCATTCTCTTGTCAATACTCATACTCGTCGCTCTCTTACTCCTGGGTGAAGCTGCCAATGTTGTAGCTACAAGAGCCGGTTATGTTCTCATTGGCACATATGCACTGGTTGTACTCGGTGGCTTGGGCATTGTGCTGGTAGGTGGATCGCTGGTCTACTTCCTGGCAGTTATCGTCAACAGTGTGGTCATGTTCACACCGCGTTCCTGGAAAACGGCTGTCATGCTGGCCTATCGCAATCTAGGAAGGCAGCGGTTGCGTACCACAACCACCTTGACTGCGCTGTTCGTTGGTGTTTTCGCTATAGGTTTGATCCTGATTATGGGCCAGGGGATTAAAGATACCATCAATACTACACTTAGCACGCTCTTTACGCATAACGTCTTTGTAGTTGTGCCTCCGAACCAGAAACAGGCTGTACAGAATCAACTGGCTCTATCAAAGGGCATCGATTCCGGCAAAACATTAGTAAATATAGTCGTGCCACAGGTTTATCCAATTCTTGTTTCAGGACGCGATATCAATACTATCCTCAGAAGTGTTCGCAAGACGGATAAGATCGATGCAAGGGACATAGTTGGTGATCTCACGGATTTGCAGGGCTTCGATCTGAATGGGGGAAAGAACAACCTGCCAACGATCATTCTTAAAACCGGACGTAATTTACAGTCTGGAGATGCTGGAACCAACACTGTCGTGTTGAGTTCAGAGCTTGAACAGAACCCGGTGAACCTGCGCCTTGGAGATACGATTGTAATGCAAAGTACGGATGGCACTGCGACCAGGGTCCTCAAAGTGGTGGGTTTCTATGACAGTACTTCTCCTCAGGGCAACCCGAACTTTGCTGTTATGCTGGCTGACTCTGCCGTGGCAAATCAACTTGGAGGGTCCCAGACACTGGAGGTTTTCTCGCTCAAAGTAGATCCCAACCAGGTACCAGCGCTCAAAAAACATTTGAATGCGGCAGTACCAACTGCTTTCATTCTGAGTGTTGTGGATATAGATACGTTAGTAAACCAGGTGCTCAACAACCTGATCATTATGCTAACGACGCTTGCATCACTAGCGATGGTCGCCGGACTCATTATTATTGCCAATGCAGTGGCGCTAGCTATGCTGGAACGACGTCGTGAGATTGGCATTCTGAAGTCCGTTGGTCATACCAGCAGATCGATCCTCTCGACAGTGTTGATTGAAAATGGCCTGGTTGGTCTACTTGGTTCCCTGGTTGCTATGCTTTTGGTAGTTGGCGCAATCACTGCCTTAAGCAAGTTTGTCTTCCATGTCGATCTAGGTATTGGTACACCCCTGGTGGTTCTTATTATCGGGGCTACCTCGTTGATTACGATGTTTGTGGCGTTGGTAGTTGCGTGGAGTGCAGTGAGAGTGCGGCCTTTGGATGTGCTGCGCTATGAGTGAAAATAGTGAAACACATGCAGCAAATAGAAAGGGTGAAATTGTATGATGAATCGTCTCTTTGCTTCCTATGGTGATGATGCTACTGCCACGACTATTCGCCGTCCCCGCAAAGGTGCGATTATCGGCGCTGGTCAGGTAGGTATGGCCTGTGCCTATTCCATGTTGATTCAGAGCACCCTCGATGAAATGGTGCTGGTCGATGTAGACCGCGTCAAGCTAGAGGGGGAAGTGATGGACCTGGTGCATGGTCTCTCGTTTGTCGAACCTGCCATCGTGAAAGCCGGAACCATCGCCGATTGCCAGGGAGCCGATATTGTGATCATCACGGCAGGTGCACGTCAAAGAACGGGCGAGAGTCGCCTGGAACTCCTCGGACGCAATGTCACTATCTTCAAGGGCTTGATCTCAGAACTTGTGCAGTATAGTCCGGATGCTATCTATCTCGTCGTCAGCAATCCTGTTGATGTGATGACCTATGTCACCTGGAAACTTTCAGGCTTATCCTGCAATGCTGTCATTGGCTCTGGAACCGCTCTTGATACAGCACGCTTCCGCTATCTCCTGGCGCAAGACTTACAACTCGACCCGCGCAGCATCCATGCTTACATTATTGGAGAACATGGCGATAGCGAAGTACCCATCTGGAGCCGCCTGAATGTCGCTGGGACGCCTCTACAGGCCCTCGATCCTGAAATCGGCACAGCAAACGATCCCCAACAATGGTATCGCATATTTGAACAAGTCAAAAATGCCGCCTACGAAATCATTCAACGCAAAGGGGCAACCAGCTATGCCATTGGACTGGCGGTCACGCAGATTGTCCAGGCCATTTTACGAGATCAAAATCGCGTCTTAACGGTGAGTTGCCTGACCAGCGGCATATATGGTATCGAGGATGTGTACCTCAGTTTGCCAGCCGTCGTCAACCGGCAAGGCGTCGATCGCATTGTCCGACTGTCTTTGAGTCCCGAAGAGGAGCAACAGCTCAAACACTCTGCCCAACTCCTACGCCAGGCCATCGAAGAGCTTGAGATATAAATATTCGCCATGCCATGATGTTCTGCTAAATTCCATTATTAAAGTAATGGGCGACGTATGTCGATGGCCGCCTCTGTGACCGAGGTGAAGGTACCTTCTAACTTATCCTTTTATTTCCGAAGCATATTGACCACGATTTGAGCTCTGTGTTCTATGGGAATGCGTGTCGCTATCCGTAACAAGATTACTCCTGCCGTTGGTCTACGCTCATCGAGAACCAACCGCTCGAAGTCTTTATCTGAGGTGATGAGCAATACTTTCTGTTTGTGTGCAATCTCCAATATTTCTCTATCTTCAATACTTCGTGTGACATACTCGACCTTGTAGCCCTCTTCTTTCAGCCGCGTGGTGATCTTTTGTGGTACATTTTCATCAATATAAATTATCATGTTGCGGTCTGATCAAGAGGGTAAATGACCTCGGCTCGTAGTGTATCCGCAGCAAATGCAATCGCTGCGTAGATGGCTTCGCGAGTAAGGCGCGGATACTCTTCTAAAAGCTGTTCGATAGTTGTTCCGCCAGCCAGTTCATCAAGGATATGCTCGACAGCAATACGGGTATCTTTAATAGCTGGTTTCCCGAACAGTATATTTGGGTTCGAGGTGATAAATCTTCGGTAATCTTGCATGGCGTATACCTCGTGTTCATGTGTACTTAGATCCAATGTAAAATCTTATGTAATTGTAACCTATAGAGATTTTAACGTCAAAACGAGACCGAAAATCGCATTCTAAACTTCTTGCAACATCGCACTCGAGGATATTACAAGTTACTCCCACGTTCTATTCTGGTTGACCTGCTCTTTCTCACGAAAAACTTTTTCCAGGTTGATCTGAAAATAGTTGGCTAAGTCCAGCAGATAGCTGAGCACGTCGGCGAATTCTTCTTCAAGCTCAAAATTCTTCGGGTTTGCTTTCTCCTTGTATAGCCCTGCTGTTTTGCGCATGGCTTTGGCTAATTCTCCAACTTCTTCACTGAAAAGTAAGAATTTCTCGGCGTAGGTATCCTTCACCCAGCCTCGTTCCTTACACACTTCATCCATGTATTTTTGGAGGTCTATGAGTGTTGGATGTTCTGGTAAGTAGGCCATAAACTTCCTTTATTTAGTAACATCACCGTTTTGCATTCCATAATGTTGTGCGTGCATCAGCGCTTGAAGTATGCCCTGCTTCGATCATTGTGCGTCGCAAAAAGTAACCTCCCATGAGCACTAATAGGGAGATAACGATTCCCCTGCCACTCCTCCTCTTGGCAGAACGACCAGTCAATAGCGTCAAAGTTTGGAGTAGCCAGGGCAGTATCAGCCCCGTACCAGCAACAAAACTCCAGAATGTACGGCCATGCTCAGTTGGCCCAGTTCCAACCAGTGGTCGTGCCGCACGACCCGTCCCACGGAGAAAGGAAAAGAGACCTACCATCTCTACCAGCAATGCCACCCATTCCAGGCGCTCCAGTTTATGTAGAACCTGGGTAGGTGTGCGAGTGAGACGTAATACCAATGAGATCAATGCCGAGCTGGTAGAAAACGCGGAAGAAATAAAGATCGCACCCAGAACCTTGCTACGTGACCATAGAGGAATACTAGTAGCAGTTAGTAGCACTCCTGTGTAACCACCCAGGAAAACACCTAGAGCCGAGCCAGGTATCGCCAGAAACCTTTGGGGTAATGCAGCCAGCAATCGTGATCCCCACCAGCGCCCAAGGATACCATCTCGAGCAGCCTGGATTACTGCTGTGACCCCGCTAAAAAGCGAGAAGCTTAACAAACCCCAGGTACCCATCGACATAGGTGATTTGACCTTGAAGATACGCAACATGTGCAAAAAGCGATCGGGTCTGCCTAGATCCTTGATGAGAAGCATTGGGCATGGTAACACTGAAAGGAGTGAAAGATAATATCCAGCACGTGCCGCACGTGCCACGGGGCGATCTTCAGACGAACCAAAAAGTGCAGCGATACTGGCAATAACGTAGCAGCCTGCTGCCAGTCCACCAAAGAAAAAATACCAGATAATTTCCCAGCGCCACACCGGAGCTTTCAGTACTGGATAATCGTAATATGAAGGCTCTTGTAGTTCATGTTCTGAATCAGGTGTATAGCCTGTTGTAATTGTGGCCAGTTGCTCGGCAATTGTTGCCGGTAACGTGCCATTTGTGAATACTTGTGGTAGGCGTGCTTCCTCCATTGTAGCCTCCTTCTCTCATTATTTTTTGAAAATAAATATCCCGAATAAGCCCATTACTGCTGCGGCCACAATCGTCCAAAGGGAGGCTGGTATGACGTTATTCGATGGGCGCTGGGGATTCTGTGGTAAATTATATACTTCAGGCTGATCCAATAGTAGAAAGAATGAGTTCAGACCTCCATCAAGGATGCTATCATCTACGCCATAGAGCTGTGCTTCTTTAACGCCTCGCTCATGTAACATACCAAGACGCTCGCGAGCATGTGCCTTGAGTTGCTCAACTTCTCCAAATTGAATCGAATCGGTCGGACATGCTTTGGCACATGCGGGTTCGAACCCATCTTTCAATCGATCATAGCACAGCGTGCATTTGTGCGCTTTACGGTCTCCGTATTGATCGCGTGCAATGACACCGAATGGACATGCAACGACACAATAACCACATCCATTACAAATATCTTGTTGTACGTAAACCGTATCAAACTCGGTGCGAATTATTGATCCCGTTGGACATGCTTCCAGGCACGGCGCATTCGCACAATGTTTACATACATCGCTCTGCATCAACCAGCGATCGCTATTGAAAAATGGCAGGGCCGTACTTTGTGAACCAGACATCAATGCCGGAACTGGCTGTAATAAGGGGATGTCGGGACGTTCTATACGCTCAATAAATTGTACATGACGCCAGGTTGTGGCGCTCAATTGTCCCGTATTATCATAGCTAGAGCCTGTCCATAGCGGTTCACTGGCAGGTAACTGGTTCCATTGTTTGCAGGCGATCTCGCAGGCTTTACAACCGATACAAATGCTTGTATCGGTAAAGAAACCCATCGCTGCTTGAGATGCCATGGGAGGCTCTTTGCTTCCTATGAGCAAAGATACTATTGACCTTAGAGATGCTCTTCGCATATTGGCGCGTTTGGTCGCTTCTATTGCCATAGAATCCTCCAGCAATTTTAAGTATGATTACATGCGTCCTGAGCGAATGTTACAGGTAAATGCCTTGGCCTCTTCAATACTCACGTTTGGTTCCAACACCATGTGTGCCAGATCATTGGTAATGCTGCCAGTACTTTTTCCCTGGAACCCCCAATGGAAAGGTAGGCCAATCTGATGTACTATCCGTCCTGAAATGCGTAACGGTCGCATACGCCGTGTAACCATAGCCCTTGCTTCTATCTCCCCACGTGGCGTACTGACGATCAGCCATTCTCCATGCTGAATATTGCGTTCTGCCGCCAGTTCGGGACTCAATTCAGCGAAAAGGGATGGCTGCAATGCGTTAAGCCAGGGCATCCAACGGGTCATTGGTCCACTGACATGGTGTTCAGTCAAGCGGTAGGTTGTGATTACGATGGGATAGTTTGGATCATCGACAGCGGCGAGTCTATTATCAGGGCGGTCGCGGAAATATTTAGCAGCAGGGTTGCTCTGCTGGTGATAGAGCACATTGTGAACTGGCGACTCCGCTGCTTCATAATGTGCAGGCAGTGGTCCATCCATTAGCCCCTTGGGTACAAAGAGCCATCCTTTCCCATCGGGTTTCATAATAAAGGGATCGCTACCAGAATGCGCATCCATTCCTATCGCACCCGCTGGAGGAATGTAGTTCGGAGGTTTGTTTAGCGGAAAGTCCGGCACATCCACACCGGTCCACTTTTGCTGTTCCTCATCCCACCACACGTATTTTTTGCGATCTGACCATGGACGACCCTGAGGGTCAGCTGATGCGCGATTATAGAGAATACGCCGGTTGGCGGGCCATGAAAAGCCCCACTGCAGGAATGTATAGCCGTCAGAGATGCGCGAGGCTGCGCGGTTATTGCCGGGTTCTGGATACACGCCGCTGTAAATCCAGGAACCGCAAGCCGTACTTCCGTCGCTCTTGAGCGCTGCGAATCCAGGCACGTGTGGCGCATCGCGTAGTGTGTAGACATGATCCGTGCCATTATCTGCATCTGCCTGGTTCGGTTGCCGTACATAATAACCATTGATCTCTTTTAGAACGAGTAAGGTATCAGGCTCGTCAAAAATGCGTGAGCCAGGCTCCGGCTCCTTGCGATCATAGTCCCAGGTCAATGCCTGCAGAGGGCGATTTTTCTGTTCAGCGTTACCTGCATAAAGTTCTTTCAACCGCTTCCCAAGATGATACACGAACCACAGATCTGAACGCGCATCGCCGGGCGGATCAACCGCTTTGTCTCTCCATTGTAAGAGACGCTGTGTATTCGTGAAGCATCCCTCTTTTTCAGTTGAGGCTGCAGCTGGTAGGAGAAATATTTCTGTCTTTATCTTGCTCGAATCAACAGGCTCAGTATCTGGCCCAAATCCAGGCTGCTTATACCAGAATGCAGCCGATTCGACCTCGTAGAGATCGCGTACAACCATCCAGTCCAATTGCTCCAATGCTTTGCGTTGCATACGTGAGTTAGTGCTTCCTGCGGCAGGATTCTGTCCAAAGAGTAAGTAGCCATGCACTTTGCCATCAAGCATTTCATAGCTGGTTGCCAGATGCGAGTGATCCCCAATGGTCTTTGGAAGCCAGCGATAACAGCATTTGCCATCTTCCTCGTTGGCAGCTTCACCATACCATGCTTGCAAAAGGCTTCTGATGTAAGCAGGGAAGTTTGACCACCAACCTGTTTTCTGTCCAGACGTGGAGATGTACTCATCCAACGTTTGTTGTGGCGTTAAAGCATTTGGCTGCGGCATGTAACCCGACAGCAGATCATACAATGTCGGCACATCCGTTGAGCCCTGGATCGACGCATGCCCACGTAATGCCATAATGCCTCCACCAGGACGACCAATGTTGCCGAGTAAGAGCTGGATGATGGCGGCTGCACGAATGATCTGCACGCCTTTGGATTGCTGTGTCCAGCCGACCGCGTAACAGATGGCAGAAGTGCGTTCACGTCCAGAGTTCTCAATCAGTGTTTGCGTAACCTGGAACCATTGTTCGCGAGATACTCCACAGACTTCCTCAACCATTTCAGGTGTATAGCGCGCAAAATGACGGCGCATAATCTGGAAAACGCAGTATGGATGCTGCAATGTTGGATCGGTCAAAGGTCGCCCTTCTGTATCGCGCTCGTAGTCCCAGGTGCTTTGATCGGAGTACGTTTCAGTCTTCGGATCAAATCCAGAAAAGAGTCCGTCGAGGTCTTCTGTATCGCCAAAGTCTCCGCGAATCAATGTTGCAGCGTTTGTATACTGTACTACGTAATCATGGAAATAACTGCTGGTTTCGAGCAAATGGTGAATGATTGCGCCCAGGAAAACTATATCGCTTCCAGCACGGGTAGCAACGTATACATTAGCCAGAGCCGAGGTACGCGAATAGTGTGGATCTACATGTATGACTTTGGCTCCGCGCTCTTTGGCTTTGACTACATTGGCGAAGGCAACAGGGTGGGCTTCTGCCATGTTGCTGCCCATGATCAATATAGCATCGCTATTCACAAGATCCTGCGGAAAAGTGGTGGCACCGCCACGTCCTAACGATGTACCCAGACCGGGTACAGTGGAACTGTGTCATATACGGGCCTGATTCTCAATCGAGACGATACCAAGACCCCCACTGAAGAGCTTCTTCATCAAATAATTCTCTTCAACATCCAGGGTTGCACCACCGAGAGAGGCTATGCCAAGAGTATGATTCACCTCCTGTCCATCGGGCAAACGCTCCACAAATGTCTCGTCGCGAGTTTGTTTGATTCTCTGCGCAATCTGCTCCATCGCCCAATCGAGGGATTTCACTTCCCAATGATCGCTAAAAGGCGCGCGGTGAAGTACCTGTGTTAACCGGTTGGGATTTACTGTATATTGGAATGTGGCTGCACCCTTGGGGCACAAAGTTCCATGATTAATTGGGCTGTCAGGGTTGCCTTCAATGTCGATTACTCTGCCATCTTTGACATAGATATTCAGGCCACAACCGACTGCACAGTAGGGGCAGACACTATGCACAACTTTTGCATCGCGAATACGTGGGGCCATCTCGCGGCTCTCCATGCTGAAAGGCTGTGTCTTTGAACCTACCTGCATGACCTGTGTAACGATAGGTGGCAGCGTGAATGCAGGGTCTGTTGATGAAAGATGTTCTTGCATATGATACTTACCTCGATTTAGGGAAAATATTAGGCAATCTGTCAGCTATCTCTTGATGCTATTGTATCATTTTGCAACCTCTTTGTTTTCAAGTGGTTTTGTGCCAAATTGATCAACTTCCAAAGGCAACTAAACAATAATCTTGATTACCTGTACGGTATGAGATATACTTCAAACATACCCTTTTTGATATATCATAGTACAGTTTGTTACGTTTTGAATGATCTTTGCCTGGGGGCAACGGTCACTACAGTCGTAAGGATTACTGCCATGGCGGTTGTCCGCTTATCTATTAAACAAATAGAAGGGTCTGATGTTACCTCATGGAAATGCCTCAACCAGATAATCAGGAACCAAAAGATCCGAATTCACCACGTACCCCTCAAAAGGCAACAAAGGCACGGGCGATATTGTATCGTTTTGGTGTACCTGCCATTGTGGTGCTCATGGGAGTCCTGCTCGTAGGAATAGTGGCCGCTCGTGTCGTAAGTAGTAATAATAGTCACTCCAACACCCTGGAGAAACCGATCAGTGATGTGCTCAATCTTGCAGATCACCATTTATTGAAGTCAGTCACGATTAGTGGCGACGATATTCTTGCTGTAGATCCCAGAGGCCAGCACTATCACACCATAAAAGAAGATGGCCAGTCCGTTACTGAAATCTTCAGGCGTGATGGCGTAACTGTCAACATTGACAATGGACAGCAGAACCAATGGATGCAGGGCATCTTAGACTTCTTATTTATAGGCGTCGTAATTGGTGCACTCTATCTCTTCTTCCGGCGCGGTGGCATCGGCGCTCAGGCGGGCACCTTTGCTCGCTCAAAAGCTAAACGCTTTAATGAGTCGCACCCATCGGTGCTTTTCAAAGATGTTGCAGGGGTGGAGGAATCGAAAACGGAGCTTCAGGAAATCGTAGAGTTTCTCAAGTACCCATCGCGCTTTATCTCTATTGGTGCGCGGATTCCCAAAGGTGTGCTTCTGGTGGGTGCACCTGGAACAGGAAAGACACTCATCTCACGCGCAGTAGCCGGCGAGGCAAATGTAGCCTTTTACAGTATTAGCGGATCAGAATTTGTGGAGATGTTCGTAGGTGTAGGAGCAGCACGAGTGCGTGACCTCTTTAAAGAGGCAAAAGAGCATGCACCTTGCATTATTTTTATCGATGAAATTGACGCTGTGGGCCGCCACCGTAACAGCTCGGGGGTGGGAGGCAATGACGAACGTGAACAAACGCTCAACCAGTTACTTGTTGAATTGGACGGTTTTGATAAAAATACTAATGTCGTTGTTATTGCTGCCACCAACCGCCCTGACGTTCTTGACCCGGCTTTGTTGCGTCCGGGTCGCTTTGATCGCCAGGTAATGCTGGATAAACCCGATATTCGAGGACGCCTCGCGATTCTTGAAGTACATGCAAAAGGCAAGCCACTAGCAAAGGATGTCGCCTTAATGGAACTGGCTCGTCAGACTGTAGGGTTCTCTGGAGCAGACCTCTCCAATCTTTTGAACGAAGCAGCTTTACTTGCTGCGCGTCGCCATCAAGATGAGATTCGCAAAACCGAACTGGAAGAGGCCATCTTACGTGTAATGGCAGGACCTGAGCGTAAAAGTCGTCTGATTACCGAAGCTGAAAAGAAAATTATTGCTTACCACGAAGTAGGCCATGCAATTGTAATGCGCTCGATACCAGGCGCAGACCCCGTTCACAAAGTAACGGCTATTTCACGAGGCATGGCTCTTGGCATTACGGTGCAGGCGCCAGCCGAGGATCGCTATCTCATGCGCAAGTCAGAGTTACTGGCCAAATTGGCAGGAGCGATGGGTGGCCGTGCCGCTGAGGAGATCATCTTTGGCGATATCACGACAGGAGCGAGCCAGGATATCGAGTACGTCACGAACATAGCCCGGCGTATGGTATGTGAATTTGGTATGAGTCCTCTTGGTCTTATTTCGTTCAAGGCTGAATCTGATGGTAATTCTCCCATCAGCGCTGAGACGGCTGCCAGGATCGACAAAGAGATTTCGTTGCTGGTCGAACAAGCCTACCAAACTGCACTGAACATTCTGCGCGAAAAGGAGAATAAACTTATCACCATTGCAGAGCATCTGATCGAGGTCGAAACAATTGACGGCTCGGAGCTTGATGAACTGTTGTTTGCAGAATGACACGAACTTTCATTGCTCTTGATTTGAATGAAGAGCTGCAGCGCTTTCTCGGTGTTATCATTAGCCAGGCGTCACAAGAGTTACCTGACCTGCGTTGGGTGGAACCCGCAGGAATTCATCTTACACTGGCCTTTCTTGGTGAATTGAGCGATGACCAATTAGCAGAGGCCGTCGATGCTACTGAGGAAGCGGCACAAAAGGCTATACCCTTTGAGTATCGTCTCAAAGGGCTGGGTATCTTCGGTTCAACACACCAGCCTCGCGTAATTTGGATGGGCGTTGAAGACCTGCCGTCAGGAAAAATACAAGGTTCTCCTCTTCAACAATTGCACCGTGTACTCACTAAAGAGCTTGAACTGCGTGGTTTCGAGACTGAAAAACGCTCTTTCTCGCCTCATCTCACGCTTGCGCGTATCAAACAGCCGCTTTCACCCGATGAACAACAACGCTTGCAACGCCTGCTTCATAATAAGCAAGCTGGTGCATCCTCACCCTTCTACAGAGTGAACCAATTGTGCGTCATGAAAAGCGAACTTTCACGAGCAGGCGCAAAGTATACTTGCTTGCGAGCATGTTCTCTCTCGAAATCCAACCGCCTTGCATAATTCATATCCCCGCATTGATCGGCAAAGCTCTCCAAACGTGGACATGCAAAAAGGAAGCAGTCAGTATTCCTAACTGCTTCCCTCTTTTTAGATCTGGTTAGATCTGATTCTCAGCTACACATGCGGAATGCAGGGATTGGTTCTTATTCCACCGCTGGCGGTACCGAAGAACCAGGGAAGATTCGGCGTGCCATACTGTACATCACGCCCGAAATCGTTAATGGTTGCTCCACGGATATCGTTGCCAAAGGTGAAGTTGCAGTTAACACCTGTGCCGGACTGGGCATAGAACGGATAGAAGAGCGCGCCAGCAGGTGGCACGGTGCAGCCTTTACCTGTTGGCTTACAAGTACTCTCCGAGGCCAGTACATCAGTTTCGAACTGGAATGAGGAATATCCACTCGTATAGTTACTGGACCCTCTAGGGGCGCTAAGTGGACCAAAGCCATTGCCTGTCACAGAGCTTATTTGCAGTGAAGTGGCATTGTTATTGGTCCCGTCTGGCCAATCAGCAAGGTAGGATGTGCCATCAAAGTCAAGGTCGCCGCCTGTTGCGAAATTGATACAACCGGGAAGTGTCGGGCCAGAGAAACACGGGGCATCGTCAGCGTCATTATCCCCATTGATGCCAGGTGTAAAGTGACCTATCTCAGAGGAAAATCCGACATTGGCCTGCAATGCAGCCCATGGCACGAAGTTGCCGAACTTGGCAGTCGCGTACTCAGGATGGAAGCTGAAGTTAGTCGGGGCGCACGAATTCAGATCGAGACTCTGGAAACCGTTAGATGCGCTGGCAACCATGAAGCCTG
>WNGI01012648.1_pt1 | contig 12849 bp, 9 predicted proteins | sample 5400621 | NCBI WGS metagenome assembly WNGI01 (sample SAMN13153374, study PRJNA577476) | soil metagenome | isolation source: 20 cm soil or saprolite under Garry oak tree replicate 1 | place: USA:California | collected 2016-06-15 | reverse complement strand
TGGGGTTCGTGCTGATATTGATTCCGCTTGTCTTGTTGACGGGGCTGGGCGGATTCCTCGGCGAGATCCATCCTAACGAGGACTTGAATGATGTTGGCATCTTCATGCTCATCGCACTCATATTTCTTGCCGCCACGGTGAGCTTGCTTTTGACGTGGCTGTACCACGCGGTGTTGGAGAGTTCCGAGTGGCAGGCCACGGTCGGAAAAAGGGTGCTGGGTCTGGTGGTGACGGATATGGCGGGACAACGCGTGAGCTTCGGGCGCTCCACGGGAAGGCACTTCGGCAAGATCATCACCAATCTGGTGCCCGTGCTTATCGGATACCTCATGGCGGGGTTCACCGAGAAAAAGCAGGCGCTGCACGACATGATCGCGGGATGCCTCGTGCTGCGGCGAAACAGTTGAAGAAAGAATTGGAAGTATAAAGAAGCGGCCGTGGGCCATGATGCTTCCTTATCCGTCAGCTTAGAAGCCGCTCTGGATGGAGACCGCCGCAAAACCGTCAACGCTGGGAAGCATTCTTCGGCAGCGCTGTCCCCGGTGCCGCATGGGCAGGATCTTTCGCTATTCCATCTTCCGCGGATTCCCCAAGATGTGTGAGCGTTGCTCCATCTGTGACCTTAGGTTTGAACGGGAACCCGGCTACTTCCTGGGCTCCATGTACATTAGCTACTTCCTGGGAGTTTTGATCATGGCGCCAATCGCAGCGCTGCTAATGGGGCCTAACCGGCTGGGGGATCACCAAAGTCATCATCGGGGCGGTCCTGTTGTTCTTCCCGCTCGCGCCAACGATCACGCTCTTCGCGCGCGTACTTTGGATTTATCTTGACCGGGGCATAGATCCCGAACGATTACACTGACGAGTCCGCACCAAACCACTCCGGACCAAGGAGCACAGGCGTTGCTATTGAGGAAGAAGAACAGAGTCAAGAACATGAATGACGCCCTTGGACTGGTTCACGCCCGAGATCCTGACTTTCGTTTCATCGGTGAGGACCATGTCCTTGCCCATGATGCTGGCCCTAAGCGCGCCGCCGCCGGCGGTCTTCACCATAGCCGAGCCGTTCCCGGCGTGGATCGCTTAGAGATCGCGGCTGATGGCTCAGCGAGCCGCAAAACGCTGAATCGCTCTGCCAGGCCACCGCGTGCCAGGGCAGCGGGGCCGTCGAAGAAGCGGGTACTAGACCGGGTTGGTGACAAACAGGTTGCAAAAATGGAAGGCGAGACGGGCGGTTCCTTGACTTGGGGAAGGGGCGACTGAATAATGGTAGGGCATAAGCGTACGCGCCGGAGGCGCTAAAGACATGTTCCTTGACGTTAAGGAATTGGCCGTCCGCAAGCTGCGCATCCGGAAGAAGTATGCCCCGGGCAGCATCGATTTTCATTCGGCGGAGATCAAGCAGATCGAGTCGCTCGAAGTGACGGCGACGGCAGAGCTGCTGGAATCGCAGATTCGCATCGAGGGTAGCCTCGAAACGAAGATCGAACTGGTGTGCGCGCGCTGCTTGGAACCGGTCGTGGAAGATGTTAGCCGGACCTTTGACTTGTTTTACGCTCCCTTGCCGAAAGAAGCGAAGCCGAAGGAAGACCGGCTGAAGGACGACGATACGGAAATTGGATTCTACCAAGGAGAAGGCCTCTTCCTGGCGGACGTGATCAAGGAGCAGGTGCTACTGGCACTGCCGTTAAAGGTAATCTGCCAGAGTGACTGCCGGGGGCTGTGCCCGAATTGCGGCGCCAACCTCAACCACGAAGAGTGCCGCTGTGAGACCCACGCGACGGACCCGCGAATGGCCCCTCTCGCGCGCCTCAAACAGGACTGGCTCAAGAAACAATAGGTTTTCGAGGGCCAACAAGCCCGATATAATCCGCCCACTGAGGCGGGAACGAGGTGTATTGCTATGCCTAACCCAAAACGACGGCATTCGAAGAGACGCACGAGCACGAGGCGGGCGAACGACTTTTTGTCGAAGCCCGCGCTGGCCAAGTGTCCGAATTGCCACGAAATGAAACAGCCGCACCAGGTTTGCCCGCATTGCGGACACTACAAGGGCAAAGCGGCACAAGAACCGGCGTCGTAAGGATTTCGAGTTTTTCTCGCTTAGCCTGCGGACAGAATCCCATGATCACCATCGCCGTTGACGCCATGGGCGGAGACCACGCGCCCCGCCCCGAGGTCGAAGGCAGTGTGCTGGCCGCGCGGGAGTTTGGCGTGCGCATCTTGCTGGTGGGCCAGCCGAACGTGGTGCGTGCGGAGCTGGCAAAACATGCCGCCCCGAACCTGCCCGTCGAAATCGTGCCCGCCAGCGAAGTGATCACCATGAATGACCATCCCGCACAGGCCTTCCGGCGGAAGAAGGACAGCTCGGTGCATGTGGCGGCACGTCTAGTCCGCGAGGCGAAAGCCGACGGAATGGTCAGCGCGGGCAACACTGGAGCGGTGATGACCGTGGCGAGATTTCTGCTGGGGGCGCTGGAGTCCGTGGATCGCGTGGCTTTGGCGGCACCGTTTCCGAACGCCAAAGGCGGCGTTTCCGTACTGCTCGATGTGGGCGCGAATGTGGATTCGAAGCCGGAGCATCTGGTGCAGTTTGCGGTGATGGGTGAAGTCTATTATCGCGCGACGTTTGGCAACAAGCGCCCGCGCGTGGGATTACTCTCGGTTGGTGAAGAGGAAATCAAGGGCAACGAACTGACGCGCGAAGTTTATACGCGGCTCAAGAAAAGCCCGGTGCAGTTTGTGGGCAACGTCGAGGGCGGCGATCTTTTTTCCGGCAACGTGGACGTCATTGTTTGTGACGGATTCGTGGGGAACATCGCGTTGAAGATCTGCGAGGGGCTGGCGGTGGGCATCTTCGGGCTGCTGAAGAAGTCACTGAAGAGCTCGCTGGTGTCCCAGTTTGGCGCCCTGCTTTCGCAGGGTGCCTTCAAGGGTTTGAAGAAGACCATCGATTACACGGAATACGGCGGCGCGCCGCTGCTGGGCGTCCGCGGCGTTTGCGTGATCGGGCATGGACGTTCGAACGCCAACGCCGTGAAAAACGCCATCCGGGTGGCGGCGGGACTCGCCCGTGCGCGCATGAACGAAAAAATCGAACAGGAGCTCTCGGCTGCCGCGGTTGTCGCGTGAGGCCGCCAGAGAAGGATTAACGATGGGCAAAGTCGCATTCGTGTTTCCGGGGCAAGCTTCGCAATACCCGGGTATGGGCAAAGAATTGGCGGAACAATATCCGGCAGCGAGAGCCGTTTTTAGCGAGGCCGACCAGACGCTGGGTTTCTCGATTTCGAAGATGTGCTTCGCGGGCACGGAAGAGGACCTCAAGCTGACGGCGAACACCCAACCGGCGATTTTGACGTGTTCTGTCGCCGTGGTTCGCGTGCTGGCGGAGAAGGGCTTGGCGCCGGATTTCGTGGCGGGGCACAGCCTGGGTGAATATTCGGCCCTGGTGGCTGCCGGGGCGCTGAAATTTGCGGATGCCGTGCAGCTCGTGCGCAGGCGCGGGTCGTATATGCAGGAAGCGGTTCCTGCCGGTGTGGGCGCGATGGCTGCCATCATGGGTTTGTCGCCAGCCGTGGTGGCAGATGCCTGCAAGCGCGCGGCGAAAGGCGAAATTTGCTCCGCGGCAAATTTGAATTCGCCGGAGCAAACGGTCATCTCCGGCCACGCCAGTGCGGTGAAACGCGCGGTGGAGATTGCCTCGCAGCTCGGAGCGAAGCGCGCCGTGATTCTGGCTGTTTCCGCGCCTTTCCATTCGGCACTGATGGCGCCGGCGCAGGAGAAGCTCGAAAAAGACTTGAAGCAAACGGAGTTTGCTGTCTTGCGCGTGCCGCTGGTGACCAACGTGGATGCGGACACAATTGCATCCGGCGACGAAGCGCGCGAAGCGCTGATCCGGCAGGTGGTCATGCCGGTGCGTTGGGAAGAGTCGGTGCGGCTGTTGATCGATGAGGGCGTGAACACCTTTGTGGAAGTGGGCCCGGGACGCGTCCTAAGCGGACTGCTGCGGCAAATCGAACGCTCCGTGGCAACCCTGAACGTCGAAGACGAAAAAAGTTTGGCCACAACGGTGGAAAAAATCGCCGGCGCCAGATCCGACGCCGCCTAGTAGCACGGCATGCGGCCCGTGAAGTGCAGTCGTAGGCGGAGACAATGTTTAGCTTGAAAGACAAAGTGGCGCTGGTCACCGGAGCGTCGCAGGGTATTGGGCGTGACACCGCGCTGGCGCTGACGGAAGCAGGCGCGAAGGTCGTCGTAGCGGCGCGGAATGAAGAGAAGCTCGCGGCGCTGGTCGGGGAGATTGTGTTAGCGGGCGGCCAGGCGTTGGCGGTAAGGATGGATGTGGCCGACACGGAACAGGTAAGAGCGGGATTCAAGCAGGTAATCGAAAAATTCGCACGGCTGGATATTCTGGTGAACAACGCGGCAATCACGCATGACGGCCTGTCGGTGCGCATGAAGCAGGAGGACTGGGACGCCGTGATTCGAACAAATTTGACCGGCGCGCACCTGTGCATCCAGCAGGCGCTCGGGACCATGATGCGGGCGCGAGCGGGACGGATCATTAATATCGCTTCCATCGTGGCGCAGATGGGGAACGCGGGGCAGGCGAACTACGTGGCGTCCAAGGCTGGACTGATCGGACTGACCAAGGCGATGGCCATCGAGATTTCTTCACGGAATATTACCGTGAACGCGGTTGCGCCGGGCTTCATCGAAACGCCAATGACCGACGCGCTTGCTGACAAAGTGAAGGAAGAGTTGAAGACCCGGATTCCGCTGGGGCGGATGGGTTCAGCACGCGATGTTGCGGCGGCGATTGTGTTCTTGGCCAGCGACGAGGCGGGCTATATCACCGGGCATGTGCTGGATGTAAATGGCGGCATGTATTTGGCGTGAAGCCGCCGTCTTTATGCGGGCGGAGCGAGTCACAAAGCGGCCAAGTTGACCTAACGGGGCGGGGTAACTAGAATGGGCAGGTTATCCGGGGAGAGCAATTTTGGGTATGGGGTCCGGCGCCGGGCGGCCGCGAATCTGATTGGGCGGGCTTTACCAACGAGTTTTGACACACGACCTGAGCAGCATCAGCAAGCGGGCTCATCAAGCGAAAGCAAATCGCGGAGGATACGGGAATGGCCAGCGTGGAAGAACGCGTAAAGCAGATCATTGTCGAGCAGCTCGGCGTGGATGAAGCGGAAGTCACGCCCACAGCGTCGTTCGTGGACGACTTGGGAGCGGATTCTCTCGACCAGGTGGAATTGGTGATGGCATTTGAAGAGGCGTTCGGCATCGAAGTGCCCGACGAGGACGCCGAGAAGATGACCACAGTGAAGGACGCCGTCGAATACATCGACAAACACGCCAAAGGTAAGTAAGCCACGGAATTCACACCTCAACAGGGAGCATCAAGACATTGACTCGCCGGGTAGTCGTTACGGGCGTTGGATTGGTCTGCGCGCTGGGCATCGGCACAGAGGAAACCTGGAAGAACCTCGTGGCCGGGCACAGCGGCGTTAGGCCGATCACACAATTCGACACCACGGGTTTTGATTGCAAAATCGCTGGCGAGATCGAGAACTTCGACCCCTTTCGGTGGATTGAGAAAAAGGAACTGAAGAAGATGGGCCGGTTTATTCAGGTGGCACTGGCGGCCGCTGATTTTGCGGTGAAGAGTGCGAACTGGAAACCGGAGGATTCGGACCTGGATGAAGTGGGTGTCTATGTTTCGTCCGGTATCGGCGGATTCGACATCATCGAGCGCGAACACTGGAAACTGGTGCAGGGCGGGCCGGGCAAGATTTCGCCATTCTTTATTCCTTCCGCGATTGTAAATCTCGCTTCGGGACATATTTCGATTCGCTACGGGGCACGCGGGCCGAATTCCGCGACCGCCACCGCGTGCTCCGCTTCGGCGCACGCGATTGGCGATTCTTTCAAGATCATCGAGCGCGGCGCAGCGGCAATGATGATCTGCGGTGGAACGGAAGCGACGATCACGCCGATGGGCGTAGGTGGATTCGCGGCCATGAAAGCGCTTTCGACCCGCAATGACGACCCAGCGCGCGCCAGCCGCCCGTGGGATGCCGGGCGTGACGGTTTTGTGGTCGGCGAGGGCGCGGGCATCGTGATCCTGGAATCGCTGGAGCACGCGCAGAAGCGCAATGCGCCGATCCTCGCCGAAATTGTGGGATACGGGATGTCCGGGGATGCCTACCACATCACGCAGCCCGCGGAAAATGGCGATGGCGCGTTCCGCGTGATGCGCGCGGCGATCAAGGATGCCAAGCTGACGCCCGAAGACATCGGATACGTGAACGCGCATGGTACCTCGACGCCCATCGGCGACGTGATCGAGACGCGTGCGCTCAAGAGGTTGTTCGGCGAGCGCGCCAAGCAGGTACCGGTAAGCTCCACGAAGTCCATGACCGGACATTTGCTGGGCGGTGCGGGTGGGTTGGAAGCCGGGATCAGCGTGCTGGCACTGCGCGACCAGATTCTGCCGCCGACGATCAATCAGGAGAGTCCGGATCCGGAATGCGATCTAGACTACGTGCCGAACTATGCGCGCAAAGTGTCGGTGGAGTTCGCGCTTTCGAATTCATTTGGCTTCGGTGGCACCAATGCCGCGCTGATTTTCAAGCATTGGTCGGGCAAATAGCATCCCCATCAGTCTGGGCAACAAGGTTTTAGATTCATTAGAAGGAAGAATCTCGTGAACATCATCGTGTGCATCAAGCAGGTTCCGGCGAAGGACGCACCGCTGGCCATTGCCGGAAACTGGATCAAGGAATCGGACATCAGCTTCGAAATGAACGAGCCGGACAGCTACGCTCTCGAAGAAGCCCTGCGGCTGAAGGAAAAGCACGGCGGCGAAGTGGTTGTGCTGTCGATGGGCCCGGAGCGCGTGAAGCCGACGATTAAAGAAGCGCTGGCGAAGGGCGCGGATCGAGCCATTCATATTTTGGACGACAATTTTTCACAGCTCGATCCGCTCGGCTCCGCGAAGGCCCTGGCGGCCGCCGTTCGAAAGGAAAAGGCCGATTTAGTCCTGACTGGATTGCAGAGCGACGACCACGGCTTCGGGCAGACCGGCGTGTTGCTGGCCGCGCTACTGGATTTGCCGCACGCCACGATCATCATGGCCATCGAGGTGGCCGATGGAAAGATGAAATTGAAAAGGGAACTCGAGGCCGGATGGTTTCAGCATATCGAGTGTCCGCTGCCGGCGGTGCTTTCGATTCAGTCCGGCATTAACAAGGTGCGCTACGCGACGCTGAAGGGCATCATGCTGGCCAAGAAAAAAGAAATCGCAGCGATGTCGCGCGAGTCGCTGGGCGTGTCCGCCGAAGCAACGCAGAAGATTGAAAAGATTTACGTGCCGACAAAAACGAAGCAAACGGAGTTCCTGACCGGCACGCCGAAGGAAATCGCGACGAAGCTGGTGGAGAAGCTGAAGTTTGAAGCACGCGTGATCTGAGGTAGCGCCAGCATCTTGCCGGTGTCTTTTCTTCTTTGAAATTGAGGCCAACCATGAAGATTTTGGTAGTGACGGAGCTGCGACAAGGGAAGTGGAACAACGCGAGTTTCGAGACGCTGGCGGCGGCGCAGCAAATTGCGAAAGATACGTCCAGCGCAGTGAGCGCGCTGGTGATGGGGAAGGGTGTGGCAGCGTTCGCGGATGAGCTGGCCGCGAAAAACGTCGCCGAAGTTCTGAGCGTCCAGCATGACTTGCTCGAAGCGTACACGCCGGACGGATATTGCGTCGCGCTGAAACAAGTAATCGAAAGCGCCAAGCCGGATTTGGTTTTGTTTCCGCACACCTATCAGGTACGCGACTTTGCGCCGAAGCTCGCGGCCATGCTCGGCAAGGGGATGATCGGAGACTGCATCGGCTACCGGAACGAGGGCGGGAAGCTGATTTTCGTACGGCAGATGTTCCAGGGAAAAACTGCAGCCGATGTGACGTTTGCAGGGGCAGCGCCGTGGTTCGGGTCGTTTCAATCAGGCGCGTTTCGCGCCGACTTGCTCGCGGCGCATCCTTCGGGAAAGGCGCCCGTGAATGCCATGACCGTAGCCGTGAGCGCGCAGCAGATTCGCACCAAGCCGCTTGATCTCTTCAAAGAGGCGAAGTCGGCTGTGGATTTGACTCAGGCGTCGCTCATCGTAGCCATCGGCCGCGGCATCAAAGCACCCGAAAATATTCCGCAGGCGGTAGCACTGGCGAAGGCCCTGGGCGGCGAGATTGCCGCGTCGCGGCCGATTTGCGATGAGGGCTGGCTCCCCATGGAGCGGCAGATCGGCAGCTCGGGACAAACGGTTGCGCCAAAGTTGTATTTGGCGCTGGGCATTAGCGGCGCGATTCAGCATGTCGTCGGCATGAAGGGCGCGCGCACCATCGTGGCCATCAACAAAGACTCAAACGCTCCGATTTTTGAAATCGCCGATTACGGTGTTGTCGGCGACATCTTCGAAATCATGCCCGCCCTCACCGAAGCTTTGGAAAAAGCAAAAACCTCATAGCTTGACATGCTCCCCGCCCATGAATGGCAGGGATTGCTAGGGAGTCCCCGCGGGTTTTGCGGGAATCTCTGGGTTCCTCCCGCAGCCGCCTTACTTCAGCGAAGGACAACGAAGAGGCTTAACTTTCGGGCTATCCGCCCGTAGGCCTTTTTTTTGGATGCGAGCAATATATCATGCCCTCGCTTACCCCTCCCTGAACGTCGAGGCTTGCGCTCACCATGGGGTCACTTTGTTACAATGAAAGCAAATCCATGACCGTTCAACGCGAACAGCTGGAAGCGGATGTATTGATTGTTGGCGCGGGGCCGGCAGGGCTCGCTTGCGCGCTGCATCTTGCGAATCTGATCAAGAAACACCATACCGTGGGCGGGAAGCCCGAGCTTTCCGCAGACAATATTTACGTTCTGGAGAAGGGACGCGAGATTGGCGCGCACCAGCTCTCGGGCGCGATCATGAACCCCAAAGCGATAGCTGAGCTGGTGCCGGATTTTGAGAAATCAGCTCCGCTCGACACGCCGGTGACGGAAGATGCGGCGCTGCTTTTCACGCGAGGATCGTCGTTTCGGTTTCCAATTACGCCGCCGCCGTTCAAGAACAAAGGCAACTATGTCATTTCACTTAGCAAAATGACCAAATGGCTTGGCGGACTCGTGGAAGCTGCGGGCGTCAATGTTTTCAAGGAATTTGGCGGGGCGGAGCTGGTATACCAGGGAGAAGGAATTGGCGGCGTCATCACCGAAGACAAAGGCCTCGACAAGAACGGCAAGCCAAAAGACAACTACACGCCAGGCTATGAGTTGCGTGCCAAGGTCACCGTGCTGGCCGAAGGAACGCGCGGATCTCTCACCAAGAAACTGGTAACGGCGAAAAAGCTCGACAACATCAACCCGCAGAGCTACGGGATCGGGATCAAGGAATTGTGGGACGTGCAGCCGGGACGAATCGAGACGGGCTACGTTGCGCATACGCTGGGCTGGCCAGTTTCGACGGACATGTACGGCGGCGGCTGGATTTACGGGCTCTCGAACAACCGCGTCTCAATTGGTTTAGTGCTCGCGTTGGAGTATGCGGATCCGCAGTTCGACCCGCACGCAGCGTTTCAGACTTGGAAAACGCATGCGTTCCTCAGGAAACTCCTCGATGGCGGGAAACTGGTGCGTTATGGCGCGAAGTCGCTGCCCTACGGCGGCTGGTACGCCATGCCGCGGAATTATCTCGATGGCGGCCTGATCATCGGGGATTCTGGAAGTTTTCTGGATTCGCAGCGCCTGAAGGGCATTCACCTGGCGATAAAGAGCGGAATGCTTGCAGCGGAAACGATTTTTGAAGCGCTGCGAACGGGGGATACCTCGTCGAAAACGCTGAGCGCCTTCCCGAAGAAGATCGAACAGAGCTACATCAAGAAAGAGCTGTGGCAGGTCCGGAATTTTCATCAGTCCTTTCAACATGGAATGCTCCGCGGATTCTTTCACACCGCGTTCCAGCAAATCACCGGCGGGCGCGGGCTGATCGATCCCATGCGGGCGCACCAGGGGCATGAAGCGTACAACAAGATCAACGGGAGAACGGGAGCCCTGGGCGATGAAGCTGCTCACGGTAAACCTGAAAGATTCAAGGGCGATGGCACGCTGACGTTTGATCGGTTGACAGACGTGTATCACTCCGGGACGCGGCATGAGGAAGACCAGCCGTGTCATCTGGTGGTGAAAGACCTAAACGTCTGCGCTACCAAGTGCGTCGAGGAGTACGGGAATCCTTGCGAATATTTTTGCCCGGCTGCCGTGTATGAAATGGCCAAGGAATCAAATGGCAGCGCGAAATTGAAGATTAACGCCGCGAATTGCGTGCATTGCAAGACGTGCGATATCGCCGATCCCTACCAGATCATCGACTGGGTGGTTCCGGAGGGCGGCGGCGGGCCCAACTACGAGGGGATGTAACCAGCAATTCTAAGCCAAGAGCGTGGATGGGTTCTAGAGAAGGACCAAAGAGCGGCAGCCTGCCTGCCGCACACCAAATACAGGGGTATTTGGGAATAGAGCACTCCAAAAAGGAATGATTTGTCCGGGAAAAAAGACGCCGCCCTAATTCGGCTGCAGACCGTAAACGTCGAGTTCGCCGCGGATGGACGACGTGCCGCTGCCGTTATCATTGCCCCGTGTGCCGATGTAGACCTTGCCGTTGGCGACGGTGGGAACGGTGAACTTCACCGCAAAGCCCGCCCTATCGCTCGCGACTAGGGAACTGTTCCAGAGTTCTGGCGAGAGTTTAGTTGCATCAAAAGCGCGAAGCACAGCCGGCCCGCAGCCTGGAGACTGCGGAGTACAGTACATGCTGGCGTCTATTGCCCACACGATGCCGTTGCTTGTTGCGCTGTTCGCCGAAATGGAAGGGGTTGCCCCGGGGAAGCCGAAGGAGACGCCCGAGGATGTCGCCGAGCCGGTGTTGAATCTCCCCGTTGCCATGTTAAACGGATAACCTTGCAGCGGCCCCCCGGATGGCGCGATATATAGGGAGTTGTTCCAGAAGGCTGACGTGGAAAAGATCCCGTTGCCTACATTGAAGATCTGCACCGCGTTTGAATTCACTGGATTCACACTTGCGCCGTAGTGACCCATCTGGTCTCGGTTGAGAAGAAACAAATTTCCTTGCTTGCCTCCGCCGATCACCAAGTGCTGAACCGGACCAGTCGGCTGGTCGATAAGAATTGCGGCGCCACCGGACCCATGATCTGTGTCTGCTCCATCCAGGCCGGCCTGGTCCGCGGGCGTGAACCAGTCCGCCACGCTCAACCCAGCAGTAGTGCTGAGTTTCATGGTGCTATCACCGTAGTTGGAACCGCCGGAGTCGGCGTCAAACGTCCCATTGCCAGTCAGGAAATAGAGGTTGCCGCTGCTATCCGCTGCCGGGGCACCCCCGCCCATCCAGATGCCGCCTCGCGAGTAGGGGACCGTCCCCACATGGTTGGGAGTGGTGTTGAATACGGCACCAGAGGCCTGCGCCATGGTTGTCGCGTTATATCCGATGATCCAGCCGTGATAGGGATCGTGGTCCTCGTGCGAAGCCCAGGCGATATAAACAACTCCATTGACCAGAGCGAGGCCAGGTCGCTGATGTTCATTTTGAGGATCGAACGCTACCTTGGCGTTCACCGACCCGTCTCCGGTTCCGGCGACGAATATGGAATTGTCGATTGCGACGGGGCTCCCCGCCTTTTCATTCCCGCTCGTCAGATTCAGCGCGTGGAGGCGCTGGAAAAAAGACGAGGGATTTGCAATCGCCGACTTGCTGACGACATAGAGCATGTCCGTGCTTAGATCGATGACCGGCGTACCGGTAATGCCGACTTCGGGAGAGATGTCGCCAAAACCACTGCCGACCAGGCCCCCAGAAGCGGATGCTTCGCCCGCCGTGCCGCCATGTGCAGCGTCGATCAGATTGGCTTGCCAGAGCGGTACACAAGGACTGGCATTGGTGTCGGCGTCAAAAGCGTAAACGCTATCGTGCTGCGTGGCGACGACGATGACGTTGTGCTTGGTGGTGCCAATGGTGAGGTTGGCCACCCATAGAGGTTGAGCGTAGACAGCGCCGTCCACGGTACAGGAGAAGAGTTTGCCGAAAGTGGCGGTCTTGACGTTGGAAGGTGTCAGTGCGAATTCGTGGGTATTGGCTCCGTCGCGCGCGAGATCATTGTGATAGGTGGTGACGGCCGTGAGGTCGGTAACGGCGAAGATCGCGGAGGCGCTCTTGGTCACGTCGGCAACACTCGTGGCTGCAATGGTGATATTGCCTGCGGCGCTCGGAGCGACATACGTCGCGGTAGTCTTTCCCTGACTGCTGAAAGTCCCGCCGGAAGCCGTCCAGGTCACCCCGGACGCACTCACGTCGTTCTGAAGGATGGCCGTGAAATTCAGGGATTGCGAAAGAGTCGCTCCGCCGCGCACCGGTGTGATCTGCACGCTGATCGGTCCCGCCGCAGTTGAGGCCGTAGCTGTGCTCGAATAGGTGCTGAGATTCACGGCGGCGTCAGTGGCGCGCACGCGGTAGGAATAAGAAGTGGAAGCAGCCAGGCCAAGGTCATTGAAGGTGGCGGCTGCCGGCGTGGCGATTTGCGCGAAGTTCGAGCAGCCCGCCCCCTGGCAGCGTTCCACTCTGTAGCCGGTGACGCCGACATTGTCGGTGGAGACGGTCCAGGAAAGATTGATTTGAGTGGCGGAAGCAGCGGTCGCCGTGAGGTTCGTTGGTGCGCTGGGTGGTGTGGTATCAGGCGTTGCCAAGGTCGTAGTCGTGACCGTCAAAGAAAAAGTGCTGAGGTTCCCGGCGGCATCA
>WNGI01009190.1_pt1 | contig 12851 bp, 8 predicted proteins | sample 5400621 | NCBI WGS metagenome assembly WNGI01 (sample SAMN13153374, study PRJNA577476) | soil metagenome | isolation source: 20 cm soil or saprolite under Garry oak tree replicate 1 | place: USA:California | collected 2016-06-15 | reverse complement strand
GGGAGCGCTCGCCACGCCGATCGAGATGGTGACGAGGGGTGGTACGCCCTGGTCCGTTTCTGGGAACAGATGGCCGCGCACCGCGGCGCACAACCGCTGCGCTACGTCACGTGCCGCCGATGCCGACGCCCGAAGGAGCGCCACGAACTCATCCCCACCCGGGTGAGCGACGAGCTCCCCCTCGCGAAGGTTTGCGCGCGCTAGATCGAAGATCGTGTGAAGAACTAGCTCGGCGTAGTCTTGACCAAAGCTCTCGGCGAGACGCCGGTAATGGTCAACGTCCGCGACAAGCAGCGAAATAGGCCGCCGCGCGGCACCCGCCTCCGCAACCGATGCCGCGGCGGTGTCGACGAACGCGTCGTACGTAGCGAGCCGTCGCTGTTGATCGAGAAGAATCAGGATGCTCCTACAGGCAGGGCGCTCGCGGTTGACACCCGAATCCGACGTCGGCGAGCGGGCTTCGACAACCGTAAGAGCGAGAGGCCGAATGACGCAAGAGAAAATGCGTGATTTGTGTCGACAAATTGGCCGATTTTCCAGATTGTGGCAGCGCTTCCGACTTAACGATCCCAAATCCCGTTTCGTCTACAAACAGTCGGTTAGTCATCTTCATCACTCTCGAGTCTCGTGGGAGTCTATGCGCGTCTTTGCTTGTTCATTCGGTTTGGCAGCCATCGCGCTGGTCGCGTGCGCCTCCGGCGCGCCCGTCGGTCCATGGACGCATCCCGCGCCCGTGGTCGAGGCCGTTGCGCCAATCTCCGGGGAGCCGCGCGAGCTGTTGCCTGACGAGCAAATCCAGCAGGCACTCAACCGGTTCGGCTTTGGCGCCCGACCGGGGGACGTCGAGAAGGTGCGAGCGATGGGTGTCGATCGATGGATAGCCTTACAGCTCGCGCCCGATCGGATCGACGACTCAGTGGCGAACGACCTCGTTTCGCATTACGAGACGCTGAACGCGAAGACCGCGGATCTCGTCGAGGCCTTTCTACAAGTTCAGCAGGCGCGTCGTCGCGAGCAGATGCAGCTGCGCGCCGAGGGCGACACGACGGCCGGCAAGCGTGACGCGCGTCGCGAGGCGTTGGCGAACGATCCACAGCTGCGGGATCTCGCTCGCCGATCGCAGAGAGTTGTTGGTGACGTCCAGTCGGCGAAGTTGGCCCGGGCGGTCGTGAGTGAAAGGCAGCTCGACGAGGTGATGGTGGATTTTTGGGAGAATCATTTCTCGGTCTACGCCAACAAGGGACAGACACGGCTGTTCCTGGCCTCGTACGATCGTGACGTGATCCGGCCGCGCGCGCTCGGCAAGTTCCGCGATCTACTGGGCGCCGTCGCGAAGAGTCCGGCGATGCTTTTCTTCCTCGACAATTGGCAGAGCGCCGCCAATAGCTTGCATCCGACGCTTGCGCCGGCACGTCAACCCAGACGAGGATTTTTCGGTGTTCGAGGGATAGGCGAATTTCCGCGTCCTGTCGGTGCGGGCGTCCCTGCTCTGCGCCGGACACGTGGGCTCAACGAGAACTACGCGCGCGAGCTGATGGAGCTGCACACGTTAGGTGTCGATGGCGGCTACACGCAGAAGGACGTCATCGAGGTCGCGCGCGCGCTGACGGGCTGGTCGATGAACCCGCGGGATGGGGACTTCGTCTTCCGACCTGAGGTGCACGATGCCGCCGATAAAGTGGTCCTCGGCCACAAGCTCGCCGCGGGACGCGGTATCGAGGATGGCGAGGATGTGCTCGATATCGTCGCGCGACATCCGTCGACGGCGCGCTTCATCACGACGAAGCTGGTGCGCCATTTTGTCAGCGACAGCGCGTCGCCGGCGCTCGTGCGTGAATGCGCGTCAATCTTCATGAAGACCGACGGAGACATTCGAGAGACAGTGCGATGCATCGGTACCTCGCCGGAGTTCTTCAGCCGCGCCGCCTACCGCGCGAAGGTCAAGACGCCGTTCGAAGTCGTGGCGAGCGCCTTGCGCGCCATGAACGCTCAGCCGGATACGACGCCGCGGACCGCGCAACTAGTGGCCCGGCTTGGCCAGCCGATCTTTGGGCGGCAGACTCCAGACGGATGGCCGGACCGTGCCGACGCGTGGATGAATACTGGGGCGATTCTCAACCGCATCAACTTCGGCCTCGCCGTCGCGGCAGGGCGGGTGCCCGGCGCGTCGCTCGGGACGTGGCCCTATTCGACTTCACTCCGCGGCGTCAGTCGGCCAGCGCAAGTCGATGGCGTCATCAAAGCGATCCTCGGTGATCAATCGTCGACGGAGACGCGTGCCATTCTTCTCTCTGGAGACAATCCACTCATCGAGAAGCTCGCGAGCGCTGACTCGTCAGGCAGGGACACCGCGGACGATCCAATGCCAGACGACATGAGGGGCCAGGCACTGCGGCAGGCTCGCGGTGCTGTCGCGAAAAATGGGCAGCCGCGCCCGAATGCGGCATCGCCGCTCAATCGGCCCGTGAGTCTGGCCGGCCTGGCGCAGGTCGTGGGACTCGCTCTTGGATCGCCGGAATTTCAGCGCCGGTAGAAACCCGATCGTGAACAAGTCTCGAGGTACCGAATGAATCGTCGCGTGTTCATGAAATCAGGAGCGCTCGCGCTCGTGACGATGGGGCTCAGTCCGAGCTTCCTGCGTCGCAGCGTCTACGGCATGGAGTTGCTGCGGGGCGCATCGACGCACGGCAATCGGCGCGGAAAGGTTCTGATCTGTCTCTTCCAGCGCGGCGCCGCCGATGCATTGAACGTCGTCGTCCCGCATGGCGAGGCCGCGTATTATCGCATGAGGCCGTCGATCGCCATACCACGTCCCGTTTCTGGCGCTGCTCAGGCAGCGGTCGACTTGGACGGCTTCTTCGGCCTACATCCCTCTCTCACGCCGCTCAAAGAGCTGTGGGATCGAGGACTCCTTGCGCCGGTGCATGCCGTGGGCAGCCCGAGTAATACACGCTCGCACTTCGATGCGCAGGACTACATGGAGAGCGGCACGCCGGACAACAAAGGCACGCCCGACGGCTGGCTCAATCGGTATCTCGCGACGCGCGGGACGTGTGAGGAGTGCACAACGGCCGGTGCACGTCCGAATGGTTCTGGCGCGCGTCCATCGCCCTTTGAGGCCGTTGCGATGACGCCGCAGACGCCGCGGATCCTCGAGGGCCCAGCTCCCGTGATTGCGATGAACAGTCTCGATGAGTTCTCGATTCGTACGAACGGGAGTGAAGCAGAACGCATAGAGGCGCTGTATCGCACTGGCACAACGGACGTGGTCCACGCGGCCGGCGGCGAGATGTTCGAAGCGATGAAGATTCTGCGGTCGGCGAACCCGCAGCAGTACATCTCCGAGCACAGTGCCGACTATCCGCGGTCGCCGTTCGGACAACATCTGCGTCAGATCGCGCAGTTGATCAAAGCCGATGTCGGCCTCGAGGTGGCATTTGCGGACGTCGGCGGATGGGACACGCACGTGAACCAGGGTGGCGCGACGGGACAGCTCGCGGCACGTCTCGACGATTTCGCGAAATCGATTCACGCGCTCGTGACGGACCTTGGCGACCGGATGGCGGACGTCGTCATCATGACGATGTCGGAGTTCGGGCGGACCGCCCGGCAGAATGGAAACGGTGGTACCGACCACGGCCACGCGACTGCGCTCTTCGTGATCGGCGGCAGCGTGCATGGCGGCAAGAAGGTATTCGGCCGCTGGCCGGGTCTCGAGCAGGAACAGCTCAATGAGGGGCGAGACCTCACACTGACGACGGATTTTCGTTCAGTGTTCAGTGAAGTCGCGGCGAAGCATCTCGGGGCGCAGCGCCTGGACGCCGTCTTTCCCGGCTTTGATGCCGATCGATCGAAATGGCTTGGATTGCTGTAATTAACCGCCGAGGCCGCGGTTAATTAGAACTTGAAGATCTTTTTCAGCTTGCCTATTCCTTTGCCGATGGATTCGAGGACGTTGCTGACGTCGTGAGGCAGGGTTTCGCCATTGTCGACCGTCTGATTCTCGAATGGCTGGTCGTGCATCGTGCAGGGGAGCTGCGGCTCACTGCCGGGTTTGAACCACTCACGTTGCCGGCGCGGACAGAATTCCGTGGCCAGCATGCCAGACTCGGGATCGATCATACGCATCACCATCCCGGCAGGCACCGCGAAGTCCTCGCCGGCGCGGTCGCGCCAGCCATTGAGATAGAAATCAGCCCACGCTGGTGCCGCGAAATGACCGCCCGACGCCCCGTACGCAATCGGGCGTGGTGTGTCATAGCCAAACCAGACGCCGGCGAGCAACGACGGCGTGTACCCGACAAACCAGACATCGTTGCCCTCGTTCGTCGTGCCGGTTTTGCCGGCAACGGGTCCGGTGACGCCGAGCTCGCGCACGGTGCGTCCCGTGCCATAGTCCACCACCGCGCGCAGCATCGATGTGATCTCATATGCGTCACGGGGATCGAGGACAGGCATCGTCGCAACCTCGGTGCTCCAAAGCATCGTCCCGTCGGGAGCCTCGATGCGCGTGACGAGTCGCGGACGCACTTTCTTTCCGCCGTTCGCGAATGGTGCGTACGCCGTCACCAGCTCGAGCGGCGTGACATCGACCGCGCCTAACGCGATAGCGGGTACGGCGGGGATGGGGCTGACGATGCCGTTGCGGTGCGCCGCGGCGATGATGGACGGCTCGCCAATGTTCTGGCTCACGCGAACCGTCGCGGCATTCGCCGACAGCGTGAGCGCGCGGCGCAATGTGACCTGCCCGGCGTAATTGTCGCCGTAGTTGGCGGGCCGCCAGATAGTGCGCCCACGTACCACTTCGACGGGATCGTCGTCGACCATCGACGCTGGCGACATCCCGGCGAGCAGTGCCGCCTCGTACACGAACGGCTTGAAGGCGGAGCCAGGTTGACGCTTGGCAAAGAGCGCGCGATTGAAGCCACCGCGGACGGTCTTGTTCGTGCGGCGCCCCGGCACCAGAGCGCGAATGTCTCCACTTTCGGGAGACATCGCGACAAGGGCCCCCTGGGCGGGCTCGTTGACATGTCCATACGAATCGATCGTTTCCCGGGTGATAACTGCCGCTTGCTTGGCGACGGCGCGATCGGCGGCGCGCTGCAGCGCGAAGTCGAGTGTGGTGTGGACGGTGACGTCACCGTCCTTCAACACGTCGGGCAGCACCGAGTCGACGATGGCCCGCACGGCGTCGAGGGCGGTCGGTTCCTCGACGGTCGACGGTCGCCACTCGTTCTCGGCGATGCGCAAGGGCTCGCGTTCCGCCGCAGCCGCGGCAGCCGATGTGATAAACTCCTGCTGGGCCATCAAGCCAAGGACGAGGTTCCGCCGGCTTGCGGCGACTTGTGCGTTACGACGCGGCGTGTAGGTCGACGGCGCCTTGGGAAGGGCCGCGAGCATCGCGCCCTCGGCGAGGGTGAGCTGGCTGATGTGCTTGCCGAACAAGTCCCGGCTCGCCGCCTCGACACCGTTCATGCCATTGCCGAGGTAGATGACGTTTAGATAATGCTCAAGGATTTGATCTTTCGTCAGCTCGCGCTCGACGAGCCGAGATATTCGGAGCTCCACCAGCTTCCGCCGTAGCGACCGCCCGTGGTAGCGATCGGACAGGAAACTATTATGGACGACCTGCATCGTGATCGTGCTGAATCCCTCGCGCACGCCTAACGAGCCGACATTGCGGGCGAGAGCGCGGGCGAAGCCTCGCCAATCGAGACCGTTGTGGTCGTAGAAGCGCCGATCCTCGGTGGCGATGAAGGCCCGCTGCACGTAGGCCGGGACTTCGCGCAACTCGACGTTGACCCGCCGGACGATCGCGAGCCGGCCGATCAAGCGCCCATACTGGTCGACGATCCGGCCCCCTTCACTCGGATGAAAAGCGCGAATCTCGGTTGCGCTTGGGCAGCCCGCGTAGCCGCACGTATATAACCAGCTGTCGACGGCGAACACAGCCGCCAGCGTACAAGCGAGCGCCGTCAGTCCGGCCCAGTGACGTCGGACGAGAGTACGAGGTGGAAGCTTAGGGGCTTCGCGTAGCCGCTGCCGCAGCAGCGTTACGAGGATGCGGGGCGAGAGTCTCACGCGTAAGGCGCGCTGTGGTCGCGGGATCTGGTCGATGACATTGCTATTCCTACGTCTGGGCGCGCCCTGGGTTCCCGTCGCCTTGGAATTGGATTCGTCACATTGAGAGCTGTAGGTTGCCGGACGCTATGACATACCGCACGATGCATCCTTCCATAATCCTCGCCTTCGCCGCCGTCGCCGCCTGCGGTCGTGCCGGCAGCGATGTGCGTGCTTCGAGCACAACCGGTGCCTCATCGCAGCCCCGCGACGGGGCTGCCGATGCAGCACCGCGTGCCGACTCGTCCACCGGGGGCAGCAGATCGTCGTCCTCAGCCGGCGACATCGCAAAACGCGAAGCCGCTCGACTGGCGGCGAACCACCTCGGGCGCATTCCGATTCTCGAGTACCATGTCATCCGCGGCACCAAGAACTCGCTTTACACCCGCACGCCGGAAAGCTTCCGCAAGGATCTCGAGGACGTCTACGGCCGCGGCTATCGACCGATCACGGTTTCACAGATGCTCGACAAAGACTTCCGCGACGTCCCACCGGGGATGTCACCGGTCATCTTCGTCTTCGACGACGCGTCAGCCGAGCAGTTCAGCTATATCGACAACGACGGCCAGCTCACCATCGATTCGACGAGCGGAGTGGGAATCTGGCTGGACTTCGCGAAGATCCATCCCGGTTGGAAAAACCGCGCGACGTTTTGCATGCTGAACGGCGGCGCGGACGGCCACAACTTTTTCGGCGACGGGCCGAAGTACCGCGGGCAGCACCGGCAGTGGCGATTGCAAAAAGTGAAATGGCTCGCCGACAACGGCTTCGAGTTGTGCGGCCACACTCTCTGGCACGCGATGTTGAACAAATACTCAGATGCGGTCGTGCAGGAGCAGATCGCGCGCAATCTGATGGGGATCGACTCCGCGGTGGCGGGATATCGCGTGCGGACGTTCGCGCTCCCCTATGGCATCTGGCCGAAGAACCGGGAGCTCGCCTGGCGCGGCTCGTGGACGGATCCCAAGACGGGAAAAGCTCACGCGTACCACTTCGATGCGGTGCTCGAGGTGTCGGGCGGTCCAGCACGCAGTCCCTACGATCCGCAGTTCAATCCCCATAGCATAACGAGGATCGAGGCGATTCAGGACGACATCAAACGACAGCTGGACAAGTTGGATGCAATGAAGACGCGGTTTGTTGAGTAGAGGAGTCAGGTTCTTGGAGGCTAGGTAGTAGCGCCTAACAGCCGACACCAAGCACCTATCACCGTGTTTTCAGCGCCTTCAGGGTCCCTACGAGAGCGAGGCGTTGCTCTGGGCGCGCGGATTCGTCTAGCAAGCCCTGGTAAGTCTGAATCGCCAAGTCCAGCGCCGCCGGAGCGTCCTGCGCGCTCGCGAGGCTCGCGGCGTTGTCGGCCAGCGCCGCACGCGCGAGCTGATCCTGCGGGAATTGCCGCGAGACTTGCCGCCACCGCTCGACACGCACACGGAGATCTGGCTCGGAAAGAGCCCAGAGATGCCACGCTCCCCGATTCCCCGAGTCGGCGTCTTTCGCGCGGGCCGCGAGTGTGCCAACGGCATCCGGTCCGCGGCCGGTGAGCCAGTACGCATTTGCCAGAACGACCATCGCCTGCGCGTCGTGCGGACGCTCGGTTACGATCCGCTCGTAGGCCGGGATGATGACCTCCGGCAAGTCGCGATATGGTTGCGTCGCATGCGCCAGCTGCTCAGGGCGCGTTTGCACCGCAAGCGCTCTCACACGATCGATCAGTGTACCGAGGTTCCCAGTGAGTCGATACTCTTCGACGATCTGAGCCAGGCCGGCGTCCGTGGAGGGTGGACTCGATTCCATGCACCAATACTATTCGACAGATCATTCAGGATCAGTCATGCGAGCAGGCGCGCTCGTGGCGTGACCCTTCCCGCACGCCCGAAACCGAGCACGATCGCGGTGCTGATGCTCGCCGAGGACGCTGATCGCACTTCGGTGCTCCGCGCGCAATTGTCAATGGTCCTGCCGCAGGCCACGGTCACAACATCGGATTCCTCGAGCCTTATGGAAGGTGCGATGCCCGAGGCTGATGTCGCGGTGGTCGATATCGGCTCGGTCACCCAGCAGGCGCCCGCCGATGCGCTGCGTCTCCTTCGAGCGCGCGGCTTCGGCGGTCCCGTCGTCATCGTCTCCGCTTCGCCTGACGAGTCGGGGCTCCACGTGCTGATGCACTCCCTCGGCGCGGTCGGTGTCTCTCGTGCCGTCGTTGATGGCGCTCCTACCGAACTCGGGGCGGCGGTCATCGGAGCGCTCGGTACGCGCTCCAGCGCCGCCTCGGCGCAGTTGACGCACGCGCGACGCGTGTTCGCGGCTGGGCAGGTCGCGCTCTCGCTGCAGCACGGGATCAATAACCCGCTTGCCGCGCTATTGGCCGAGGCACAGCTGTTACAGCTCGAGGATTTAACGAGTGAGCAGCGCGCCTCGGTCGACCGGATGGTTGAACTGTGCCGGCGTGTCGTGGCTCTGGTACGCCGGTTGGACGCGCTCGCCGAGGGCACGTGACGGGGCGCACGTTTAGAGTTCGCTGGTGGCCTGTCGAGTTCGCGGGAGGTGAGTTCGGCACGAACTTCGCAGCGGATCGTCCTTGGTGGGAGCATAAGTTCAGGGTTGCGCGACACCGCGTAAGTGGCGATACTCGTAGGCGTCCGCCGGTACGACTGCGACGTCGTCCGCTCGGTCGCTCTGATTTTGGCGTGGCTGCCGGGTCCGCGCTTTGAGCGAATCTCCGGTTAGCTGAAGGCCCGCGCCGCACTACGATCGCCGACACCGCGTGAGCGGAGTACGCTTCCACCGGTTTAAGGCAGAACAGGCGTCGCATCGATCCCGCCACATCGCGTCTGTCGCGCAGCCTTGAACACATAGCATGACCGCAAGTTTCCGCAGGTAGTAGTCGGCCCCAATGTGGGCGAGCAGGCGGAGCATTCACCTTTACTCAACAACAGCAGCATGAACGAACGTCGACGACCCCCTCGTCGCGGCCGCAGCCAGCGTCCGCATGAACGTCCCGCATCCGAGATGACCGGCGAGCCCAATCCTTACCGCGACGAGTCGGTCGACACTAACAATGCCGATGCGCCGCCGCCAAATGACCGGTCGGACGAACAAACGCCCGCGCCGCGACCCGTGACCACAGCGATGCAAACCGATCGCCCCCGCGACGTCGACGTGAACGGCGGAACTCCGACACCCTCGATTGTGACGAGCCACGACGGCGACGCGCCGGTCCGGGATCCCGCTGCCGATGCAGCGGCGAGTCGAATGGATTCCCCGCGTAGCGACGACTTTACGCGCCCCGAGAACGGAACAGGCGATACGACTCTCGATAGCGCGACCACAAATGGAGGCGCCGACTCCGCGCCGTCCGCCGCGCCGTCGCAAAGCTATGGCGCACCAAACCAGCAGCGACACGAGGGCTCGTACCCGCCCCGCGAACATCGCAACGGCCGACGGCGCCGACGCGGGCGGGACCGCGGGCCGCGTCGCGATCATGTGCAACAACAGCAAGCGCCGATGGCCATCGTCGCGAGCAGCGAAACGCGGGGCTGGTTCGATCCGTCGCGCGACGGCGGCTTCGTACGGCGGGCGGGGAACAGCTATCTCGCGGAAGCGGGTGACGCGTGGGTACCGCCGGCGCTCGTTCGGCAGCTCGGCATTCGAAAGAGCGATTTAGTCGACGCGACCACGGGTCGCGATCAGCGCGGGCGCCTGACCATAGTCGAGATTCGCGCGATCAACGAGGCCGATCCCGCCACTGCCGCGCGACGCGCGGAGTTCAATTCGCTTCCCGCTTCGTATCCCGAGCGAAAGCTCACGCTCGAGACGGGGCGTCCCGCGCGCGGCGGAGCGGAGCTCATTCGGCGGGCGATCGATCTGATCGCGCCGATTGGATATGGGCAGCGGGCCTTGATCGTCGCGCCGTCCCGCGCCGGTAAGACAACCCTTCTGCACGGGATAACGGAGGGTGTCGCGCTCAATCACCCGAATGCATCGCTCATCATTCTGCTCGTCGATGAACGTCCCGAGGAAGTGAGCGAAGCCATTTCGTGGGGTGTGGGCGAGGTTGTCGCCTCGAGCTTCGATCAGCCCGCTGAGCGACACGTCGAAGTGACGGAGATGGTCCTGGAGCGGGCACGCCGGCTCGTCGAGATCGGAAAGGATGTCGTCATCGTTCTCGATTCCCTCACGCGAATGGCCCGAGCTCACAATACGGCGGAACGAGGCACTGGCCGCACCTTGTCGGGCGGACTCGATGCAACGGCGATGGCGAAGCCGAAGGCATTCTTTGGATCGGCCCGCGCCATCCCGGCATCTGCGGGCGGCGGATCGCTGACAATCATTGCCACGGCCCTCGTGGAGACCGGCTCGCGAATGGACGACGTGATCTTCGAGGAGTTCAAGGGCACGGGGAACTGCGAGATCAAGCTCGATCGCCCGCTCGCTGAAAAGCGCATCTATCCCGCGATCGATATCGGGACCAGCGGGACGCGCCGTGAGGAGAAGCTCTTTCGTCCCGAGCAACTCGATAGCGTGTACACACTGCGCCGCGGTCTGAGTCAGATGCCGCCCCAATCCGCGATGGAGTGGCTAATCAAGCGGATCGCCGGCACCCCGTCCAACGAGGCGTTGCTCGCGGGCCTCTAGGATCAACGGGTAGAGGGTGTTAAGGCCGCGGCGCGAACAGCGCTGCGGCTTATGACTTTGGGCGCGAGGCTTGCTTGTCTCGTCCGCCGTGACATCGCCCCTGCATTCCGGCCGGCCGCTCATCACGCCCGGCACACGGTGGTCTTCATTCACGGCGACGCTTCTGATGGCCGTGATCGTCCCGGCGTTGTCGGCTCAGGCGCCGTCGCCAACGAAGAATCCTTCGCCCGAAGTCCTCAAACTCGTCATACGCGGCGTAAAAAACGTCAACAAGCATGACCTCGAGCTGAGCGTAGCAACACAAGCGTCGAGGTGTCGCAGCTTCTTGCTGGAGCCGTTCTGTCTCTTCAGCAAGTCGCCGATTCTCGTCGAGAAGCATTACCTCGACCACAACGACTTGCGGCTCGACGTGCTGCGCATGCGCGTCTACTACTGGCGGGCGGGCTACCGCGAGGCAACGGTCGACACGGCCGTTACACCGCGTGGGAAGGGCGTTGTGGTGACGTTCGACGTTCACGAGGGGGAACCGACGATCGTCGCCGCGCTTCGCATCGACTACGACACGACGCTCATCACCGTCAAACAGCGCAACAAGCTCGCGATCCTCAAAGTCGGAAAGCCGCTGAATCTCCTGACGCTGGATACGATGCGTGTCGGCTTCCAGGGCTTGATGTGGGACCGCGGCTATGCGGATGCAATCGTGGATACCGCGCTGAGCGTGAACGACTCGACTCGCCGTGCGGCGGTGGCGATGCGCGTCTTTCCGAATTGGCCGACGACCGTTGGCAACATTGTCGTACTCGGCAACCAGAAGGTCGCCACCCAGACGATTCTCAATATGCTGCTCCTGCGACCGGGGCGGCCGTACATACGGAACGACCAACTGGAGAGCCAGCGCACGCTTTACACGTCGAGTCTCTTTGAGGCGCCACTCCACGATGCGCGCATTGGCGGCGGCGGCGACAACGTGAACTTTGGGCGTCTCGAGGCCAGCTATTCCGCGCACAATTTGCTGGGCGGCGCGCGACGCCTCGACATCACCGGCAGCGTGGGCAACCTGTTCGCCAACTACGTGGCCAACCACGGACCGTTCAAGGACTCGCTGCAAAACATCTTCGGCACGCCAGCGCTTTTCCGGCAGCCGACGTGGGCGGCGAGCATCGATTTTTCGCAGCCGGCATTCATGCGTCGGCCGGAGAATCAAGCGGGCTTCGGTATCTTCGCGCATCGCCGCGCCGAGGCGGCGATCTTCATCGATCGCGGGTACGGAGCGACGGCCACCTTCACGCGACAGTTCACGGCGCGCGCGCCGGCGAGCCTAACGTATCGATACGAAGTGACGCGTGTGGAGGCGGGCGACGTGTACTTCTGCGTCAATTATGGCGTGTGCGATACGACGACGATCCAGACCCTGCGTGTCCATCAAAATCTCTCACCGCTCACGCTGTCGGCGTTCATCGATCGCAGCGATCAGGCGTTCACGCCAACCAAAGGGTATGTAGCGCGGTTCGATATCGATCACGCATCGCGGTACACCCTATCCGACTATCGCTACAATCGCGCAACCATGAATGCCGCCGCATACTGGCACCCGAGCCTGCGGCCGGAAGTCGTCGCCACTCATCTCCGCCTCGGCATCGTGCGCGCGATGACGAGTTCTGCTGGCGACACGGTGCTTCATCCGCGGACGCGATTCTACGCCGGCGGGTCGATGTCCGTGCGCGGTTACGGTGAGAACCAGCTTGGGCCGCGCGTGCTCACGATCTCTGCGGATGCGCTGCGCGCCGCCACCATGATCACGCCGCGCGCCGGCGGCGGCAATGATACGATTCCCGCGTGTCCAGCGACGACGCCGATCACGCAGTGTAATCCGAATCTAGGGCTCTCGAACGGCAAATTCCTTCCCCGGCCGACGGGTGGCACATCGGTGATCGAGGGCAGCGTCGAGCTGCGCGTTCCGCTGATGCGGCATCTGGACGGCGCGGTGTTCGTCGACGGCGCGATTGTCGGCAATGGCGTGCTGCAGGGTTTCCAAGACCTGAAATCGATCACCGACTTCGCGCACGGAACGAGCGCGATCACGCCGGGCGCCGGCA
>WNGI01013881.1_pt1 | contig 12852 bp, 11 predicted proteins | sample 5400621 | NCBI WGS metagenome assembly WNGI01 (sample SAMN13153374, study PRJNA577476) | soil metagenome | isolation source: 20 cm soil or saprolite under Garry oak tree replicate 1 | place: USA:California | collected 2016-06-15 | reverse complement strand
AGTGCTGCTGCTGTTCGCGGCGCTGTTGGTCGCCCTGTTCCCGAACGTCCTGCCGTCCAGCACCGACCCGGCGTTCGACCTCACGATCCAGAACGCCAGCTCCACCCCCCGCACGCTGGCCGCGATGTCGTGGGTCGCCCTGCTCACCGTCCCGTTCGTGCTGGCCTACCAGGCCTGGACCTACTGGGTCTTCCGCAAGCGGATCAGCCGGAGCAGCATCCCGAGCCAGCTGCCGCACGGGGCGGGCAGCGCGCTCGGGGCATGAAGCCACTGGACCGACGACTGCTGCGGCACGGCCGGGCCAGCCGGCCGTTCCTGGCGCTGTCCGTCCTCATCGGACTCGCCACGGCCGGAACCGTGATCGCCCAGGCGGGGGTGCTCGCAGCCGCGGTCACCGCCGCCTTTCTCGGCGGCGCCGGCCTCGCCGGGACCGGTCGCCAGCTGGCCGTCCTGGCCGCGCTGGTGGTGGCCCGGACGCTGCTGGCACACGCCCAGGAGGTGACCGCCGCCCGCGCCTCGGCCGCGGTCAAGTCCCAGCTGCGGACGGCTCTGCTGCGCCGGGTCACCGAGCTCGGCCCGGCCTGGCTGGCCGGGCGCCACACCGGTGAGCTGGCCCAGCTCGCCACCCGGGGGGTCGACGCGCTCGACCCGTACTTCGCCCGCTACCTCCCGCAGCTCGTGCTCACCGGCGTGGTGCCGCCGCTGGTCGTCGCCCGCCTCGCGGCGGCGGACCGGCTGTCGGGGCTGGTCGTCCTGCTCACACTTCCGGTCATTCCGGTCTTCCTGGCCCTGGTCGGGCTGGCGACCGAGCGCCGCACCCGCCGGCAGTGGCGGAACCTGGAACGCCTGTCCCGGCACTTCCTGGACGTCGTCGACGGCCTCGCGACGCTGCGGGTCTTCGGCCGGGCGCACGCCCAGCAACGGTCGCTGGCCGCGGTGACGGACGACTACCGGGCGGCGACGATGCGGGTGCTGCGGATCTCGTTCCTCTCCTCGTTCGTCCTCGAGCTCGCCGCGAGCCTCTCGGTGGCGCTGGTCGCCGTCCAGATAGGACTGCGGCTGGTGGGTGGCGGCATCGGCCTGCAGGCGGCGCTGCTGGTGCTGCTGCTCGCGCCCGAGGCCTACCTCCCGCTGCGCCAGCTCGGCGCCAACCACCACGCGGCCGCCGAAGGGATCGCCGCGGCGGAACAGGTGCTCGCCGTGCTGGACCAGCCGGCCCCCGCGGTGGGCCCGGAGGCGGTGCCGCCGGTGTGGGCGCTCGGGCTGGTGGTGGAGGCGGTGGAGGTACGCGACGGCGACCATGGCCCGGCCCTGCTGCCGCCGACGTCGGTGCAGCTCGACCCGGGCGAGATCGTGGCGCTGGTGGGGCCGAGCGGGGCCGGCAAGTCGACGCTGCTGGCCGTGCTGCTCGGCTTCCGCCGGCCGTCCGGCGGCACCGCCCGGGTCGGTGGGGTGGATCTCGCCGACGCCGACCCGGAGCGGTGGCGGGCGCAGGTGGCGTGGGCGCCGCAGCGGCCGGGGCTGCTGGCCGGGACGGTGGCCGACAACGTGCGGCTCGGCGCACCGGACGCGACCGATGGCGAGGTGCGCCGGGCGCTGGCACTGGCCGCCGGCGAGGACATCGACCCGCGGCTGGTGCTGGGCGAGGACGGCACCGGGCTGTCCGCCGGGCAGCGGCAGCGGGTGTCGCTGGCCCGGGCGTTCCTCCGGGCCCAGCGCGGCGCCGGTCTGCTGCTGCTGGACGAGCCGACGTCCCATCTGGACGGTGCGACCGAGGCGCGAGCGCTGGCCGGCCTGCGGCAGCTGTCCCGGGGCCGGTGCGTCCTGCTGGTGGTGCACCGCCCGGGGCTGGCGGCTGCCGCCGACCGGATCGTGCCCATCGGCGCGGCGGCGGCGGCTGCTGCTGCCCGCACACCCGCGGCGGTGCCGTGATGGCGCTCTCCGGCGAGCGGCCACGCCGGACCATCCGCCGGCTGCTCGGGCTCGCGGCGCCGGACCGGGCCCGGTTCGCCGCCGGCACCGGGCTCGGCGTGCTCGCCGTGGGCAGCGGGGTCGCGCTGATGGCCGCGGCCGCGTGGCTGATCTCGGCCGCGGCTCTCCGCCCGGAGCTGTTCACGCTGACGGCGGCGATCGTCGGGGTGCGCGCGTTCGCGATCAGCCGGGCCGGATTCCGCTACGCCGAGCGGCTGGTCTCGCACGATGTCGCGTTCCGGCTGCTGGCCCGGGTCCGGGTCCGGGTGTACCGCCAGCTCGAACCGCTGGCGCCGGCCGGGCTGCCGGCGTTCCGGCGCGGCGACCTCCTGTCCCGGCTGATCGCCGACGTCGACACTCTCCAGGACCTGCCGCTGCGGGTGCTGCAGCCGGCGGCGGTGGCCGCCGTCACCGGCGCCCTCTCGGTCGGGCTGGTCGCGATGCTGCTGCCCGCCGCCGGAGTCGTACTGCTCACCGCGCTGCTGACCGCGGCGCTGGCGGTCCCGGCGGTCACCGGGTGGGCGAGCCGGCGGGCGGACCGCCGGATGGCCGGGGCCCGGGCGGAACTCGCGACCGGCGTCGTCGAACTGCTGCGCGCCCAGCCCGAGCTGGTCGCGTACGGGGCGGCGGCGGACCGGCTCGCCGGGATCGAGGCGCGGGACGCCGAGCTGACCCGGCTGGCCAGAGCCTCCGCGGCCGCCACCGGGCTGGCCGCCGGCCTCGCCGCGCTGTGCGCCGGGCTGGCCGTGTGGGGTTCGCTCGCGGTCGGCGTCCCGGCGGTACGGTCCGGCGCCCTGGACGGCGTCGCTCTGGCCGTCGTCGTGCTCGTCCCGCTGGCGGCGTTCGAGGCCGTGCAACTGCTGCCCACGGCCCTGGCGACGCTGACCCGGGTCCGCCGCGGCGGCGAGCGGGTGCTCGACGTGCTGGACGCCGCGGTGCCGGTGCCCGAGCCGGCCGCCCCCGTCCCGCTCCCGGACTGTCCGGTGTGGACGGTCCGGCTGCGCGGCGCGCGGGCGCGGTGGCCGGGCGGCGAGCCGGACCGGCCGGCCGCGGTGGACGGCGTGGATCTCGACCTGGTGCCCGGTCGGCGGGTTGCCGTGGTCGGCGCGAGCGGAGCGGGCAAGACCACGCTGGCCGCCGCCCTGCTCCGGTTCGTCGACCTGACCGGCGGGACGTACGAGCTCGGCGGGGTGGACGTCCGGCGCCTGTCCGGGGACGACGTCCGCCGGGTGGTCGGACTCTGCGCGCAGGACCCACACGTGTTCGACTCGACGGTCCGGGAGAACCTGCGGCTGGCCCGGCCGGACGCGGACGAGCAGGCACTGCGCGCGGCGCTGCGCGGCGCTCGGCTGCTGGACTGGGTGGACGGGCTGCCGGCCGGGCTGGACACGTTCGTCGGGGAGCGCGGCACGCTGATGTCGGCCGGGCAGCGGCAGCGGCTGGCGCTGGCCCGGGTGCTGCTCGCCGACTTCCCGGTGCTGGTGCTGGACGAGCCGGCGGCGAACCTCGACCCGCCGACCGCGGACGCGCTGACCCGGGACCTGCTCGCCGCCAGCGCCGGGCGCACCACCGTGCTCATCACCCACCGGCTGACCGGACTGGCCCAGGTGGACGAGGTGATCGTGCTGGATGCCGGTCGGGTGGTCGAGCGGGGCAGCCACCGCGAGCTGGTCCGGGCCGGCGGCCGCTACCGGGCGCTCTGGGAGCTGGAGCGGGCCGCCGAGCGGGCCTGAGCCGGGCCGCCGGGCCCCGAGTCGGTCAGGAACGCCGTGACCGCCTCGACGAAGGCAGCCGGGTTCTCCCAGAAGAACATGTGTCCCAGGTTCGGCAGCATCACCAGGGTGGCGTCCGGGATGCGGCCGGCCAGCAGAGCGGCATTGCGCGGGTCCACGACCGTGTCCGCGTCGCCGTGCAGGATCAGCGTGCGGGCCTTGATCTCCTTCTGCCGCAGGCGCCCGGCGTACCGGCTGCCGGCGTTGGCAAGGGCGAGGAAGCCAGCCGGATCGTTCGGCCGCGCGCGCTGGTGTGCCAGCATGCGGTCGACCAGCTGGGGGCGGCGGGCCACCGTGTCCGCGGCGAGCGCGTTCTGCACGTGCTGGCGGGCCGCGACCTCCGGCGCGAGGCGGCTGGTCGCGGCCATCAACCGGGCCGACGCGGGCGGCATCGGGTAGGCGTACGGCCAGCCCGGCGTGGTGCAGGCGAGCACCAGCCGGTCCACCCGGTCCGGGTAGCCGATCGCCACCTCCTGCACCACCATCCCGCCGAGGCTGGCGCCGGCGACATGCGCCCGGCGGATCCGGGCCGCGTCCAGCGTCGCGACCACGTCCCGGGCCATGTCCGCGACGGTGAACGGGCGCGCCGGGACGGCGCTCCGCCCGCAGCCGCGGTTGTCGACCAGCAGCAGCCGGAAATGCCGCCGCAGCTGGTCGGCCACCGGGTCCCACCCGGACCGGTCGAAACCGAGCCCCTGCACCAGGACCAGCCACGGCCGGCGCGACCACCAGCGGCCACCCCGCAGCTCGTACGCGATCCGCAGCCCGTCGCTGCGGGCGAACCGGGTCCGGCCCACTACGGGGTCTCGGCCGGCGGCGGCCGCCAGGCGCCGAGCAGTCCGCGTTCCAGCTCGGCCCAGGTCGAGGTCCACGCCAGCAGCGGGCGCAGGCTCTCCTCCAGCGCCGCCAGCTGCTGGTCGAAGGTCGCGAGTTGCTCGCGGAGCGCCGCCACCTGCTCCCGGCGCGTCCGGACGTCACCGAGGACGGTCTCCAGCTGCGTCGCCGACAACGCCGCCGGCGGCGCCGGCACCCGCGCCCACCAGGGCGGCCCGCTCTCCTTTGCGGGCCGGTCGGGTTCGCTCATCGCATGCCCCTCGTCCGACCGGGACGGTCGCCGGTCATGTCTCGACGGAGACCAGCCCGAGCATCTCGACCCGCAGATCCTGGTAGCTCATGTCGTTCAACTGGTCGAGCAGTCCCGCCCGGGCGGGGTCCCGGCCGAGGGCGACCAGCGCGATCTCGTCCGGGGTGGAGCCGGTGTCCAGGGTCCGCACGGCGATCGCGCCGTCCGGGGAGTCGGCGCGGGCCGCGTGGCCGAGCACCCGGACCAGCGCGCGGCGGGCCTCCCGGTCGTCGGTGGTGGCGACCTCGACGGGGAGCTGCCCCAGCACGAAGGTGACCCGGCTGGACGGGGTGAACGCCCGCAGCGCACCGGCGAGCGCCGGGAACCGGGCCAGCACCCCCTCGGCGTAGAAGTGATGGACCCGCTGCACGGTCGTGTCCCCGTACACGCTGTACGCCGCGGGGAGCTGGACGTAGGAGTCGAACGCGCCAGGTCCGGCGGCGGCGCACACTGCCGGCACCTCGTCCAGGTCGGTCACCTCGGTCACCTCGGCGCCGCGTGACCGCAGGGCCTCCGCCACCTGGGAGACCAGCCCCGCCGCGCCCGACACCAGGACCGCCGCCATCGCCACCGCCCCTTCCAGCAGAGTCCGCAGGCCCCAGCGTAGCCTGGCCCAGGTGCGGCCCGGCCGGGCCAGGCACTGCTTCCACCCTGTGGGACGGCTCAGGGTCGGGGCGAGCGGGCCGGCGGCGGCGCGTACAGCCAGCGCTGCAGCAGCCGGGCCAGCCGCGGCATGACGACCCAGCGACGGCCGGCCGGCCACCTCAGCCGACCTCGGCCTCCCAGTCCCGCTGTTCCAGCGAGTCGCGCAGGTGCAGCAGGAACTTGGACGCGGTGGATCCGTCGAAGGCCCGGTGGTCGTAGACCAGCCCGATGATTCCCACCGGGTGGATGGCGATCGCGTCGCCGACCGCGACCGGGCGACGCTTCACCCCGTCGGTGCAGAGGATGGCGACGTTCGGCTGGTTGATGACCGGGGAGGACGCGTAGCTGGAGAACGGGCCGGGATTGGTGATCGTGAACGTGGACCCGGTCATGTCCGCCATGGACAGTTTCTTGGCCCGCGCCGCCGCCGCGAGGGTCGTGATCCTGCTGGCGATGCCGCGGATGTTGAGGGCGTCGGCGTCCTTCACCACCGGCACGACCAGTCCCTGCTCGTCCAGGTCGACGGCGATGCCCAGGTTCACGTACGGGTGCAGGGTGCGCGTCTTGGCCGGGATGTCGACCGAGGAGTTCACCGCCGGGAACGCGCGCAGGGCGTCGATCGCCGCGCGGGACACGAACGGGAGGTAGCTGAGGGAGGCGCCGACCTCCTTCCTGAACCTGTCCTTGTGCTTCCGCCGCACCCGCTCGACGTTGTCGAAGTCCACCTCGACCGAGGTCCACACGTGCGCCGAGGTGTTCAGCGACCGGACCATGCCCTCGGCGACGGCCAGCCGCATCCGGGACAGCGGCTCGACCTGGTCGCGCGGGTCGGCGGAGGCGGCTCCCGCGCCGGCAGCTGGGCCGGGCGCGGACGGCGCGGCACGGGCCGCCGCCGGGACCGCCGCCGGAGCCGCCGGGGCCGCCGCCGGAGCCGCCGCGGCCGGCGGCGGAGCCGTCGCCACCCCGGCTCCGCCGGACGCGATGGCCTGCTCGACGTCCTCCCGGCGGATCCGACCCGCCGCGCCGGATCCCTGCAGCCGGGCCAGGTCCACGCCGTGCTCCGCGGCCAGCCGGCGCACCACCGGGGAGAGCAGCCGGCCACTGTGGCCGTTGCCGGCAGCCGGTACGGCCGCGCGGGCGGCCGGGGCCGCCACGGCCGGGGCCGGACCGGCAGCCGGCTGCGCGGCGGCCGGTGCCGCACCCGGCTCGCCGATCCGCGCGATGGGGGTGCCGACCGGGACCGTCTCGCCGGACTGCACCAGGATCTCCAGCAGCACCCCGTCGTGCGGGCTGGGGATCTCCGAGTCGACCTTGTCGGTGGAGACCTCGAACAGCGGGTCGTCGAACGCCACCGGGTCGCCGACCTGCTTGAGCCAGGCGCCGACGGTGCCCTCGGTCACCGTCTCGCCCAGCTTCGGCATGGTGATCTCGTGCGCCTCACCACCCGAGGCCGCCGCCACCGCCACCGCCGGCGGTGCGGTGGCCGGGCCCTCGGAGCCACCAGTCGCGGGCGCCGCCGGGTCCGCGGCCGCCGGACCGGCCGCGGCGCCGGCCGCCGATCCGCCACCGTCGCCAGTGGACACCGCCGACCCGGGCGGGCCGATCCGCACCACCGGCGTGCCCACCGGCACCACCTCGCCAGACCCCACCAGGATCTCCACGATCACCCCGTCGTGCGGGCTGGGGATCTCCGAGTCGACCTTGTCGGTGGAGACCTCGAACAACGGGTCGTCGAATGCCACCGTGTCGCCCACCTGCTTGAACCAGGTGCCGACCTCGCCCTCCGTCACGGTCTCGCCCAGCTTGGGCATCGCGACAGTCCAGACCTCGTCTGCCATTGCGCGTCCAAGGCGGAGGAGGAGGCCGCTATCGGAGGTCATACCGGCGACGACGACAAAGCCGCTTCGCGCCCGCGGCGCCTGGGCAAGCCGGGTCGGCGGCTGGGCGTCGCCCGCGCCGCCGAAGATCTACGGGACAGGCCCTAGCCATGGAGGGACCGGCCGGAGAAGGTGATCATCGTTTCGCCGATGGCCTCGGACAGGCTGGGGTGCGGGTGGATGAACGCGCCGACCTCGGAGGGGAGCGCCTCCCAGTTCACCGCGAGGTATCCCTCGGCGAGCAGCTCGCTCGCCCACGGGCCGACCAGGTGCACGCCGAGGATGGGACCGCCGCGCTGGGCGACGACCTTCACGATCCCGTCGGTGTCGCCGATGATCATCGCCCGCCCGTTGCCGGCGAAGGCGTGCTTGTGCACCTCGACGTCGTGCCCGGCGGCCCGGGCCTCGGCCTCGGTGAGCCCGGCCCAGCCGACCTCGGGGTGGGTGTAGACGACCCACGGCACCCGGGTGTAGTCGACCGGCACCGGCCGCTCGCCCAGGACGTGTTGGATCGCGACGACCGCCTCGGCATAGGCGACGTGCGCCAGCCCCGGCGTGTTCACGCAGTCACCGATCGCGTAGACGCCCGGCCGGGAGGTCAGCATCGTGGTGGTATCGACCTCGACGAACCCCCGTTCCACCCGGACGCCGGCCTCCTCCAGGCCGCAGTCCTCGGTCGCCGGCCGGCGGCCGATCGCGACCAGGACCTGGTCGACCTCGATCTTCTCCGAGCCGCTCTTGGTCTCGAACGGCACCACCACGCCGCTGTTGGTCCGCTCGACCGTGCCGACCCGGGCGTCGGCGTGGATGTCGGTGCCCCGCCGGGCCAGCGCCCGGGCCAGCACGTCGGCGACGTCCCGGTCCGGTCCGATCGGCAGCACGCCGTCCGGCAGTGCCTCCAGCAGCGTGGTCTGCACCCTCAGGTCGGTGAACACCGACGCGAACTCGGCGCCGATGACGCCGCCGCCGATCACCGCGACCCGCTCGGGCAGCGCGGGACGGTCGCTGTTGGTGGTGTGGTCGGAGCTGACCACCCGGTCGCCGTCGATCTCCAGGCCGGGCAGCGAGCGTGGCACCGAGCCGGCGCAGACGATCACCGCCCGACCGGTCAGCGCCTGCCCGTCCACCGCGACCGCGCCGTCGGCGGTGAGCCGGCCGTGTCCATTGACGACGGTGATCTTCCGCCGCTTGAGCAGGCCGGACAGGCCCTTGGTGAGCTGGTTGACGATCCCGCTCTTGCGGGCGTTCACCGCCGGCCAGTCGATCGTCGGGGCCGCCCCGTCCGGCAGCCGGAAGCCGAAGTCGCCGGCGTGCCCGACGGCCCGGTAGACCTCGGCCGCCTGCAGCAGCGCCTTCGCCGGGATGCAGCCGCGGTGCAGGCAGGTGCCGCCGACCTTGTTCTGCTCGACCATGGCGACCTTCAGGCCCGCCGACGCGCCGTACAACGCCGATGCGTAGCCACCGGGACCACCGCCGAGCACGACCACGTCGAAGTCGGTCATCTCCCGCTCCTCCGGCTGCTCATGCTGTCGCCACCTTCCGCAGCGTCGCCGCGATCTCCACCGGCTGGGGGACCACGGCGTCCTCCAGCGGCGGGCTCGTGGGCGTCGGAGTGTTCTTCGCCCCGATGCGGGTCACCGGCTGGTCGAGGTGCCAGAAGCACTCTTCCTGGATCGTCGCGGCGATCTCCGCGCCGTAGCCCATCCGCAGCGCCGCCTCGTGCATGACCACGGCACGCGAGGTCTTCCGCACCGACCGGAAGATCGTCTCCACGTCCAGCGGCACGAGCGTGCGGACGTCGACGACCTCGACCGAGATGCCGTCCTTGTCCAGCTCCGCTGCGATCTCCAGGCCCTGCGAGACGCCCGCGGAGTAGGTGATGAGCGAGACGTGGGTGCCCTCCCGGACCACGTTCGCCTGTCCCAGCGGGATCGGGTCCAGGCTGAGGGGGCCGGCCGCCCGCAGCCGCCGGTAGAGGTACTTGTTCTCCAGGTACAGCACCGGGTTGTTGTCCCGGATGCTGCTGACCAGCAGTCCGGCGGCGTCCTCCGGGGTGCCCGGCATCACGATCTTGATTCCCGGTACGTGTGCGAAGTACGACTCGACGCTCTGCGAGTGGGTCGGTCCGGCCCGCAGCCGGGCGCCGAACGGGGCCCGCAGCGTCACCGGCATCCGGTCGCCGGTGCGGTAGTGGTGGCGGGCCATCACGTTCACGATCGGGTCGAACGCGCACGAGATGAAGTCGGCGAACTGGAACTCCACCACCGGCCGCAGCCCGACCAGCGCCGCGCCGGCGGCCAGCCCGGTGAACCCGGTCTCCGCGATCGGCGTGTCCACCACCCGGCGCGGGCCGAACTTCTCCAGGAACCCCTTCGTCACCTTGAACGCGCCGCCGAACTGGCCGACGTCCTCCCCGATGATGAACACGTTCGGGTCGCGGTCCATCTCGCTGTCCAGCGCGGCGCCGACTGCCTCGAGGTAGGTCGGGTGGCTCTTCTCGACCGTGGCAGTCTGGCGCTGGTCAGTCGGCATAGACGCCCTCCTCCACCGTGCTCGGGTCGGGCATCGGGTCGCCCAGCGCCTTCTTGCGGGCGTCGATCGCCCGCTGCCGGGCCGCCTCGCGCACCTTCTTCGCGCCGTCGGCGTCCAGCACCCCGTTGTCCAGCAGAACGTTCTCGAACAGCTCGACCGGGTCCTTCTTCTTCCACTCCTCGAACATCTCCTGCGGCACGTAGTCGGCCGGGTCGTGCTCGGCGTGGCCGTGCATCCGCATGGTCACGGCCTCGATCAGCGAGGGCCCGTCACCGGCCCGGGCCCGGGCCACCGCCTCGGCGGTCGCGTCGTACACGGCGAGCGCATCGGTCCCGTCGACCTTGACGCCCGGCATCCCGTATGCGGCCGCCTTCTCCGCGAAGGTCGCCGACGCGGTCTGCAGCCGCAGCGGCGTGGAGTAGGCGAACTGGTTGTTCTCGATCACGAAGATGCACGGCAGCTTGAGCACACCGGCGATGTTCAGCGACTCATGCCAGTCGGCCCGGGACGTCGAGCCGTCGCCGCAGAAGGCGAGCGCAACCCGGTCCTCGCCGCGGTACTGGGCGGCGAACGCCATCCCGGTGGCCACCGGGTAGTTCGCCGGGATGTGACTGGGCAGGTTGTAGATCCCGAGGTCCAACCGGCCATAGTGAAGCGTGCCGTCCCGGCCGCCGGTCGGCGAGGTCGCCTTGCCCATGAAGCTCGCCATGACCTGCCAGGGCTCCAGCCCTCGCCACAGGTGCGCGCCGAGGTCGCGGTGGATCGGGGCGAGGTAGTCGTCCTGGCGCAGCGCGGCCGCGGCGCCCACCGCGATGGCCTCGTGCCAGTGTCCGGTGTAGAGGGAGCCGAGCAGGTCGCCACCCCGGTACATGGCGACCATCCGGTCCTCGACGGCCCGGGTGAGCACCATCGTCTCGTAGATCCGCAGCAGCAGGTCCCGATCCCGGTCCGCGGCCGGACTCGACCCGGGCTCCGCCTTGCGCTTGGTGCGGCTGGTCGCCATCGCTCCCGTCCTCAGTTCGTGAAGAAGTCGCGCACCAGTCGGTTGAAGTCCTCGGTCCGCTCGATCATCGACCAGTGGCCGCAGTGCGAGAACACGGCCAGGTCGGCGTTGTCGAGCAGTTCCTCCAGCTTCAGCGAGGTCTCCAGCGGGATGACCTGGTCCTCCCGGCCGTGCACGACGAGGGTGCGGTGCGGCAGGGCCCGGATCTGCTCCGCCGGCGTGACCATGGCCTCCACCCAGCGCTGCCGGGAGCCGTTCTCGTCCGCCGGGAACATCGCCCCGAACGACTCCTGGAACCCGGGCTGGATGCTGCCCTGGTAGCGCACCTCGGCCAGCTCGTCGTTGACCAGGTCCCGGGAGTAGGCGAACACGTCGAGGACCTTGCGCATGTTCTCGAACGACGGCTCGTAGCCCCAGACCCGGTCCAGCCCGGGGGTGATCGTGAAGGGCACCCCCATGCTGCCCATCAGCACCATCTTGTCGACGCGCTCCGGGTGCTGGGCGGCGATCCGCAGCGCGATCGCTCCGCCGAAGCTGTTGCCGATCAGGTGCGCCTTCGGGATGTCCGGCGCGATCACCCGGAATCGCTCGCCCAGTGCGGGCAGCACCAGCCGCCAATTCGCGTACGACGTGACTCCCGGCCCGGAGCCGTGGATCAGGACGACCGGCTCACCCTGCCCGGCCTCCAGGTAGTTGGTCTTGATGCCGTTGGCGTCCGCGGTCGCGCCGATCTCCGGTCGCTCGCTCATGGGGCCTCCATCCGTCCGCGGCGTGCGTTAGCTGTAGTAGCGGAAGACCAGGTCGGCGACGCAGCACGGCTTGGGCTCGCCCTCGACCTCGTACGTCAGGTGGTAGACGGCCTCGGCCCCCGCGTCCAGCTCCTTCACCTCGGCCAGCTGCACGTGCATCCGGACCCGGGCGCCCACCTTCAGCGGAGCGGGGAACCGAACCCGGTTGAGGCCGTAGTTGAGGATGACCGCGAAGCCGTCCACCGTGAAGATCGACCACAGCAGCCCGGTGGACAGCCCCAGGGTGAGGAAGCCGTGCTGCACGGTCCCCCCGAACGGCCCGGACCTGGCGCGCTCGGGGTCGACGTGGATCCACTGCTCGTCCCCGGTCAGCTTCGCGAACGTGTCCACTTTGTCCTGCTCGACCGGCACCCAGTCACTCACCCCGAGCGTCTGGCCTACCCGGGCGGCGAGGCCGTCGACGCCGTGGATGACGAGCGGCTCGGGGGTGGCCTCCGGTGCGGTGTCAACGCTCATGGCTCGGCTCCTCGACGTCGCTCCCCGAAGTCGTCGAAAGGAGTCAAGCACCGCCCGCTGCCACGACCTACCGGCAGCCGTGTCGCTTTCTGTCCAGTGGGAGGTTCGGCCGCAGCGGGCTGGCATCGGCGTGCGCGCCCGGACCCGGGCCGGCCAGGGCCGGTCGGCAATCCGCGCGGGACAAGATGACCCTTGCTGCGTTGGCTGGTTACCGGCCGGTGGACCATGGGGTGTAATGGCTGCACACGGGTGCGGCGACCGGTTCCACCAGGCGAAACCACCAAGAAGGATCCGTACTGCCAGCGCTTCCGTCCAGTGGCAACACTTTGTGGCGGTGCCGTCCGATCCGATGCGACTGTATCCCGGTCGTTGGAGGAGAGGCGGAGCCAGGTGGCTGGAAACTCGACGGAGACAGGCCGCTCGGTGACGAGCAAGGTCATCGCGATCCTGCTCACCTTCACCGACGGGAGCGTGCACTCCCTCACCGAGATTGCCCGCCTGGCCGGATTGCCCATATCCACCGCCCACCGGCTGGCCGCTGAGCTCACCGCCCGCGGCGTCCTCGACCGCACCGAGGACGGCGACTACCGTGTCGGGCTGCCACTGCGGATGATCGGCACCCGGGCACCGCACCCCCCGAACATCCAGGAGCGGGCCCCCCGGG
>WNGI01004202.1_pt1 | contig 12852 bp, 11 predicted proteins | sample 5400621 | NCBI WGS metagenome assembly WNGI01 (sample SAMN13153374, study PRJNA577476) | soil metagenome | isolation source: 20 cm soil or saprolite under Garry oak tree replicate 1 | place: USA:California | collected 2016-06-15 | reverse complement strand
GCGACGGCACGGCGCAGCGAGCGTTTGAACTCGGACAGCGTCTGCTCGCCCGCACGGCCCAGCACGCGCTCTTCGACCTTGGCTGTGGTCTTGGCGTCGAGCGGGTAGACGGCTTCGGCCAGGTTCATTGCGTGCAGGTAGGAGATCGCGCCGGACTCGAGCAGCGCCAGCGTCGCGGGCAGCGATTCGGTCAGCGTCTGGCCGACGGCGATGCGTCGTTGTGCGGTGATCGCCGACAGCCGTAGCGCACAAGCGACGTCTTCGCGTACCCACTGGTCACCGGACTGTGCAGCGTCGTGGGCGGTCATCGACGCGAGCATTCGCTGCTGCAGGCTGGCCAGCCAGGCCATCTGCCGCTCGATCGCGACCAACGCATCGACCCGCCCGGCGTGGGTCAACCGCTTCGGTTCGAGGGCCGCGAGCGGGCCGGCCCCATCCGCGCGAGGCGCCGTTACCGCCAGATACGCGGCAGTGTCATCCGGGCAGGCCAGGGCGTCGAGCACGGACGCCGGCGACTGACCCACGGTTTCCCCTCCCTCGAACATCTGTACGAATCGTACTAGACGTCCATCTGCCGCTGCAACACAGAATCCCCTTATTTTGTTGGGAGGTCAGCGGCGGGCTGTAGGAAAGATGTGCGGACCGGAAGCAGGAGATCAGCGGACCGAGGGAAGGGGAGATAGCGGACCGGAGGTGCTTAGGTCGGCTGGATCAGGGGTCCTTTCGCGCGTGATCGTTCAGGAGGAGAGACGATCAGCCAGCCTGTGCGACCTGCCACACGGCGCGTGCCTCGACGGTCGTCGGGTCGAAGTCGACCTTCGTTGCGCGGAACAGATCCTGCAGGTCTCGCCACAACTGATCAGCCGACGGACGGCCCCAGAACCAGTAGCCGCAGTACACCTTGTCGATCACCAGCCCCGGCGCGAGGATCACCGTGTGCGGCACGGTCGCCGCGTGGTGCGGGTCGGTGTACTCGTCGATTTCCAGCGCACGCTGCACTTCGAGATCGCCGTCGGACAGGAACGTCCACCAGGCCCCGGTGGCGATCTTCATCTTGTTCGTGTCGTGCAGGTCGTTGGGCAGCACGGTCACCAGCGCCGTGAAGGCGACCGGCACGAGCTCCTGCAGCTTGAGCAGCTCCTTGTGGTGCTGGCGCTCGCGCGGGCAGTGCTCGCCTCGACCAAGCTGCAGCACGAGCGCGTTGTCGCCTTGCAGTTCGGACAGCTTGTGCTTGGTGCCCGAGTCGTCGGGCAACTCGAAGTCGGGCAGCACGGCTCCGGCGGTGAGTCCCTTGCTCATGATGGATTCCTTTCGCAGACGGGCCGAATCCCTGCAACGTTCAGCCGCAGGCGGTAGATGCTTGTGAGCGCCGTGACGTAGAGGCCGCGACCGTCGGCGTCGCCCCAGGCAAGGTTGTGCGGGTTCTCGGGCAGGTGCAGCGTGCCGAGGTGCATCCCGTCGGCGGTAATGATCCAGATACCGGACGGCCCGCAGACATAGAGGTTGCCGAGCACGTCGACCTTGATGCCGTCGATCGCATCCTCGCCGGCCGCGCCCGTCATGTCGAAGAACTCCACGCCGCCGGACACCGAGCCGTTGTACGCAACGTCGTAGCGCATGACGACCTTGTGCTCGGGATCCCAGTCGCCGACGTAGAGGTAGCGCTCGTCGGGTGAGAACGCGAGACCGTTCGGCCCGACAAGGGAATCGGTCACCAGCGAGACCTCGCCGTCGCGAACCATGAACACGCCGCTGAAGGGCAGCTCCTTCTTCGGGTCGTCGAAGACCTCGGGCAGACCGAACGGCGGATCGGTGAAGTAGAGGACGCCGTCGGAGCGGTACACGAGGTCGTTCGGGCTGTTGAGCCGACGCCCGTCGTAGCGATCAGCCAGCACGGTGACGTTGCCGTGGGGCTCGACCCGGACGACGCGCCGGTTGCCGTGCTGGCAGATCGCCAGCCGGCCCTGCGGGTCGACGGTCAGCCCGTTCGAGCCTGGCTGGTGGTAGCGGCCGATGTCCACGCCGGTGTAGCCGCTGTGCGACCGGAAGACGCTGACAATCCCGGGGGGCGACCATCGGTAGATCTGGTTGGTATTCGGCGAGCTGAACAGCAGTGCGCCGTCGGCCGTCCATACCGGGCCTTCGGTGAACTCGAACCCGCCGGCAACACGCTCCATAGCCGTGCCCGGCGTCACGATGGCGTCGAGCCCGGCGTCGACCCGGGTCACGGTGTACGGCGCCGGGTCCGCGCTCGCCGCCTGCTCGGGTGTGAAGAAGTCCAGCGTGGCGCTCCGCAGCCAGATGTAGTTGCGCGGCGACGCCGAGATCGGGCCGTTCATGCCGAACACCGCGATCGAGAACGTCTGGCCCGCACGCGCTGCGTTCGTGAGCACGACCCGGTTCGGCGCGTTGAAGCCCGCTACGACCGGCCCGCCCGCGTCGCCGAGCGCAGCGGGCAGCACGCTGTCGACCCACACCTCGGCGTAGTCGTCGACGACGACCTCGAACACGATCGTGCAGCCGGTCGGATCGAGGTCGCCGACGCGCTCGGGAACGGTGACCGAAAGCCGGTACCAGTTGAAGCAGACCCGCCCGTTGGCCAACCGCAGCTGCGTCTGCGCAGGGGTGAGCAAGCGCCACCCCGAGTCGTCGAACTCTGCCGCCCCGGCGTGCGGCAGGACGTCGAACGTCCGATTAGGACGGTCGCCCGGCCCGAGAGGGTCGGCGTCCGAGCCGACCTCGACGAAGTCGATCTCCTCGACGCGGGCGTCGCTGTAGCGCCACTCGGCACCGACCAGGGCGGCACCCTCGTCGGCCTGCAGATCTAGGACTGCAGCCGGGCGTCCAGGCAGCAGTTGAGGCGGGCGCGGGAGCATCGCTCACACCTCGACCTTCGTGACGAGATAGAGGAACGGGTCGGACGTGTCGACGAACTGATGCGGGACTCCGTTCGGGATGACCAGGACGTCGCCCACCGCGAGCTCGTGGGCGGTCTCGCCGGTGACGACCTTCGCGTTACCCGCGACAACCTGCATGATGTCGACGATGTGTTCGTGCAGCTCGACCTCGCCCGGGCCGGTACGCCGGCCGGCGTCGAGCTTGTACGCCGGCGTGTCGACGAGCAGGCCGCCTGCCTCGAACCTCTCGTGCAGCGTCGCGCTGGAGATGAACTGGGCCTCTCCCGGCTCGACGGCAGCCGCGGCCTGCTGACCCAGCACGGAGAGCTCCTGGTCCTCGTCCGCGGACGACGCGCCGCTCACGCCGATCGCGCCGACCACGTGGCCGTCGACGACGATCGGCATGCCGCCCTGCAACGGGACCGCGCCGGCCAGGTGAAGCGCGGACGGGCGTCCGCCTGACGCCTGGTCCTCGAAGTCCTTGCTGGGACGGCGATAGATCGCCGCGGTTCGGGCCTTGTCCGTGGCAACGCCGACGCTCGCGACCTGCGCCTCGTCGGGACGCCACAGGTAGATGAGTTCGCCGCCAGCATCGACCGCCGCCGCTACGGGAGCCACGCCGCGCGCGGTCGCCGCCGCCGCAACGGCCTGGGCCGCGACCTTCGCGCCGGCGTAGGTGAGCGCGGGCACCACCACTGTGGAGAAGTCGGCCTGTGCGCCGGCGATCGACACCGACTCGTCCTCGTCCGGCGTCTCTCCGCTCGTTCCGATCGCGCCGACGACCTCGCCGTCGACGGTCAGCGGGACGCCACCGGTCAGGGCCCGGGCGCCGCGCAGGGCGAGTGCGCCGAGTCGGCCGTCGCTCACCTGCTTCTCGATCTCGCGGCTGGGCCGGACGAAGATCGCGGCCGTACGGGCCTTGTCTATCGCCACCTGGTCGCTGGCCGGCTGCGCGCCCTCGGTGCGCCGCAGCGCGAGCATCCGGCCGGACGCGTCGACCACGACGATGACTACGCGGTACCCGCCGGACACCGCGGCCTTCTCGGCGGCGGTGACGACGACGTCGACCCCGTGAGTGTCGAGCATCCTTCTATAGCGGACCATGACGGTCACGCTCCCTTCGTGTCGAGCGCGGCCGCCCAGACGGCGGTGTTCGCTGTGATGAACAGGATGTTGTGGTCGGCGCCGCCGAAGGTGAAGTTGACCGTGCCGGGCACGTCGATGTGGTCGATCAGGTCGCCCTCGGGGGAGTAGACCTGCACGCCGGTCGGCGATGAGACGTAGACGCGACCTGCGCGGTCGACCTTGATGCCGTCGGGGAAGCCCGGCGTGGTGACCGCGAACAGTCGCTGGTTGGCCAGCTGCCGGCCGCCGACGACGTCGAAGGCGATCACGTGGTGGGGCAGGTTGACGTAATACGTGCCGAGTTCCTGGTTGGCGCCGCTGTCGGTCACGTACAGGACACGCTCGTCGGGGGAGAACGCGATGCCGTTCGGCTTGCTGAACGAATCGGCCACCACGGTCAGCGACTCGATCGCCGGGTCGAATCGGTAGACGAAGTCGCCCACCTGCGGCTGTGGGCGGAAGCCCTGCAGGTATCCGTATGCCGGATCGGTGAACCAGATCGTCCCGTCCGACTTCACCACGACGTCGTTGGGCGAGTTGAGCCGCAGACCCTGCCAGGCGTCGACGATCGTGGACGTCTCGCCCGTGCGGGGATCCACTCGCCGCAGCTGTGCAGGCACGGACGGGTTGCCCTGGTCGCACACGATCAGCGAGCCGTCGCGGTCAAGCGCCATGCCGTTCGGCATGACCACGTCGGCGTCGACGACCGTGATCCGATCCGCGTCGAGCGGAAAGCGATCGCCGTCGAGGGCGAGCCGCTTGATCGAGGCCAGCGGCGAGATCCGTCCGGCTCGAGGCAGCGTCGTGAAGTAGAGAGCGTCCTCACCGGCCAGGTACACCGGTCCCTCGTGTGCGTCGACGTCGACCACGCGTACGGCGCGGTCTTGGTCGCCCGGCGTCAAATAGCCACCTGGGCGGCCAAATGTGCGCGGTTGGATGGCTGTCATGTCCCGGCCCCGGTCAGGACCGGCAGCCCGCGGGCGGCGGGCTGCGCGCTGAGTGTGGTGCGGCCTAGCCGCTGCGCGATCGTCTCGGCCACCCGTAGCGCGTTCGCGATGATCGTCAGGGTTGGATTCACCGCGGTGCTGGACACGAAGAAACTCGAATCGGCCACGTACACGTTGTCGACGTCGTGCAGCTTGCAGTCCAGGTCGAGCGCGGAGGTCGCGGGGTCGGTGCCGAAGCGGATCGTGCCGTTCTGATGTGCGACGCCGCCGACGCCGAGTCGCCCGCCCGCGTACGAGCGGTTCTCGTACACGTCGGGGCGGCAGTGCATCGCGTCGAGCAGGCTCATGAACCTCTCGCGCAACCGCTGGTGCGCTTCGAGGTTGGTCGGCGTGTAGCTGAGCTGGATGCCCCCGTCCGGGCCGAGGGTCACCCGGTTGTCCGGCAGCGGCAGATCCTCGGTGGTCAGCCAGAAGTCGATCGAGTGGCGGGCCAGGTCGGCGGGGTCCGCAGCGTCCGGTACGTCGAATCCGACCAGCACGGCGTCGCTCTTGCCGAGCATCTGCATCGCCCCGAGCGGGTAGGGCCATTCGCCGTCGCCGAAGTAGAAGTCGTTGATGCCCAGCGTCTTCTGGAACTTCGTCGGGTTGGGCTTCTTGGAGAACGCGATGAGCGACGAGTTGTTGTGGAGCATCAGGTGCCGACCCACCACGCCCGACGAGTTGCCCAGGCCGTCCGGGTGCTGGTCGTTCGCGGACGCCAGCAGCAACGCGGCGGAGTTGATCGCACCCCCGGCGACGACGACGACATCGGCCGAGTACGTCTCGACGGCGCCGTCGCGCTCGACCACGACCCGGTTCACCGTGCGTCCGGACGGGTCCGTCTCCAGGCGCGTGACCAGCGCGCCGGTCAGCAACGTGACGTTCGGATACCGCAGCGCGGGCTCGACGCAGATGACCTGCGAGTCAGCCTTTCCGTTGACCAGGCAGGGGAAACCGTCACACGTGGCACAGCGAACGCACGCGGAGAACTGCGGCGCGTCCTCGTCGATCAAGATGCCGTTGGGCAGCGGGAACGGGTGCAGCCCCGCGGCGGCCAGATCGTCGTTCAGTTGCGCGATCCGCGGCTCGTGGCTGATTGCCGGATAGGGATAGTCCTCGGTCGCGGGCGGCTCGTCCGGGTCGACGCCCCGCTGGCCGTGCACGCGGTAGAGCCGTTCGGCCTTGGTGTACCAGGGTTCCAGGTCGGCGTAGGAGACCGGCCACGCAGGTGAGACCCCGTCGACATGCTGGATCGCGTCGAAGTCCCGTTCACGGAACCGGAACAGGATCGCGCCGTAGAACTTGGTGTTTCCGCCGACGTAGTAGTTCTGCTTCGGCTCGAACTCGCTCGGGCTGTCGCTGTTGGTGCAGTCGGTCCAGCTGCCCGAGTTGTGGTAGCGCCCTTCCGCCCAGACCGCCGCGGGACTCCAGTTCTCCGCCTCGCGAGGCAGCCAGCCGCCGCGTTCGAGCAGCAAGATCTTGGCCCCCGTCGGTGCCAGCGCGTGAGTGAGCGTGCCGCCGCCCGCGCCGGATCCGATGACAATGACGTCGTAGTGATCACTCATGGCCGTCTCCTTCAGACGATTGCCAGCGGCGCGACCCACGCGCCGGTGGCGCCGCGCAGTTTGGCGTGGGAGATGACGAGCAGGAACTCCGTGAGGCCGGCAGCGGCGATCTCGGCGAGGCGAAGGTTCTCGACGACGACCACGCCGTGTCGCGTGTTGAGCGTCTGCGGAACGACGAAGGGCTCAGCCGGATCCTCGGCGGGCACCGGTCCGTAGCTCCACGTGTCGCAGCCGGTGAGCGCCACGCCGTGCTCGACCAGCCAACCGGCCACGGCCATGCCCGGCCCCGGCTCGCCCTCGCCGTAGCGGACGTTGTCCGAACCCCACAGCGCGCCCCATCCGGTGTGGAAGAACACGGCGTCGCCCGGCCGGACGTCGACCCCGGCGACGTCGGAGAGCCCGATCACGTCGCCCGGCTCCAGCCGCTCGACGCCTCGCCGTGCCGCCACGTCGATGAGCACACCGCGAGTGACGATCTGCGGCAGCGTGTCGACGCCGAGCTTGTTCGTGCCGTGGTCCTCGGCGATGTCGGCCAGCCGGTACCCGTTGTAGGTTCGGTCGCCGACCTGCAGATGGTTCAGGGCATCCATGTGCGTGCCCATCTGCTGCGTGGCCGTGACCTGTTCGACGATCCAGTTGACGTTGTTGCGACCCCATCCCGCCGGGCCGGCGTCGGGCCGGCGACGGTTGATGTGGTGGTAGTTGGTCGTCAGGTACTGGCGAAACGTGCGCCCGGGAAAGGCCGGGATGCCGGCGTGCAGCACGTGCGCGAGGTCGAACACGACACCGCGCCGCACGAGCCCGACGGCCGAGAGCACCTTGGCCGGTGTGATCTCGTTCAGCGCACCGGCTTCGTCGCCGGGGCCGTACTTGGACGGCCACCAGCGGGTGAGCACCTCACTCATTCCGAGGACCAGGTGGTCTCGAACGAGGGATAGAGGGTCAGCCCACCGTCGACGAAGATCGTCTGGCCGGTGATGTACGCCGCCTCGTCCGAGCAGAGGAAGGCTGTCACGGCGGCCATCTCCTCGGCGTCGCCCGCGCGGCGCATGGGGATGTGGCTCTCGACGGCCTTGCGCTTGACCGGGTCGTCGATCCACGAGCGGTTGATCGGGGTCACCGTCGCGCCAGGGCCGATGCCGTTGACGCGGATGCCGCGCGCGGCGTACTCGAGCGCCAGCGTGTGCGTCAGGTTCTGCATGCCGCCCTTGGACACCGAGTAGCCGACGAAGCGTGGCTTCGGGATGACCTGATGCACGCTCGACACGTTCACGATCGAGCCACCCCGGCCGGAGTCGAGGAAATGCCGAACCGCCTGCTGCGCGCACAGGAACGCTCCGCGCAGGTTGACCGCGAGGACGCGATCGAAGTCCTCGACGGCGAGCTTGTCGGTGTCCTCGGCGACCTGGATGCCGGCATTGTTGATCAGGTAGTCGATATGCCCGTACTCGGCCAGGACCTGCTCGAACATCGTGGCAACCTCGCCGGCGTTGGACACGTCCGCCGCCACCAGGATCGGTTTCGTACCGGCCTCGGCCATCTGCTTCATGCAGATGTCGACGCCATGCTCGATCGACTCCTTCGTCTCCTCGGCGCCCTCTGGCCGGCCGACGTAGTTGATGGCGACGTCGACGCCCTCCTGACCCAGCCGGATGGCGATCGCCTGGCCGATGCCGGAGCTGCCTCCGGTCACGATGCCGACCTTGCCCTGTAGTCCCTTCACGGCGTGCTCCTCACGGTGACTGTTTGAAGGTGCTGTCCTCCCGGTGGCAGAGACGTTTCATCGCGTGGCGCGGCCGTAACGCGGTGCGACCCGCGAGGACTGCCCAGACATGACGAGTAGCGCCGCTGGACTGGTCGCGGACCGCATACTGCATGTCGATATCGATCACGACGGGACGTAAGAACATGACATCTCTGCGATCCACCGAGCTCTTCGCGGCCACGCGTGACGGCTGGCATCGCCTGGCCGAGCACGTGCTGGCTGCCGCCGAATACGCCGAAACGGGCGAGATCTCGCTTCGTCCCGTCGCCGGTGGATTCGAAACAACGCATCCGCTGCGCGGAAACGCGCGGCTCAGCGTGGTGAACGCCGACCTTGTCGTCGTCGACGACGCCGGGGTACGTACGGCGCCTCTGACCACTGTCGCGGAGGCGGCGCAATTCGTGGGTGTCCGACCGGGCATGCCCCCGACGGTGTATCCGCCGGCGACACCGCTGGAGCCTGATGCGGCGTTGCACGTCGACGCGCGTTGTGCGCAGGTGCTGGCCGACTGGTACGAACTCGCCGCCGCGGCGCTGGTACGGCTGACCGCCGAGCTCGGCGCGCCACCGCAGGAGCCGATCCTGTGGCCGGAGCATTTCGACGTCGGGATCACGATCGACGCGGTCAACTACGGCGCATCACCAGGCGACGATCACCACGCCCTGCCGTACCTGTACGTCGGCCCGCACGCCGGACCACCCGTTCGTGACGAGTACTGGAACATGTCGTTCGGCGCAGCACGAACAGTCGAGGAGATCGCATCGCTGGACGAGGCGGTCGCGTTCTTCCATGCCGGCCACCAGCGGCTGTCCGACGGGTCGACCTGAGAGGGGACGCTCGCCGGCGCCGAGGTTCTCGACCTGTCGGCTGATCGATCTCCCCGCTCAGATCCAGCGAACTTCGCGTCGTGGCCGATTGTGGTCATCACGGCCAAACGGGACGCCGACACGCTAGCGTCAGCTGACAGGGACACTGCTATCGCTCGGGAGAACAGATGAACCTACGCAGGCGGGCAACGGCCGCCGCCACCGGCGCGCTGATCACGATCGCGACTCTCACGGTGAGTGGCACGGCAACCGCCGCCACGGCATCGCCGACACCGGCCCAGCAGGGCATCACCCACGAGCAGAACCCCCGCGTCCCGGAGGGCGCGTTGTGGACCGAGGCCTACTTCCCGTCCGCCGACCACAGCAGCGTCGAGCTCCACGCCGACGTGCTCCGGCCGGCGAACCTGTCGCCCGACGCCAAGACGCCGGTGATCCTCGCCGTCGGGCCCTACTTCAGCCACGCCGGCCAGACGGGGCCGGAGGGGTGGACCCGGACCGGCCCGTCCAACCGCTTCGAGGACTTCACCAGCGGCACCGACCTCTTCGCCCGCGGCTACACCTATGTCATGGTCGACCTGCGCGGCTTCGGCGCGAGCACCGGCTGCCTCGACTGGGTGGGGCCCGGCGAGCAGGCCGACGTGGAGGCCGCGATCCAGTGGACGGCGACCCGGCCGTGGTCGACGGGCAAGGTCGGCATGTACGGCAAGTCGTACGACGCGGTGACCGGCCTTGTCGGCAACGACCTGCGGCTCGGGGCGCTGAAGGCCGTCGTCGCCCAGGAGCCGGTGTGGAACATGTACAACTACCTCTTCAGCAACGGCGTCCCCCGGCCCAACGTGACCGGTACGCCGAACGCCTACAACGGCATCGCCACGATGGCGCCCCTGCCCGACGACACCGACCAATACAAGGCCAACGCGACCTACGAGGACAGCCACCCCGAGTGTCTCTCCGACAACCTCACGAACAACAACAACCCCGATCTCGACTCGCCCTACTGGAGTGCCCGGAACCTCGCGGCCAAGGCAAGGGGCACGAGCACCCCGCTGTTCATCACGCAGGGCTTCATCGAGAACAACACCAAGCCCGAGGACGCCGAGGAGTACCTCGACAACCACCACGGCGTGGAGCGGGGCTGGATGGGGCAGTGGGAGCACGTCCGCGGCAACGAGACGAACTCCCAGGGGCAGCTGCTACAGGGCCGCGCCGGCTTCTTCGACGAGGTCATGCGCTTCTACGACCGCTACCTGAAGGGCATCAAGCCGGGGGCCCAGGACGCCGCGTTCGACATCGAGGACAGCACCGGCACGTGGCGCGCGCAGCCGACCTGGCCGACCCCGTCGTCCTACACCGTCGCGGGTCTGCCGGACGGGCAGTACGTCGATGACGGCCTCGCCTCGACGCTGGCCGCACCGGCCGCGACCGCCGGCGAGAAGTGGGACATGGAGCACGCCACGGACGCCGACCCACGAGTCACGAGCAGCCTCGCCGCGGTACCGGCGGCCGGAGACGCGCACAGCTACTTCAGCTGGTCCACGCCGACCACGTCCCGGCTGCGGATCACCGCCACGCCCCGATTCACGATGGACGCCAGCGCGCCCGGCAACGTCATGGTGCGGCTGTGGGACGTCGCTCCGGGCGGCACCGCGGTGATGTTCGACGAGAACGTCGCGCTGATCGAGCACGCGGGCCAGGTCGCGTTCGACCTGAAGTCGACCGATTGGACCTTCGAGGAGGGCCACCAGCTCGGGGTCCAGCTGGGGACGATCGGCAGCGGCAGCTGGCGCGACACCCCGAGCGGCAACACGATCCGGGTCACCGGAGCGCGGCTGAGTCTGGCGCTGCAGGACCCGCGGTTCGACGTGCCGACCCAGGGTGACCGGTCGCCGTTCCTCGACACCTACCTGAGGCAGTTCACCAAGGCGCTCACCGTCGTCGGCGACGGCACCTTCCCGCTCCCGGTTGGCAGCCGGCGCTGAGCGACTGCACGCCGCAGTCGCCGAAGCCACGCGCCTGCTCGACCTGGGTGATCTGCGCGCGGATCGCGGTGTCATGGACATCCTCGGCCCCGACGGTGGCGTGATCGGTCAAGCCTCGGCACCCATCGCGGTGGTCACCGACAACGGCAGCGCATTCAAAGCCGCTACCTTCACCCAAGCCTTCACCGGCGAGGACCCGCTGCTGCGCCACGTCCGAACGCGGGTGCGGTGACCGCAGACCAACGGCGTCATCGAGCGGTTCTTCGGCACCCTGAAATACGACCATCTCTACCGCGCCATCTCGCCGACGGCGACGCCCTAGCCGTCGAGATCAACCGCTACCGCCACATCTACAACACCATCCGACCCCACCAAACCATCGGCGACCACACACCACGACAGGCCTATCTGAGCGGTGGATGACCCGCTCACACCGTGCCCGGCAACCGGGCGCGTGCCTGTGCGGGGGCCAGGCGAATCGTCTCGCACCCCAGATCGTCGAGCTCGTAGAACGAGCCGCACCGCGGGCAGCGCAGCACGACCACGCCACCCGTGTCGTCGCACAGCTGCTGCGCTCGTGGCCCTGCAACGGCACGACCGCCCAGCAGTGGTTCTCCTCGGTGACGTGACCAGCGGCAAACGGCGAGCACCACAGTTCACGGCGGCCTGGGTCCCGGCCGCAACGGTCTGAGTCAGAACCGGTGCCGGGTATGGCTGAACGGGCGCTTGCCGAAGGCCAGGACCTTGTGCGGGGCCACCCGGAAGACCAGAGAGGCTCCGCCCTCGGGGAGGTGGAACACGCCGTCCTCAACGCGGAACTGCCAGGTGCCATCCCATTTCGTCGTCCACAGCTGCGCGAGCTGCCGCAGCAGGTCGTCGTCGGTGACCTGCTCGGCTCGGCCCTCGACGACGATGTCGAGCCCGTCGGTCCAGTCGTTGCGTCCGGTGGTGAGCGCGACGTGCGCGTTCGTCTGCAGGTTGATCCGCTTCTGCTCCTCGGCGCCGGTGGAGAAGTACAGGGAGCCGTCGAGGTAAACCGCCACCAGCGGCGTGACGTGCGGACGGCCGTCGGCCCGGACGGTGGTGATCCAGAACAGCTGCGCTGTCTCGAGTGCGCGCTGGGTCTCCGGCCACGGTGTCGCCGCAGCGCCGGGCTCGCTGAACCGTTCGTCAAGCTCAGTCACGGGCATGGTCATCACGTCACTCCTTCATCGGCGGCCGTGACCGGCTCGTGCTGCGGGTCGAGAAGGTGTCGCACCAGTGCGGGCACGTCATCAGTTGCTACCGCCCTGATCGAAACCGTCACGGCCCTAGTGTCGCAACACACCCATGGGTGGCCTCGTCAAAGATCCTTGTCGAGCGGGCATCCGCACTGAACTCAAGATTAAGACCTGCAAGAACCTTGACTCAGAACAGACCGTCTCGCTTCCCCCGTACCGTCAGCATGCGTCGTTGCTGCAGCACGCGGCGGCTGACGGCGTCGACCAGGTCCGCGTGACCGACGAGGGCGTCGTGCTCGGCGTCGACGCCGACAGCGATCACGTTCGCGTGCCGTTCGCCTACAACCAGGACGCGATGCGGCTGCTCTTCGATGACCCGGCCGTGTCGTACGCCTTTAGCGCCTCAACGGCTTCCTCCGCCGAATCCGGGTCGAAGATCGCCCAGGATCGCGGGTCTTCGGTGCCGCCGTCGAGCGAGATGAAGGCGG
>WNGI01004199.1_pt1 | contig 12853 bp, 19 predicted proteins | sample 5400621 | NCBI WGS metagenome assembly WNGI01 (sample SAMN13153374, study PRJNA577476) | soil metagenome | isolation source: 20 cm soil or saprolite under Garry oak tree replicate 1 | place: USA:California | collected 2016-06-15 | reverse complement strand
CTGCCCCGATTCCGGATCAGGGCTTGTTCTGCGCCTTTCAGGTTTAGACCGGAACAGTTCGTGATTCCTGTCTTCGGAGAGCCGGGGAGGAGGGAGGATTACGCTTTGTTAATTCCCTCCCAGAGCCGAGTTTCGTGTCGCGGGAAATATTTTTTTCCTAAATTCTAGGACGGGTCCACTTGCCATCTGAAACGTTTCTGGGCGAGATTGCTGGTTTGTCGCGCAGAACAGGCGAGTCAGCCGTTTTTCGACCAGTCTCCATCTGTATCATTGCATGCTTGAAGTGGGCTTCATATGAAATGCTCCTCCGAGATCCCAGATCAGGGTTCATTCCACGCCCTTTCGCTGAGAGTAGCGATCTACGTAATTATCGGCGTGTCATTTTCAGGCTGTCTATCCCGACAGGGTTTCGTCGGGCTCTGTCATGGCCGAACTCTCCTCGGCCTTGTTCCAGTCCTTTGCGACCTTGACCAGCCGCAGTAGATGTTCGTGGTCTTCGACGCTTAGAGACTTACCAGAGTCTATCTGTGCTTTGATTTTCGCGAATATCGGGGCGGACTCTCCGAAGGGTACTTGAGACTTTTCGACAATTGCAAGCAGCCTCCGAGCCTCAGCCAGACCGGTGGAGGCGGGCTTGCTGGCAACTTGAGGCTGACGTAGCTTTTTCTGCTTTCTAACCACTCGTCTCACCTAGAGATCGTCTTGCCGATGGTTTGGAGGAGCATGTATCAGTAGATAAACAAATCAATTCCCTGCCGCCAGTCTTCTTGAACTTCTGATTTCAAAATTGTGGGATCATCTCTTGGACCTAGACCGTTTCGATGCCATTTGTCCCGCTACTATTGCTGCTGGGTAGAGAACTTCTTCTTCCTGCTTTGAGTGAGCCTCTAGCGCCTCCGCGAATCGTACCGCGGTCAGATGCCCTTCTCCGGCTCCGACCTTCTTCAGTCGTTCAAGGAACTTGAGGAGTTCTTTGTGACCGTGAAGCATGCCTGGATATTCCTTCTCGAACCGTGAGCCGAGGAGAGAGGCACGTTTGGCGACTCCATTCTTGAGTTTTCCATCGGCAATATCTCTCAGGATTCCCAAGAGCGGAAGTGCCAAGCTCTCTTCCTTGTCGATGTGGATCTTGAGATCCTTGGCAAGCTTTTCTGCGATGCTTCCTGTTTTTCCTGAGAGATGTTGTACCTCGACCAGGAGCTGCCAGATTTCTTCATGCTCCCTCTCCATTGACGGGGGTGCTGATAACGGCATGAGAGACCCGAGGAACTGATTCCTACTTATTGATACCGTACACTTTGAGACACAGACGAGCTAAGCCTTGACGACTATGCTGCGGGCCGCCATGTCACCTATTCTCTGCTTCTTCGGATTAGTCGCAATCAGTATGAACCCAATCAGGTAGAAGAATGGGAGCCAGTCGATAATTCGCAGGATGTTCCGGACGAGTGACCGTGCGAAATCCAGGTGTTGTAGCGTGGCCTCGTCAACTACTCGAATGTTCATGAGCTGTTTGCCAAGGGTCTGTCCAGTGGTCGATTCGAAGTACGTGAAGTAGAGTAGCCACAGGAGCCATGAGAGGAGTGTTATGGGGCCGAAGAAGACGAAGGCGAAGGAACCAAGGAAGCCGAAAAATCGTCCTAGGAGCCAGATTGGGATGAAGATGACGAGTGAGACTGCGAAAATCAGAATTGTATCTATGATGACCGCTATTATTCTGTCTCCTTCGTTTGCAAGGTTTGGCCTTGCGCCGGGCTGAACGGGGGGAAGCTGGGCAGATCCCGATGATGTGGGACTGGCCGCTACTGATTTCCCGCAGGCAGGGCAGAAGCTTGCCTCGGCCGGAAGTTCCTTTCCACAAAACGCGCAGAACGCCATCTCTATCCCGTCCTAGGCAAGTGGTTGTTTAAGAATTGCGCAGGATCCCTCGCACAGTGTGGTGCTCTGAGTACCGTAACTATTTATTCGGAGAGTTGTGTTGAAGAGAGCGGTAAGAATGGAACAAGTCGATAAGACTGCTAGTGGAATGGTCTGGAGAATTGTTGGCACGATACTTGTCTTCACCGCCTTTCTCGTCGGCTCCCTCGTCTATGTGGGATTCTACACCAACGGTTACAGTCTCTTTCAGAAGATAGTCGTGGTCCTAGTTGCGCTCATACTCGCGATCGCAACAGTTGCTATAATGTGGGTCTCCTGGGCAGGACGTAGGGGATGGATCCACGACCGATGGGGACCTTCAGCACGATAAGCTCAGAAAGCCTCTGCATAGAATAGTCGTCCGTCCGGGCTTATCTTGGCAACTGAATCTGACCATACGTTTCATTCTTAGAAATCCATGGAAACGGTTTGAACTACCAAGAAGTCCACCCTCCATCGACAAAGATGGTCTGTCCCGTGACGTAGTCTGATGCTTGCGAAGCTAGGAAAACTATTGCTCCCTTGAGGTCGTCGGGTGTGCCGGTTCTTCCGAGCGGGGTCTGCTTGTTGATATATTCAAGATAGTGAGGATCTTGGAAGATGCCCTCCGTCATTTCACTGGGGAAGAACCCTGGCGCGATGGCATTGACGTTGATCTTGAATGGAGCCCATTCAACAGCAAGATCCCGAGTTAGATTGATAACCGCTCCCTTCGTCGCGTAGTAGGGAGAGGCGGGAAAGACATCCCCGACCGCTCCGTAGATCGAAGCGATGTTGACAATTTTTCCTCCTCCCCTTTTCATCATCTGCCTCGCCGCTGTCCTCGCGCAGAGGAAGGTTCCCGTAAGATTGACAGATACTACTCGATTCCAATCTTCTAATGCAATCTCCGTCGCGGGGCTCATTGCTGCGACACCTGCGTTGTTGACCATGATGTCCAGCCGGCCAAAAGTCTGAAGAGTGTCATCTACGAGTGATTGTACCTGGTCTTGGTTGCTGACGTCGCACTGGATTGATCTAATCTTAACGCCAAGTCGTGACAGGTCGTCGCTCACCTCGTTCATCTTGTCGAGTCGTCTTGCTGCTAGTACGATGTTCGCTCCTACCTCTGCAAGCGCGCGAGCGAAGGTGACTCCGAGCCCGCTGGACCCGCCGGTTACCACAGCGACTTTCCCCTTCAGGCTGAGCATGTCCTGAACTCTCACCTTGGTTACCTCACTGCTAGGACGGGGCAGCTTGCGAAGCTTACGACGCCTGCGGCAACGCTACCCAGCATCATCTTGCCGTACCCAGACGTTCCTTTGGTGCCCATCACGATCAGATCCGCTTTCTCCTTGTTGGAGAAGTCGATTATTGCCATCACGATGGATTCGCTCGTCTCGATCGACCTCGTCTCCACATCGACTCCGTTCGATCTCGCGAGGCTTTTGGCCCTCCCGAGAACGTCGGCTGCTTTGCTGGACAGATCCTTCTTGAGTGCGTCAGCAGTTTTTGCCGCCGTCCATGGTGGAAGAGACATGACGCTCAAAACTACAATCTTCGACTTGTTTAGTCCTGCTATTTTGGCGGCGTAGCTCAACGCCTTGAAGGACGGATCTGAACCGTCGACTGCGACAACTATCTTCTCAGGCAATGAAACCTGGAGTGACGTCTCAGCTCTGTCCTCCTTAGGCGATGCCGTATGCGGATTCGACAATGACATCCTTCGAGGCCCTCCCATAATTCTCGTCCAGCGACTGCTTCGGTCTCTTGAAAAGAAGAGAAGTTTGGCTACGTCGCCTTGGGCTCATAGTTTTCTCCTTTGGTTATGCTGAAGCTTTCATTGAGCGCATTGAGCGCCGCCAGGCCATGAGATAGCCTATTCCACCTGCAAAGGCCCCGAGGAGAGCTATGACAGCGAAGATTGCGATGGGGGTGACGAGCGGGCCAAGTACTTGCACGTGGACGCTACAGCTCGGGTCGTTCTTGGTAGCCGTGGCCGTGCAAAAAGCGCTAGCCCCCATCGTTGAGATGAAATTGACTGCTCTCCATCCGCCGATCCACATGAGCCAGGTGGCTCCCGTGACTCCGACGTTCATGAGCACTAGGTGAAGCCATGCGAAGACGTTGCTGATTCCAGTGTAGGGTGCCCGCAGATTAGATTCGAGGTGTTGGTAGAAAAGGGATGTGACTGCTGCGGCGAGGGGTCCGAAAATAATGAATCCGAGATAGCCTACAGTAAGCCAGTTTCCTGCACCTCCTCCCGCAACTATCTTCGCTGCCCCGGGGGTTCCGTATTGTGAGTCGTAGAGAAGAAATGCCGTCGCGGCTGCTGCTAGTGCACCTTGAATTATGGCTGCGATGACAAACCTGTTCGCCCACTTGCTCCAAGGGGCCATTGTAGCATCGGCCTTGAATCCAACGACTGTGCTTGGCCGTCTATCGCTGGCGTAGTGAAAGAAACCGTCACGTTTTGATTCTGTGCTGTTTGGCTCGTTTCTGTATCGATCATTTGTTTTCATGTTTTTTCTCCAAGGAATACGGTGCGTATTTGGCATTTAGGAGGTGCGTCCATTTTGTGCAGAATCGAGTCCGTTGTGTTACATTGAGATACAGGGGCGAGTGGGATACAAAGTGTACTTTCTAGTGCTAGTGTGAACCTACCACTCAAGTAGTCTAGGAGCAATCTACTACTTGGAAGCAATCGGTTGCGAAGATTATGGTGCAGTCTGGAACTGTAAAGAATGGAGCTATCGCTGCGGCTGTCCCAACTGGCAGGCGGGCTAGAGGAATCCTTGACCTTTCGAGAACAAAACTTGGCGACCGCCCGTCATTCTTGGAGGAGAAACTCCGGAAGACGCGAGGGGTTATTGATGCTGAGATCAACGTGTTCTCGAACCGGATTACGATCGAGTTCGACCCGTCCATCATCAGTCTCGACAGGATCAGAGCCTCGCTTGCGCGTAGCAATGGATGATGAGGACCCGGAATTCCAGTCCGGGGTAGCTAGTGCTGCGTATGATGAATAATGGCTGGCAGTATCTCCAGGACATCAGAGGCTATCATGCTTTCTCCAAACTTCTTTGAAGCCATCTCGCCTGCTCGGCCCACGATGAAAGCAGCAGCCTTGGCCGATTCAAATGGAGTGTGACGTCTGGCGAGAAGAGCGCCTGCTACTCCAGCTAGTAGGTCGCCGTATCCACCTTTGGTCATGTGGGGAGATCCTGCATGATCAATAATGGTTCTTGTCCCGTCGGAGATGAAGTCTTCCGCTCCCTTTACGATGATCGTGGAACTGTACTGTCTGGCTAGCGACCTTGCGGCGGTAGATCTTTCTGCGCGCGAGCTCGGCCAAGCCTTTCCTGTCAGTACTTGATATTCCCCAGCGTTTGGTGTTAACAGCATTCGTTTTCCATCGGCAACACTCGGCTTGGAAGCGAGTGCGTGAAGGCTCTCAGCATCGGCCACGATTGGAACTTTGCAGGTCTTGATCATAGAGAGGACCGCGCTGTGAGCCGCCCGTGTTCGCATGACTCCGCATCCAATGATTAGAGAGTCGGCTCGGGTCAAGAATTCTCGGGCGACTCTAGGGTCTGGGAATGCCGTGGCACATGGCGCAGTGATGAGGTCGGGCGAGTAACCAGCGACAATGTCGGCTGCTCGCCGGGGTGCGATGATGATTGAGAGGTCTGCTCCCGCGCGGAGAGCTGCGAGTCCGTTGAAGGCTAGGCATCCAGCGTACTGGTCGCTACCTCCTGCAATGATTACACGGCCATAGTCGCCTTTGCGGGATTCTCTAGGCCGTGGCGGATAGAAGCTAGATAGATCGACGGGTCCTCTGAGCGCTTGTCTCTTCAGTGATTATTCAGCGAACCTTGAGGATTCCATTTCCATCCTCGACGGGTGTCTCCTATGGGACATTTTGTTTCGGGGCTTGGTCATGAGTCTCTTTATCTTCTGGCCTATCTTCTCAAAGACCTCTTCGATGGACCAGCCTTCTTCTTCGATCTCGAACTGTTCTTTGGGAAGTTTGATGAATACTTGAACCTCATACCGCCTTCTCTCTTTCTCGAGCAGGGACGTCTTCACTATCGCTCTTGCTTCAATGATGTCGCGGTGAATCCTGCCAAAAGCCTGCAATGATCTTTGAAACTTCAGCTCTGCCTTTCGAGATTCGATGTCATCCTTCTGGAGACCCACGATCTGCACTGGTATTTCCGCGAATTCTTGGTCAGCCATTTTTCTACTCCCTCAATTCCTTCTATCTAACTACTAGTACTGGGCAATGGGCGTGTGAGACTGTTCCGCTTGACACGCTTCCTAGTAGCATCTTCTTGAATCCGCCGAGCCCCCTAGTCCCAACCACGATCAAGTCAACGTTCTCCTTAACAGCGTGGTTGATTATTGTCTCGACGACGGAGGAGACTGCTTCCGGGATCTCTGTCTTAACGACTATGCCATGTCTCTCGGCCTTGGACTTCGTATCGCCCACGACGCTCAGTGCAACTTTTCTTGCATAGGCGTAGTAAGCGTCGATCTCATGCTGTGAGGGAGCGGGTAGACTCATTCCGGTTGGCGATGCGATTGTAGAGTGGTAGTAGGACGTAGGCGGGCTTATGGCGTGAAGAACGATGAGTTCTGCTTTGAGCTTCTCGGCCAGTTCCAGTGCGGCCTGGGCGGCTCTCTGTGAACTCTCAGACCCGTCCAGAGCCACTAGAATCTTCTTGAACAGTTGTTTCGACGCTGCATTGGAAGGCTCAGCAATATACTTCACGGTCTTTGTTTCCAATCTTCTCGCCGACACTCAGCTGTGGGCAGGTCGTAAGGTTTTCGCACTGGCCGTCGGTTCACGCTCTCGAGTATCTAGAGTTCCGGCGGTTGAGAAAAAATCTTGGAATAGGTCAGTGGGCAGAGGTCCTCTGTCCTCTTGCCCGAACCTGGCCTATTCCCGTTCGGAGTTAGTCGGAGGGGTTGTGAATGTGAGAGCCCGCTCTCGCTCTGGGAGAGCATTCCAATGTGGGCTGCGGGGAGTGATGCATTGTACTGTCGATAGGCGCATCGGTAGCTCGGAGGAGCCGTACACTCACTGCACCGAGCCTCTGTATACATGCTATCCAGATCGACCAGTTCCACAGACTCCCCATCCTCACCTTTCCCTTGAGGCATGATATCCGTTGAGAGCATTTCGACGCGCGATGTTCTTCGCGGTGAGGTCCTGTAGCGTCTGTAGGGGCATCGATAGCCCGGGGAAGCTGTACACCCATTGGACTGTCCACCTGGATTGGTACGCTCTACATCGACCAGTTCGAGGATCTCCCTATCCTCAGGCTTCTTTACAAGCACGGTTTCCGTTCTTGCCCCCTCCAATAGCTAACTGTGCTTTGTGAACAGATAAGTGGTAGGTACACAAAGCAATCTTTGGAGGAGTGCATCAGCGAGGAAACCAGGATTGAGAAGAGTCGAGAGGTTTTCGCGCGTGTTCTAGCGCCGTGGGCTTACGGCTCTGGTTTCGAAAGCAACCTCCCATATCAGCTCTGCTTGGTCGAAACAGTCTTTGTGAAAATTTCCCTTATTGAACCGCCTGATTGCCAATTGTTCGAAGTGAATCCTAGCTTCTTGGCCTTCTCGATAAACCGAGGTTCAGAACTGGTAATCTGCAACATCATGATTCGAGGCTTTCCTCTAATGACCTTCTTACAAGCGATGCAGTGCAAGGGCACGCTTTTGCTGGACTTGCTCATTTTTCCAGAGCCATATTAAGACGCGATGCGCCTTTGAGTCCGTGTTTGTTGAAATAGGAATCGACAATATCATTCTAGCTGACGTAATCCGCAGGAGGACTTTCTTTCTCATGATATTGCTGATCTTCTGTCGAGGGGGAAGAGTGCGGAGCAATTTGAGCGAAAGAGAGCGTGGTCTCTGTAGCCTGGTACGGTAAGTCAAACAAGAGGAGATGTGTGATACACTGTGGATGCAAGGTCTTCTTTGTGTACGTCCCGGTTAATAGTCGATTCACGTAATTCTTGTAATGTGGTAGATTTGGAGACCCGGCAGAAATCGGCTCTGGCTGGTGCGGCGAGCTTTGGCGACTTGAGGCCTCTTGCAGGCTTCGTTCTGTCGCTGATAGCGGGAGTGCTTATTCTTGCGGGTGGAGTGGCTATGCTCGGCTACTCTTCTGGACCTTATGGAATGATGGGCGGCTATAGTAGTATGATGGGGAGCTATGGTGGCGGTATGATGAGTGGTTATTACGGGATGATGCAGGGGTTCGGAGGATGGTTCTACGGGTTCGCGGTTATTGGAATCATCGCCGGTGTGCTCGTACTGTTTAGTGCTATCATGATGTACGACCGGCCAAAGCAAGTGGCCATGTGGGGAGCGCTAGTTCTTGCATTCTCTGTGGTGAGTTTCTTCGGTGCAGCGGGGTTCTTCGTCGGGGCGGCGCTCGGAATCGTAGGCGGGATCCTAGCCCTCACCTAGAAGGGAGGCCCGGCCAACTGTCGCCATCCCATCGAGTCACGAAATCTCTCCTAGCGCCTAAATCTTGACCCCATAAACGAACGGACGGCGAGGCAAAGGACAGTGCAGGAGTCGACCTGGATCTGGATGAATGGCGAACTGGTCAAGTGGAATGAAGCGAAGGTCCCATTTCTAACACACGCTCTTCACTACGGGACGGGAGTCTTCGAGGGGATCAGGTGTTTCAAGACCCCGAAAGGTCCCGCCATCTTCAGGCTGAAAGAGCATGTTGCAAGGATGTTCGAAAGTGCGAAGATCTACTTGATGAAGATGCCCTACTCTCCCCAGGAAGTTGAAGATGCGGTGAGAACTACTGTCAGCGCGAACAAGTTGGAAGAGTGCTAACTTCGACCCTTGGCGTACTATGCCGCTGGAGAGATGGGACTAAATCCACTCCCGAACAAGGTGCACCTAGGAATCGCGGCCTGGCGCTGGGACAGCTACCTCGGCGAGAAAGCGGAGAAGGAAGGAGTGAGATGTCAGGTGTCGTCTTGGAGGAGAGTTCATCCTTCTACTAGGTCTCCCCAAGCAAAGTCGACCGCGAACTATGCGAACGGCGCTCTAGCGAAGATAGAGGCGATGAAGGCGGGTTATGACGAGGCGATAATGCTGAACGTAGACTCTCTCGTATCTGAAGCGTCAGCTGAGAACATCTTCCGAATAAAGGATGACATCATCAGCACTCCACCTGCATCCGCGGGCGTGCTGAGGGGCGTGACTCGAGACACGATCATACGACTCAGCGCTGAGTCAGGCATAGAATTCCATCGATCGGACATTTCTCGCGAAGAACTCTATACTTCCGACGAACTCTTCCTAACAGGGACAGCTGCCGGAGTTACGGCGGTCCGAGAGGTTGATGGAAGAATGATCGGAAATGGAGACTGGCCGATAACGCAACGACTCAAGAAGGCCTACGAAGACGCTACGCACGGAAGGAACCAGAAACATACGGACTGGCTGAGCCTAGTGGCTCCCTTGAGCATAGTTCACTGAGCCACGATTCCAAATCGAACTCAGTTATTGCCCCCGGTGTTCGGTGTAAAGTGCGGCAAATAGTGCGTGCGATAATGGGGGTCCAGCTTTCGCGACTATTGTTGTGCCATCGGTAGGGCCAGGTTTGCGGATTCGGGTTCCTGATGGAATGTTATGACTTGGAACCGGCAGTTCTCGCGGCCCATGGCGCAGCATTCTACTTCTTCAACGGATCCGATTCCTCCGGTTCGATCGTTGAGTATGGCGTTGACGAAGCCTTCTTTGAACCCGCAGAGTAGGTCACCTGATTCTGCACCCGTGCAGTCGAAGCAGTTTCGCAGGGTGAAGGTTGGCGGGTTGCTTTTCTCTATCTGCATCTCGCCGAGGCCGTAGTCGTTCCAGAAAGATGCAATCTCTCCAAGGACTACTTGTGGATCATGGGAGTTAGATATGTTCCTCGCGACCATGTGTCCGAACTCTGATCCAACGGCTCTGAGACGGGCCTGTTTTGAGGAAGCTCTCACACCGAAAAAGTCTTTCAGCGCCTTCATGGTCACCTTGACAGATTCGGCGATTTCATCGTATTGTCTAGGTTCGACGTTACGGTTGAATTCCCTGTCGCCATGCAATGACTAATGACACCTACGGCGAGGCTAGCGTTGCTTTCAGTTAATCAGTAGCCCAAACATGTACGGGTAAATTGACCCGGAAGCTTCGTCTAGGACCTTCTTCCTCTGAGAATATGGTCTTGGGGGACATCTTCTTCTGGGCCATCGAGTCTCTGAATAGCGTCTCGCTTCTGATACCCTGCTAGAATTTTCCTCTCCGCCCTCCGCAATACCTCGGAGGCGCTGGAGGCGGATACTCCCATTTTCTTAGCCAATTCTCGCAATGTGATTCTCCGAGGGTAATCGAAGAACCCTTCCTCTAGCGCGGTCTCCACCAGGCTCTTCTGGTGTTCAGTCAAGCTTTCCACATCGGAAACCGAGCTCAGCCTCATAATTTTCACGTCGACTTGTTCCCTCTTCAGATGGTCTAGCAGCTCGTTGAGAGCTTCTCTTCCGTTAAAGGCGAGGGTCCACTCAACTGTCCCGTCCGGTTTCGCCTTTGAATGGAATAGACAGGTGCGGCAGAAAGCCTCAGACGACATTATCGTGCTGCAGAAGGCTGACCTGGTTAGGAGGGAGCCGTGGACCGTTCCTCGCTTTGTCTCGACCACATAGGCTTCCTTCACTAGCGGGCTAGCCTTAACCTCGCTGACGATCTGGAGTAGCTGGTTGGGGTCTGAGGTGACTTGCACTAGCTGTCGTATTCCGTCTTTGTTCTCTGATGGCTTGCAATCCAAGATTCGTATCTTGGACGGGTGTTTCGAGGTGATTTCGGAGACCCAGGTCTGCGGCGCCTTGAGCTGGAGGACTATCTCCCTCATTCGGTTCGAGAACAGTTAGTCGGATGAATAGTGTAAACCTTTAGGCTGGGCCGGTAGAGTCGCGGGAGATGGTTCATCTCCCATCTCTCAGAGAACTAGGTTGTTCCTCTTCTCAGTAGGGAGGAAATGTTCGGTTCGTCCTTGATTGGAGGCTGAAACTAGGCTCGAAGTTCACGAGACGGTTCCATCATACTTTGAAGGTTTGAGGCAATCCTCCTTTGATCCAACCTTGAGAGCCGGAGTTCGGCCAGCCAGAACACTACTCTCTCCTCTCTTGATAGGTGGTCGGACAAGTCTCCTCTCAGTTCTTGGAGCCTCGATGCTAGGGTCCAGGTTTTCTTGGTATCATGATCCTTAGTCATTCTATCTAGTTCTGACTTGAGAGATTCGAGGGAGGCAAGTAGTTCTACGTGTTCTCGTCTCATAACTTCAAGGAGATCACGATCTTTTCCCAGGCGCGACTCAAGAACTGGAAATAGACCTCTCTCTTCCTTGTTCACGTGCAGCTGAAGGTTCTCGTTCATCTGTCCACTACTCTCGACTAGTTCTCTCAGAATTCTTGTTCCGCGTATCGGCCCCGAACTCTCTAAGAATGCTAGGAGTCTGTCCATGTGGTACATCTCCACCGCGATTGTAGAGTGCTCGTCTTTCAGGGTGCTTAGAGCGTCCATATTTCCCGGCCCATAATCCAGCACGCGAGGGATACTTGTTGTCCCTAACCAGTACGGATTCGCTTACGCGAAGTCAGCTGGCCCCTGTCTGAGCTCTTTTCCATCGTGTAGCTGGTTAAGAAAAAGCTGAGCGCGCCGGTGAGAGCCATGAGAGCCAATCCCAACGACGGGTCCGGGCTCGGAGATCTCGTCCTGTTCCTGTTGGACAATGCAAGAATTATGGCGGCTATACCCAGCGAACTCATTCCTACTAGAAGCTTGAACCTTTCGACGAGCTCCCGAAGCTTGGAAAAGGAATCGTTGTGGTGATCAGAATTACTCATTCAGTCCAAGTGAAAGAGTCGGGTGGCCTAGAATAACGTCTAGCCGTAACTGTTCGGGTAATCCCGTGGCGGGTGACTGTTTTCGCTCTCCGCACCATTCCAGCGACTTGTCAGGATATCTCCAGAACAGTTCTGTCACCCCTACTCTGACTTGCCTTCTGAGCCTACATAGAGGACAGGCTAGATTATTCACCTTGACGACAGAATGGAAGGATCGTGATTCGAACAGAATCCTAGCCTTTTCAAGAGGCCCCTTCTAGGCTCTTGGCATGCAACAGTCCGGAAACCTTGACACGTTGTTCGCTCCAAAGTCCGTTGCAGTCATTGGAGCCTCCAACCGCCAAGGCAGCGTCGGAAGAGCCGTCTTCACAAACATACTACTCAACGAGTACAGAGGAACAGTCTACCCTGTCAATCCAAAAGACCGCTCGATAAGTGGCGTTAGATCGTACCCTTCCGTCCAAGACCTACCAGAGAGCGTCGACGTGGCGGTTATCGTCGTCCCGGCAGCAGTGGTCCCCGATGTCACCGAAGACTGCGGGAAGAGAGGAGTCAAGGGTCTCATAGTAATCTCTGCGGGCTTCAAGGAAATTGGACAGGACGGTGCGGCGCTAGAGCGCCAAGTCGCTTCTCTAGCACAGAAGTATTCTATGCGGATGGTCGGTCCTAACTGTCTGGGAGCAATCAACACTGACCCAGAGGTCAGACTCAACGCTTCATTCGCCTCACAAATGCCCCTGGAAGGTTCAATCGCCTTCGCGTCGCAGAGTGGTGCCCTCGGCGAAGCAGTGATAGATTACGCAACGGGCGAAGGAATAGGATTCTCCAAATTCATCAGCGTCGGAAACAAGGCCGACGTGAACGAGAACGATATTCTGGAATATCTCCGAGAAGACCCGAGGACGAAAGTGATCCTCCTCTACATCGAAGACATCGTCGACGGACGAAAATTCGTCGACACAGTAAGCAAAGTCACGGAGGAGAAACCTATCATCGCAGTCAAAGCCGGAGTCTCGCCTGAAGGTGCCAAGGCAGCCTCG
>WNGI01013443.1_pt1 | contig 12855 bp, 17 predicted proteins | sample 5400621 | NCBI WGS metagenome assembly WNGI01 (sample SAMN13153374, study PRJNA577476) | soil metagenome | isolation source: 20 cm soil or saprolite under Garry oak tree replicate 1 | place: USA:California | collected 2016-06-15 | reverse complement strand
TCGGTGCCGGGCTTCGTCGCGTCGTAGACGATGTAGACCCACTCACGCGACGCATCTCCCTGGTCGGCGGTCGACCGCACCTGGGTGTCCCGCCGGAAGAACGTGAAGCCGGACGTGCACCCGTCGGCGAAGTCGCCGCAGTCCCGGGCAGTCGCGGAGCCTGCCTCCGATCCGGCTTCGTCCCTGAACCCCGGATCGTCAGGCTGCGATTGAGGTTGCGGGATGGGCTCCGGCGCGCGCTGATCCTGTGCGTCGTTCTCGTCGAACGGCGTGATCAGCACCGGCGGGGCGAACGTCTTCCCGCAATCGGTCGACTTGACGACCATCACCGCGTTCGGATCCTTGCCCGAAGCGAACTGCCGGAACGTCACGTAGACGTGGCCGTTCCCGGTCACGGCGATGTCCGGGAATTGCACGTCCTGGATCGACGCCGACAGCTTCATCGGGCTCGAGAACGTCGTTCCGTGGTCGGTCGAGCGCGAGAAGTAGATCCCGACGCCGCCGTTACCGGTGAAACGGGAGTATGCGAAGTAGACGTTGCCGTCGCAGACGGTGCCCGTGCGGTCGGCTTCGATCGAGGTCTTGTCGTTGAACTTCCCCAGCAGATTCGGCGCAGACGACCCGCTCGCAACGACAGTCGTGCCGAAGTACTCGAGACCGTCGCGGATGCTCGGGCCGCTCTCGCCCTGCGGATTGCGGTAGCGCGCAACGAACACGTCGCCGAACGTCTTCTTCGTCCCAGCCGGATCGTCAGAGCTCTCGGAGCCGAAGAACGCACGGCCGTGGTTGTCCCACGCGATCACAGGATCGCCCGAGCTGGCGGTGCGAGCCCGTGACAGAGCGGCGTACGGCGAGGCGTCGTCCGGGTAGCCCGGCACGAGCGAGCTCGCGAAGCTGGTGCCGCCGTTCTCTGAGCGGTAGTAGCCCAGCCAGATCGGCCCGACTGCTCCGGCGGCCGCGCCGCGGTTGTAGACCCCGCAGTAGTCGTTCGAGCTGCCCAGCAGGACCATCGTGTTGCGCGGATCGACCGCGACTGCCGGCTCGTTCTGCCGTCCCCGCGAAATCGAACACTCGTTGAGTGTCTGGTCCGTGTAGGGAACCCCGGTAGCCAGCGTGTAGTTGCTGACATAGCCGCTGTTGTCGTTCGAGAGCCGGACATCTCCGCCCGGCGTCGAGGCGCCGGCCATGCTCACGAGGACAAGCATCGTGACCGTGAGCACACCGACGATCGTGAATCGCCTCATTGACCTCCCCCTCCATTTGCCCCTCGGTTAGCCGCCGGACCCTAACTCAGAACCCGTAGCGCTGTTCCTGCCAGTAGTCCGCGTCGTTGTGGTACCCGTAGCGCTCCCAGAAGCCGGGCTGGTCCGCTGACAGCAGCTCCAGGCCGCGCAGCCACTTGGCGCTCTTCCAGAAGTAGCGCGACGGCACCACGAGGCGCAGTGGCCAGCCGTGATCGGGCTCGAGCGGTGCGCCGTCGGCCTCCCATGCCACCAGCGCATGCTCGTCCTCGAGCGCCTCGAGCGGGACGTTCGACGTAAATCCCTGCTCGGCGTGCGCGAGGACGAAGTGGGCGCTCGGCTTCGGGCGGACAAGCTTCGCGAGCTCGCGCCAGTGCACGCCCTTGAAGCTCGTGTCGAAGCGGCTCCAGCGCGTCACGCAATGGATGTCGATCGTGATCTCCGTCTGCGGCAGCTCCCGCAGCTCGTCGTACGTGAGCGTCAAGGGTTCCTCGACCTCGCCGGATACCTTGAAGTCCCACGTTGCGAGGTCCGTCTGCGGCACGGTGCCCGCGTGGAGCACCGGCCACTTCTCGGTCAGGTACTGGCCCGGCGGGAGGCGCGCCGGGTCGAGTCCCTTGTCGGCGAGCTTCTGCTCCGCCTTCGACCGGAAGAGCGACATGGGCGCCTACACTAATTGCGATGTCCAGCGCTACGTCTCATGCAGTCCTCGAGCGTCCGCGCGCGTTCATCCGCGTGTCCGGGCCCGACGCGGAGGACTACCTGCAGCGGATGGTTTCGAACGACGTCGCCGCGCTCGCGCCCGGAGATCTTTGCGATGCGCTGCTGCTGACGGCGAAGGCGCGCATCATCGCGCCGCTGCGCATCCTGCGGCGGGCGAGCGACGACTTCCTCGTGCTGACGGAGCCGAACCTCGGCGAAGTCGTCCGCACGCAGTTGCTGCGCGCGCGTTTTGCTGCGAAGGCGGAGATCGAGCCGGAGCAGCACCGCTCGTGGCTCGTCCTCGGGGGCGGCGAGGTGCTCGATGAGCGCCCCGCCGGCGACGATGCGAGCGAAGAGGAGTTCGAGCGCTGGCGCATCGAGTCGCGCCTTCCGCGCTGGGGCCGCGAGCTCGACGAGCGCGTGCTCCCTGCTGAAGCAGGTCTCGAAGAAACGCACATCAGTTTCTCGAAGGGTTGCTACCCCGGGCAGGAGCCGATTGCACGGCAGCACTACCGCGGCAAGGTCAACCGCCGCCTGCGTGTCCTGGACACCGAGGGCGACGTCGGCCCGGGCGATGAGCTCCTGCTCGACGACAAAACGGTGGGTCGAATCACGAGCGCAGTTGACGGTGTTGCGCTCGGCTACGTCCGCACGGAGGTCCCGGATAGCGCGCGCCTTGAGATCGCCGCGAAGGCGGGCTTCGCCCGACTTCGCTCACAGGCGCCCGAAGACTCGGACTAGAAGAACGAGCGCCGGGAAATCATCATGCCGCGCGCAGCGCGGCGGATTTCCCGGCGGAGTGCGCCCGGCATGATTCGAACATGCGACCTCAGCCTCCGCAGGGCTGCGCTCTATCCCCTGAGCTACGGGCGCTCCGAAGCTGCACCAGTCTAGCGGGGTAGAGAAGCCGTCGCGGAACGCGAACGCTTCGCCATGGCGGACACGTCTGCTCGCCGGCTTGTTGAACGTCTTCGGTGAGCGCCCGCAGACATCGCAGGCTTCCATGTCGGCGGTGTTGCTCTCAAGCGCCACCGACTGACGCAGGCGCAAGATCAGCTTCATCACCAAGCGCCTCACGTTTGCGGCGCCGTGCCGCGGAGCAAGACGGTTCCGTGGCGGGCATCCCGCACCAGATCGTGCTGAAACGCGACCGCGACCTGGAGGGGCGGGGGTGGCAGATCTGGGTCCGTCGCGGCCTCTTTCTGCTGCTGCCGATCCTCGCGCTGCTCGGGCTGCTGAATCTGTTCGGCCAGCATCCGACTACGACGACGAAAGCGGCCGGCGCCGCATCGTTGAAGCTGTCTGCGCCGCCGCGCGTGCGCAGCGGGCTCATCTACCAAGCACGATTCCACATCACGGCGCAGCGCGAGCTGAAGCAGGCCACGCTCGTGCTCAGCCCGGGCTGGCTCGAGAGCATGACCCTCAACACGGTCGAGCCGTCGCCGGTCAACGAGGCGAGTGACAACGGGCGGCTGAGCCTCGACCTTGGCCACATTCCGGCAGGAAGCACCTATCTGCTCTTCATGCAGTTCCAGACGAATCCGACCAACGTCGGTCATCGCGACGCGTCGGTGACGCTCAAGGACGGCGACCAGACGCTATTGCAGATCCACCGCACGATCACGGTCTTCCCCTGACGCATGGACATCGTTCTTCGAGCCATCGTCCTGTACGCGTTCGTCGTCTTCGTGATGCGCGTGATCGGCCGCCGCGAGCTTTCGTCGATGACGCCGTTCGACCTCGTCCTGCTGATCGTGCTCGGAGACGCGATCCAGCAGGGGCTGACGCAGGACGACTACTCCGTCACGGGTGCGATCCTCGCCGTTGCCACGGTCGCGACGCTGCAGGTGTTCACCTCGTACGTCTCGTACCGGTCGAAGAAGGCGCGAACGGTGCTCGAGGGCGAACCGATCGTGTTGATCGATCACGGTCAGATCGTGGAACGGAACCTGAAGCGCGAGCGCATGACCGAGGACGAAGTCGCGGAGGAGATGCGCCAGCAGCAGATCGCCTCCCTCGACGACGTCGACTGGGCGATCATCGAGGCGAACGGCGCGATCAGCTTCATCAAGAAGAATTGAGACGCCTCTGCGCCGCCGCGCTTCTCGTCGTCGCACTGACCGGGTGCAACGGCGGCACGGTCGATAGCCACGCGCTGAAACGCGATGCCGAGAAGGTCTCGTCGCTGGCGACCGAGGGCGAGCTCCTCGCCAACGACGTGGCCAAGGGCGCGTCGACGAAGTACTTCGCACGGGTGCACGCGAAAGAGCTGTCAGTTGCCGCGTCCGATCTCGCCGACGCGCTCGGGAAACGGCCGACGTCGCCCGGCATCGAAGGCGACGTCCGCAAGCTGTCACGCCTCGCAGCAAAGGTCTCGCGCCACCTCGAGCAGCTCCATCTGCATCCGACCAGCCGCACGGTCGCGAAGTCCCTCGAGCGACCGCTCACCGACGACGCCGACGCTGCGGACGAGCTCGCGAAGTGAAGATCTTTCAGGTCGCCTTGGGCATCCTCGCCGCGATCGGCGGCTTCGTCGACATCGGCGATCTCGTCTTCAATGTCTCCGCCGGCGCGACGTTCGGCTACCAGCTGCTGTGGGTCGTCGTGATCGGCGTCGTGGGCATCATCGTGTACTCGGAGATGTGCGGGCGCGTCGCGGCCGTTTCGGGCAAGGCAGTGTTCGACGCGGTGCGCGAGCGCCTCGGCTTCCGCACTGGACTGATGGCCCTCGTCAGCGCGCAGGTCGTCAACCTGATGACGCTCACGGCCGAGATCGGCGGCGTCGCGATCTGCCTGCAGCTGCTCTCGGGGCTGCCCTACCGCTGGTTGATCCTCCTCGCCGGCGTGGCCCTCGCGATCGTCGTCTGGGTGACGTCGTTCGACTGGATCGAGCGCATCTTCGGCTACGGCGGTCTCTGCTTGCTCGTCTTCGCCGTCGCGGCGGTCAAGCTCCACCCCGCCTGGGGCGCTGTAGGTCACGGTTTCGTGCCCCACATGGACACGGAGAGCCCACTGCTGTACGCCTACTTCGCGGTGGGGCTGCTCGGCGCGGCGATGACGCCGTACGAGGTCTACTTTTACTCGTCCGGCGCTGTCGAGGAACAATGGGGGCCGAAGGATCTCGGCCTCAACAAGGTCAACGCGATGATCGGCTACGGCCTCGGCGGCTTCCTCTCGTTCGCGCTGATGATCGTCGGCGGCGCGCTCTTCCTCGACAAGGGCATCGAGCCCGAATTCCTCGGCTCGATCACGCTCGGCGCGGAAGTGCCCCTCGGCCAGATCGGCAGCGGCGCCGCCATCGACACGCTCTTCTCGGGCGCGTACAACCTCGCGCAGTTCCTGGGCTGGGAATGGGGTCGCTACCGCCACCCGAGCGGAGCGCCGCGCTTCACCCTGACGTGGATTGTGCTGCTGGTGCTCGCCTTGGGCGCAGTGATGACGGGCGTCGACCCTGTGCAACTGACGGAGTTCGCAGTCATCTTCTCGGCGGTCGCCCTGCCGCTGACGTACATCCCCATCCTGCTCGTGGCGAACGATCGCGCCTACATGCGCGAGTACGTGAACACACGCCTCGCGAACACGCTCGGCCTGATCTACCTCGTTCTGATCATGATCATCTCCTTGACAGCCGTGCCGCTCCTCATCCTCACGAACGTGGGGCAGAATTGAGCAGGACGATCGACCTCGGTCTGCTGCTCGTCGACCACCAGTTGCTCGACTCCGAGGAGCGGCGGTGTGGGAACGTCGACGAGCTCGCGCTCGAGGGTGGGCCCGGGGAGCCGCTCGAGGTCGTCGCAATCCTGAGCGGCCCCGGGGCTTTGCGCGCTCGCGGAGGTCGGACAGGCCGATTCGTGGCGTGGCTCGGCGGCGGCCGCAAAGTGCGGATTCCGTGGGACGATGTCGAGCACGTCGCCGCGCACGTCAAGCTGCGCAAGCGCGCGCAGGCGCTCGGCCTCGGTCGAGGCGACGACCGTCTGCGACCGTACGTCGAGAAGATCCCGGGAGCCGACCGATGAGGACGTTCTCGTCGTTCCTCGGGCGCATGGTCGTGACGGAGTCAGGCCGGAAGATCGGCAAGTGCCGCGACCTGCGCGCGTCCCTCGGCCACGGACGGCCGAGGGTCGAGGCTGTCGTGGTCGGCCGGCAGGGATGGTTCGAGCACCTGGGCATCAACCGTCCCTCTACACGGAGAAAGGATGCGGTCCCCTGGGACGCCGTCGTGCGCCTCGAGCGGAGCCGCATCGTCGTACAGGACGGCACCGAGCTCGAGTGACGCTCTATCTGTCGGAGAGCGAGGTGCACGAGCTGCTCTCCCCTGGAGAGGCGGTGGACGCCGTCGAAGCGTCTTTCCGGCGGATGGCTGCAGGGACCGTCGAGCTCGCGCCCCGCAGGCGGCTCGCACTCGAGGAAGGTCGTCTCGCGGACATGGCCGCGTCCGACCTGGAGCTCGGCTACGCCGGTGTGAAGGCGTATGCGGGCTTCGGCGAAGGCGCCGCGTTCGTCGTCGCGTTGTTCTCCACCGAACGGCCGGAGCTCGTTGCGGTGATCGAGGCCGACTGGCTTGGCCGCCTACGCACGGGTGGGGCGAGCGCGGTCGCCGCCAAGCACCTGGCTCGCGAGGATGCGACGTCGCTCGGCGTGATCGGGTGCGGTGGACAGGCGGAGACCCAAGTGGCGTGCATGCGCGCGGCGCTGCCCGCGCTCGAGCGCGTCGTCGCGTACTGCCGCACCGAGCGGAACCTGAAGGCGTTTTGCAAGCGCGTCGGCGCCGAGGCCGGAGAGAGTCACCGCGATGCTGCTGCGCAAGACGTCGTCGTCACGATCACGACGTCGCGCGATCCCGTCCTGCGTGGCGAGTGGCTGCAGGACGGGGCCCTGGTCTGCGCCGCCGGCGCCAACAACGGCAAGTCCCGAGAACTCGACAACGTGGTCCTGGAGCGGGCCTCGTTCGTCTGCTGCGACTGGCTGCCGCAGGCGCGTGTCGAATCCGCGGATCTGATCGAGCCCGTCGAGACCGGCGTGCTCGATTGGCTCGAGGTGCACGAGCTGCACGAGGTGTTGGGCGGCGAGCTTCCCGGCCGTCAGTCGCCCGACGACATCGTCGTCTTCAAGTCGAACGGGATCGCCGCGTGGGACGTCGCGATCGCTGCGGCAGCGGTCGAGCGCGCGCGCGAGCGCGGCGTCGGCACCGAGCTAACTGGTTCTCGCTGACTCCAACTCGCGCCGGCTGTCCTCGACGGTCTCGTCGCCGAGAGCCTGGATCAGCTCCGGCCGGTCGAGCAGGCGCAGCCGTTGCTGCGGAGTCAACCGGTTCTGCACGTACCGGTCCTCGAGGATCTCGCTGAGGTTGCGGCCGCGGGCGTGCTCGCGAATGACGTACGCAGCCACGCGGTCCTCGCTGCTCGAACGAGCGAACAGGAAGGAGAACGGAGAGCGCAGCAGGCTCGCGAGTCGCTGCATTACGGCGATTGTATCCTTGCGCCGTGAGGCGGAAATCGACGGAGGGCCGCTTCGCCGAAAGGCTCGTTCACGGCGTCGATGACGCCGGGGCCGACGAGACGATCCTGATCTGGATCGAGCGCAAGCAAGGCGCTCTGTGGGCCGTCGGGCGCGCGGTCAATCCGCAACACCGGTCGAGCGACGAGCCCCGCCGCGACGACTATCTGTTCGAGGGCTACGAGCTCGAGGATGCGCTGACCGCTGCGAACGAGGCGCTGGAAGACGACGCAAGCGTCTCGGAGAAGGACGGCCGGGCCGAACACCTGATGCCGTTCACGCGCAACGAACTCCTCAAGCCCCTAGAGCGCTGGTTCTTCGGCCACCGCTAGCCGGCTCGCACGAAAGCTGACGCTTTCGTGCGAATTTGAGGATCGCCGCTTCGCGGGAACGTGCGCGGGCCGGGCCCGCGCACTCCTACGCGGTCTGTGTGGGTGTGCTGGAGCGTGAGCCCGGCCTTTGCGTTGGCCGGGGCCACTTCAGGTCCGCGTCGGGAATCGGGTCCCCGTGCGGGTCGTGGGTCGGGAATCCAAGTGCTTTGTCGATCCTCTGCTCCAGCTCCTCGGAGATCACGTGCTCGAGCCGCTCGGCTTCGTCGTGGACTTCGTCGACATTGAGCCCGAGCGTCTCCGCGAGGTAGAGCTCGAGGAGTCGGTGATGCCGGATTACCTCGATCGCCACTTTCTCGCCGTCCGCCGTCAGCGTGATACCGCGGTACGGCTGGTGTACGGCGAGGTTCAGCGCAGCCAGCTTCTTGACCATCGCGCTCGCCGACGCCGGCGACACGCCTTGCCGCTTCGCGAGCGCGGTGACGGACACGCGGCCGCCGTCCGCGCCGAGCTTGTAGATCTCGCGCAGATAGTCCTGGATCGCGTCGGTTAGTGCCGGCTTAGCCACGCTCCTACAGTCTAGGCTCCGGTCCATGCTGGTCCGGATCGGGCATTCCGCAGACCCCGACGATGCATTCATGGTCTGGGCGCTCGCCACAGGTCAAGTCGACGCGCGCGGCTTCGAGTTCGAGCTCGTGCCGGAGGACATCCAGGTCCTGAACGAGTGGGCGCTCGAGACGCGGCTCGACGTCACCGCGTTGTCCCTGGCGACGTATCCGCTGGTGCAGGACCGCTACGCGCTGCTGCCGCACGGCGCCTCGATCGGGTCGGGCTACGGGCCGATCGTCGTCGCGCGCGAGCCGCTGTCGCTCGACGATCTGCGCCAGGTGGAGATCGTCGTCCCCGGCCGTCTGACGACGGCTTTTCTCGTGCTCGGCATGGCGCTCGGCTCGGAGTTCGCGCACCGTTCGCTGCCCTTCGATCAGATCCTCGACGAGGTGAAGTCCGGTCGGGCCGACGCGGGCCTGCTCATCCACGAAGGCCAGTTGACCTATGCGGAGGAAGGGCTCGCGAAGGTGCTCGACCTCGGTGAGTGGTGGCTGCTCGACACCGGCTTGCCGCTGCCGCTGGGGGTCAATGTCGCGCGTCGCGACATCCCGAGGCTCGATGATCTCTCCGAGGTGTTGCGCGAGTCGATCACCGCCGGACTCGAGCACCGCGAAGACGCTGTCGCCTATGCGCTCGGCTTCGCTCGCGACCTCGATCTCGACAACGCCGACCGCTTCATCGAGATGTACGTCAACGAGCTGACGTGCGACTACGGCGATGAAGGCCGTCAGGCGGTCGAAGAATTGCTGCGCCGTGCCGAGGCGGCCGGTGCATACGAACAGCCCGTGCGCGTCGAGTTCGTTTAGTGCGGAGCGAAAGCTGGGCTTTCGCTCCGGGTGATGGTTAGGCCGCTACGCGGCACGTAGCGTCTGACATCCCACAGCTACTACGCTGATCGCGTGAGCCGCGCGGTTGTTCTTTCCGGGGTGCGCACGCCGATCGGCCGGTACGGCGGTGCGCTCGCCGGTGTGCGGTCGGACGACCTCGCCGCGACGGTGATCGCGGAGGCCGTTCGCCGCGCCGGCGTCCCCGCAGATCAGATCGAGGACGTCTACTTCGGAGCCGCGAACCAGGCCGGCGAGGACAATCGCAACGTCGCGCGGATGGCCGTCCTGCTGGCCGGGCTGCCGGAGAGCGTCGCGGGCGTGACGGTGAACCGCCTGTGTGCATCCGGGCTCGCGGCGGTGGTCTCCGCGTGTCATGCGGTCGCGGCCGGGGACGGCGATCTCTTCGTTGCAGGCGGCGTGGAGTCGATGAGCCGAGCGCCGTTCGTCTTCGGCAAGCCCGAGCACGCGTTCGCGCGCGGGAATCAGACGGTCTGGGACACGACGCTCGGTTGGCGGTTCCCGAACCCGCGCCTGGAGGAGCAGTTCCCGCTCGAATCGATGGGCGAGACGGGCGAGAACGTCGCCGAGCGCTGGCATGTGTCGCGCGAGGATCAGGACGCGTTCGCGCTGCGCTCGCAGCAAAGGTGGGCGGCCGCCGCCGAAGCAGGGCGCTTCGACGACGAGCTCGTCGCCGTGAACGGTGTCGAACGTGACGAGCATCCGCGTCCCGACACGAACGCCGAGAAACTGGCGGCGCTCAAGCCTGCGTTTCGCACGAACGGCGGCACGGTCACCGCGGGCAACTCGAGCGGCATCAACGACGGCGCCGCTGCGCTGGTGATCGCGAGCGAGGAGAAGGCGCGCGAGCTCGGTGTCGAGCCGCTCGGCGAGTTCGTCGGGAATGCCGTCGCCGGTGTCGATCCGCGCGTGATGGGCATCGGCCCGATTCCGGCGGTGCGCAAGCTCCTCGAACGCACGGGCGTCGGTGTCGGGCAACTCGACCTCGTCGAGCTGAACGAGGCGTTCGCCTCGCAGAGTCTTGTCGTCATCCGCGAGCTCGGCCTGGACGAGGAGAAGGTCAACGTCAACGGCGGCGCGATCGCGCTCGGCCACCCGCTCGGGATGAGCGGTGCGCGACTCGTGGTGTCACTCCTGCACGAGCTGCGCCGTCGTAGTGGCACCTACGGCCTGGCCACGCTCTGCGTCGGCGTGGGCCAGGGTCAGGCCGCACTCTTCAAGCGCAGCTAGCCGTTCGCCGATATCGGCCCTGATGAGGGTCGAAAGCCGTCTCAGCTGGCTCGCCGTCGCGGCCGGATCCGCGTTGTGCGCAGCCGTCTCCGTCGTCGGCGCGGACGCTCGCTGGCTTGCCGCCCTCGGGAGCGCGATCACGCAGGCCGGACGGATCCCCTCCTCCATTCCGTATGCGGCAGCGGCGTCCCACGACTGGGTCAACGTCCCGGTCCTCGGGGAGCTCGTGTTCCACTGGCTCGACACGGTCGGCGGCGATCGTGGCCTTGTCGCCGCTCAGGCCGTCGCAGTTGCCGCCACGCTGACGCTGCTGCTCCGCGACATGCGTGCCGCCGGTGCTTCGGACGGCGCGCGCGCGCTCGTGATCGTCGGCATCCCGTTCGCGGCCGTCTCGGCGCTGCTCGTCGTTCGCGCGCAGCTCTTCTCCCTGCCGTTGTTCGCGCTGGCCGTGCTGTTGCTTCGCGCCGAAGCGCGCCGGCCGTCGCGACGTCTCTGGCTGCTCGTGCCGCTGGTCGCACTCTGGTCGAACCTGCACGGTGCGGTGCTGACGGGACTTGTCGTCGCGACCGTCTATCTCCTGGTCGACCGGCTTCGGCGCGATCGTTGGACGGCACTCGGCGTCCTGGTCGCTTCGTGGGGCGCGTTGTTCGTGACGCCGGCGTTCGCCCGCACCGGCGAGTACTACCTCGGCGTGCTGCACAGCGAGCCGGCCGCGAGCGGCTACGGCCTCTGGGCGCCGCTGTCTCTCCGGAATCCCCTGGACGTCGTGTTCATTGCGGCCGCCGTGCCGCTGCTCTGGTTCGCGATGCGCGCCCGGCCGAAGACCTGGGAGCTCGTGTCGCTCGTGCTCCTGGCACTTGCGACTGTTCACGTGGGCCGCAACTCGGTGTGGCTCGTGCTCTTCGTGGCCGCACCAGCTGCGTGCGGCATGCGGTTCCGTGCCGGCGCGCCGGCACGGGGCGCTCTACTCGCATGTGCGTGGGTTGTTCCCGTCGTGCTCCTCGTGGCGGCTATCTCCCGCGCACCGATGCAGACCGTCGCGGGTCCGCCGCTGCGCGACCAGGCGGTGCAGCTCGCCGGGGGGCAGCCGATCCTCGCCGACTCCGAGGACGCCGAGCAGCTCGCACTCGACGGCCGTCGCGTTTGGATCGCCAATCCGATCGACGCCTTCGCCCGCAGCGATCAGCGTGCCTTTCTGAGCTGGCTGCAGGGGCGCAGCGCGGGCGACACGTTGCTGCGACGGCACGACGTCGTGCTCGTGCAGGTGGACAGCAAGGCGCAAGAACGTCTCGCCCGCAACGACGCGTTCCGCGAGGTCGGGCGCGACGCGGTCGCGGTGCTCTACAGGCGCGCTAGCTGACGGGCGGGCGAATGTAGATCACGCCGTCGTGCTTGATCGGTACGAACGGTGCGCCGATGCTGGTGATCAGCGACTCGGCGTGGCTCATCAGCTCGTCGCAGGCGACATCCGCGTCGTCACCACACGGAACCTCGATGGAGACCTCGTCGATCGGCCTTGCGTCGAGGCCGGCCTCGCGCAGCTCCGCCAGGAGCCGGTCTCGATCGGGGATGCGTGCAGCCTCGACATGAACCATGTCGCTCATGCCACGAATCTTCCCTCGAGTCGCAGCCGGAAACACCGCCCGAACGGCCAGACTGCCGATATCGTCCCGCCGATGGCGGTCGCAACGGGGCGTGAATACGGGCTCTTCATCAACGGCGAGCTCGTCGAGCCGCAGTCCGGAGAGCTGCGCGACCTGAGTGAGCCGGCGACCGGCGAGGCGTTGGCCGGGGTGGCCATGGCCGGCGAGGCGGACATCGACCGCGCGGTCGACGCCGCACGCGCCGCCCTCGACGGCGCGTGGGGCAAGACGCCGCCCACCGAGCGCTCGCGCTTGTTGCACGCGCTCGCGGATGCGATGGTCGCGAACCGTAAGGAGCTCGCCGAGCTCGAGGTGCGCAACGTCGGGAAGGCGATCTCCTCCGTCAAGGCCGAGCTCAACCAGGGCGTCGAGAACTTCCGCTTCTACGCGTCGGCGATTGCGTCGATCGCCGGCCGTTCGAACCCGCTCGGCGGCTCGCTCCTCTTCTACTCGTTGAAGGAGCCGGTCGGCGTCGCGGGGCAGATCGTGCCGTGGAACTACCCGCTGATGATGACGACGTGGAAGCTCGCGCCGGCCTTGGCCGCGGGCTGCACCGTCGTCCTGAAGCCCGACTCGGCCACCCCGCTGACCGCGCTGCGCCTGGGCGAGCTGGCGGCGGAGGTCGGCTTCCCGCCGGGCGTCGTGAACATCGTCCCCGGGCCGGGCAAGACGACCGGCGCCTACCTCGTCCGCCATCCCGGCGTCGACAAGGTTGCATTCACCGGCTCGACCGAGACGGGCGGCGAGATCATGCGTACGG
>WNGI01004196.1_pt1 | contig 12856 bp, 9 predicted proteins | sample 5400621 | NCBI WGS metagenome assembly WNGI01 (sample SAMN13153374, study PRJNA577476) | soil metagenome | isolation source: 20 cm soil or saprolite under Garry oak tree replicate 1 | place: USA:California | collected 2016-06-15 | reverse complement strand
GACCGGTCCCGGTCGGTGTCCTCGATCCGGATGACGAACTGGCCCTTGTAGTGGCGCGCGAACAGCCAGTTGAAAAAAGCCATCCAGGCGCCCCCCACGTGGAGATACCCGGTGGGGCTGGGCGCGTACCGGGTGCGGACATGACCCGTCTCTGCCTGCGTCACGCTGCCAGGGTAGCATAGCCGCCGGCGCAGGCGCAAACCGTTTGCGCCGAGTTCGTTCAGCGCGCCGCGCGGACGCCCCCGACCGATCACGCCGGGGGTGATGACGCGATCGATCGGCCTACGTGAAGAGGGTGCTCACCGATTCGTTGAGATGGATGTTGCGCATGGCGCGGGCGAGCAGGGGCGCGGCGGAGAGGATGCGTATCCGGTCCGTCCGCAGCTCGGGCGGGATCGGGATGCTGTTGGTGAACGCGAACTCCTGCACGTCGTCACGGTCCAGCGTCTTCGCCACGGGGCCGGCCAGGACGGCATGGGTGGCGCAGACGTACGCTTCCGGCCGCGCGCCGTGTCCGATCAGGGCGTCCAGGGCGCTCGCGATGGTCCCGCCCGTCGAGAGGATCCGGTCGATGAGAATCGGAATCCGCCCCTCCACTTCGCCGACCACCTGCACCGTTTGCTTCGCCTCCGGGCCCAGGCGGCGCTGGAAGACAACCGACAGGGGCAGCCGCAGCCGCTCGGCCAGGCGGTAGGCAATCTTGACGGCCCCGTCGTCGGGCGCGACGACGACGGCCGGGGGCAGGGCCTTCTCCTGCAGGTACTCGGCAAACAGCGGCAGCGCCCGCAGATGGTCCACCGGAATGTTGAAGAAGCCCTCGATCTGATCGGCGTCCAGGTCCAGCGCCAGAATCCGGTGCACCCCTGCGCTCTGGAGAAGATCGGCCACGAGCCGGCCCGTGATCGGCTCGCGGGGGGCGTGCTTCTTGTCCTGGCGCGCGTAGCCGTAATACGGGATCACCGCGGTGATACGCCCGGCCGAGGCCCGGCGGAGCGCGTCCACCATCACCAGCAGTTCCATGATGTTCTCGTTGACCGGGGGACAGGTGGGCTGGATGACGAACACGTCTTCCCCGCGGACGCTTTCCTCGAACCGGGCGTAGATCTCGCCGTCCTCAAACCGTCGGATGGTGACGTGGCCCAAGGCCAACGACAGCTCGTCGGCAACTTCCTGCCCGAGGGGGCGATTCGCGGTGCCGCAGAAAACCTTCAGCGGGGCTGCACCATGAACCGTATGGCCGTGCGCTCCTCGCCGTCGATCTCGACTTTGGTGAACGCGGGGATGGCGATGAGGTCGATCCCGTTCGGCGCGACGAACCCCCGGGTGATCGCGATGGCCTTGACGGCCTGGTTCACCGCGCCGGCGCCGATCGCCTGAATTTCAACTTCTCCCTTTTCGCGCAGCACGGCGGCGAGCGCCCCGGCGACGGCCTTGGGTTTCGAGTCGGCTGAGACCCTGAGACACTCCCCCATGCCGTGTGTGCTCCTTGGCCTGCTGCGGCGATCCCGGCCGGGTGCCCGCCCCTATTCCATGATCCCGAGGGGAACTCCTCCTCACACGCCTGCCGTCAACGCGCGCCGTTGCGCCATCGTTCTTGCCAGATAGTTGCGATAAACTGCGGGATCGCGAGCTGCCGGCCGAAGCGGCTGGGTTGGCGGATGAGCCGGTAGCACCACTCCAACCCCAGCGTCTGCACGACGCGCGGAGCCCGGGGCACCCTTCCCGCCCAAACATCCAGCGATCCGCCCACCCCGATCGTCACCGGCACCGCCAGGGAGGCGAGATGCCGGTCGAGCCAGCGCTCCTGCCGGGGGCTTCCCAACCCCGCCAGCAGCAGCGTGGGCGCGGCGGCGCGAATAGCCCCGAGCACAGGGGCCTCCTCTTCGGGCCCGAAGAATCCGTGCGCCGCCCCCGCGATCACGATGCCGGGGTGGAGGCTCCGGAGGCGCGTGGCCGCCTGCTCGGCGACGCCCGGCGGCCCGCCCAACAGGAAGATCCGCCATCCACGCTTCGCTCCCTCGCCGCACAGCCGGTCCGCGAGGTCGATCCCGGGCACGCGGCCCGGGATCCGCCGCCCCAGATGGCGCGCGCCCCAGACCACGCCGATGCCATCGGGGACGACCAGCGCGGCCCGGTGGAGGATATCCCGGAGGTCGGGAGCGCGGCGCGCCCGCATGATCAGTTCGACATTGGCGGTCACCACGAGGTGGGGGCCGGGATCGCCGGCCAAGCCCACGGCCGCCGCGACCGCCCCGTCGAGGTCGACCGGATCGAAGCCCACACCGAGCACGTCGACCCGGGTCATGCCACGAGATCGGCTACGAGCTGGGGAGCCAGGGCGGCGCGGGCTCGAAGCGGGGCCACGGCGGCGAGGAGACGCGCACGGCGTCCGGCGAGACCGCCCGCCGTCTCCTCGATCACCCCGGCGAGCGATTCGACCGAGAGGGCGCCGGCGTCGAGCGCGGGCTCGCCCAGTTCCCGGGCGAACGCGCTGACCTTTGGATCATACGCCAGCGAGATCATCGGAACGCCGTGGATCGCGGCGAAGATGAGCGCGTGGAGACGCATGCCGACCACGAGGCCGAGGGCGCCAAAGAGCGCCAGCATCTCGCGTGGACGCAGCGGGGTGCGCACCAGCCCGGCCGCGGAGCCGATCTCCGCGGCCAGCCGCTCGGCCACTGCAAGATCCCCCGGCGGGTGCAGCGGGAGACACACCCAGCGGATGCGGCACCGCTCCGCCGCAATTCGGGCGGCCGCGGATATCGTGCCGAGCCAGCGTTCGTGATTCCATGCCCGGACGGCGAGCCCGAAGTGGACCCCTTCTCCCCACCGGGCGTGCTCGGCCGCCACGGTTGGCGACCACTCCGGGCTGAGGAGCAGCGCGGGGTCGGCGGCGAGCGCAACGGGCGGCCGGTCGACGCCCAATGCGGCCAGGGTGGTGAGGGAATCGCGGTCCCGCAGCGTGATGAGGTCGACGGCGTTCAGCACCCGGCGGACGGCCGACCGCGCCAACCGGCCGCGCAGCGGCCCGATCCCCTGCGCATACAGCGCCGTCCTCCGGCCGAGGCGCTGAGCCAGCGCGAGCACCGCGAGGTAGTACCACGGACTGCGCCAGGACGTGACATCCTGAAACAGGCTGCCGCCGCCGGACAGGCAGAGGTCGCATCGCTTGAGCGCCTGCGCGACGTCCCGGGGGTGGCTGCGGGGGATCGCCAGGACGCCGTGGGCGCCCGCGGTCGCTCCGGGGTTCGCCGAGAGCACGGCGATTTCGACGTGCGGACACCGCGCGCGAAGGGCATCCACGGTGGCTCCCAGCACCGCTTCGTCCCCCAGGTTGTTGAACCCGTAGTAGCCGGAGAGGAGCAGCCGGCTCATCGCCTGGGCGGCACCCCGGCCGAGCCGGCGGGACGTTCCGGCTCGCGTCGCGGGCCCGGCTGGCCCGCGCGCGGCGCCTCACCCGCAGGCGGCTTCCCACCCGCTCGGGATCCCCGGTCCGCGGGGGCATCGGGATCGCGCGCGTCCGGGGACCACCACCGGCGGGTCCAACACACCACCCCGATGAGCCCCGCGCCGATCACGGAGCCAACGGCCAGCGCGTAGATGGTGCGGAGGAAGACGTAGACGAGCGGCGTGTGAATGTGCGAGAACGAATTCACCAGACCGACCTGACCGATCGCCCCGACGAGCGCCACCGGCAGGATCCACCTCCGCGCGCCCAGCGCCATCAGCGCGAACGCGAGCACCATCAAGGGATCTCCGATCAAGAACTCTTTCGTGCGCGGGCGCGCGATCACGAGATGCGACAGGAGGACCCGGGTCCGGAGCTCGAGCGGCCCGAGCAGGGGCAGCCCGGTGTTTCCGGTCCGTCCGAGCGCGAACACGACCGCGACCCCGACGAGGATCACGGCGATGCCGTACTCGAGCAGCAGCGGCTGCCGCCCCCACGACCGGAGGCGCGCCCAGAGGGTGCCGACCGGAGCCTCTGCCGCAACAAGCAGCAGACCGAGCACCATAATCGGCAGAACGTGGACCAGCTTGACCCCGAGGAACTGCCGGATCTCCAGCATGAATGCCCACTGGCTGAGCAGGGCCGCAACCATCAGACCGCCGAGCGCGGTCACCCCCGAGAGGGCCCACAGACGTCCGATGCTCTCCGCCGGCAGCCAGACGCCTCCCCTGAGGCCGCCCGAACCCGGCCGGTGCGCCCCTGGGCGGCCCGCGGCGCTCCCCCCGGCCCGGCCGAGGCCGGTCTCCACCAGGAACCCCATCAGCGACAGTGTGGGAAATGCCAGGGCGGCGAGGAAAGCCAGGAACTGGCTCCACAGCGTGACCCGGTGCAGTGCGAGGGCGACCAGGGTGAGCACCACCCCAACGCCCACCCCGGCGTACAGGGGACCGGGGGCGATCGGGCGGGAGGGAGACCTGGCGGCGATCGGGCGGGCGAGGATCCGCAGCACCTCGGCTGCCGCGATCGCCACCGCGGCCATTGTCCCGAGGGCCATCAGCAGGAACCAGAGCGGATGGATCGTCACGTCCGGCAGAGGCATCGCCTTCCCCATCTGGTATCCCGCCTGCTGCAGATCGCCCGCGATGGAGGCCACGTAGTCGAGATTGCCCTGGACTTCGTCCACGCCGGCCGGCGTGGTCAGGAACGGCCGCACGTAGAGGATGCGGACGTTGCGCTCCCGCGCCGCGAGCACGTACTTGTCCCGGGCATCATCCGGAGTCAGGGTGGCGAGTTCCTCAGGCGTCAGGCTAAAGACCCGCAGCACGGCGGGCTTCACGCGCAGGGCGAGTTCCGGCTCCCCCCGCTGCCGCCGCCGCGCGGTGAAGCTCTCGATCTGCCCGAACGCGAACCCGGCGCTCGTCATTTGCTCGGCGACGTCGGGGATGAGCCGGTCGTACCCCAGCACCTGGGGGCCGTCGAAGATCAAGGTGAGCCGGTCTTCCCCTAAGCTGCGGAGTCCGGTAAAGAACGCCTCCAACCCGCCCGGCGCGACCTCGCGAAAGTTCCGCATGCGGGCCTCGATCGCCAGACGCTGCGCGCGGATCTGGGCGGCGTCCTCCGGCAGCAGCCCCAGCGGCGCCTCCTCGATCTCTTGCCCGCGCCCCGCGATCTCGAGCACCGGCCCGCTCCCGGTGAGCAGCTTGGTTCGCCCCTGGCCGGTATGCGGCAGCAGCTGCACCGCGAGGCCGGCCCGAACACGCTCCAGCGCCGGAAGCGCGCCCACCACGTACGTGTTGCCCGGGCTGATCTGCCCGGTCCGGAGCAGGTCGCCCAGCGGCCCGGCCACGGATCCCGTGCGGGCGGCGTTGATGACATCGCTCCCGGTCATGACGGTCAGCCGTCCTGAGTCCGCGAGGCGCCTGAGCGAAACGGCGTACAGCGTAACGCTCCGGGCCCCCGCCCGGTACAGCGAATCGTAGAGGCTGTCGCGGCCGACGCCGGTGCGCCGGGCGAGGGTCAGCCAGTCGTCCCCGTCCACCGAAATCTCGACGGTGCGGTTGGCCTGCTCGATGTGGTAGCGGTGGACCAGCACCACCAGCGCGGCCACGAGCCCCGCCACGACGCATCCGGCGAGCACGGGATACCGGGAGCCGAACCGCCGCAGGATCACCGGCACCCGTCCCCCGCCGCGCCGCTAGACCGGCCCTGTCCCGGCATCAAGCACGAGCCTCCCATTCTCCATCCGCAGCCCGGTGAGCCGAAACCCGAACGGCAGCGGTGGAACCTCGAGCGCGGACCGGATCGTAATGGCCTCTCCGTTCACGCTCCCCGGCAGGCTTCCCCCGGCGACCACCACGGAATCGAGGATGAGATCCACGGCCGTCTCCCCGTTCAGCACGAGCCGCCCGAGGCCTTCGGCGGGGAACTCCGCGCCGAGCGCCCGGATCGCTCCCCGGACCCACACCCGCCCGGGCTGCAGCACGACGGAGTCGACCCGGATGGCCGGCGAGTGCGCGAGGGCGCGCGTCAGGTCCTCCTGGGTCACCGTCGCGCGCGCGCTTCCGCTCCGCAACGACCGGATCACCAGGGTCCGGTGAACGTAGAGCGCCTGGGGGTCGAACCGCAGCGTGTCGAACGAGGCGTCGAAGCGTTCCATCCCGAGCGTCCCCATCTGGACGTTGTGCGCCGCCACGGTCACCATCGCCGCGCGGCCCCACCACAGCGCGATCGGAGGCGACGCCTGGAGGTCCACCTCGACGCTGCTCCCGGGGAGCTGCGAGCGCAGATACCCCTTCAACGCCGCGCCGGCGACGGCGGGGGTCCCCAGATTGGCGCCCACGGCAACGGCGAGCACCCCGACCGCGAGCAGCCACACCTTCCTCCGCGGGGGAACGGCCGCCACGCTCACGACCTCGCCGCGGGCCCCGGACCCCGCGTCTCGGCCGCGCGGTGGGCGCCGGCATCGCTCGGCTGCCCTGAGCGCAGCCACGCGTCGATGAACGGATCGAGGCCGCCGTCGAGCACCGCCTGGATGTTCCCGGTCTCCAGGCCTGTGCGGTGGTCTTTGACCAGCGTATACGGGTGGAGGACGTAGGATCGGATCTGATTGCCCCAGGCGGCGTCGCGGTGCTCCCCGCGCAGGGCGGAGAGCTTCTGTTGCTGCTCCTCGTGCTGCAGGTCGTAGAGCCTCGACTGGAGCAATTTCATCGCGGTAAGCTTGTTGGCGTGCTGAGAGCGCTCGTTCTGACATTGCACGACGATCCCGGTGGGCATGTGGGTAATGCGCACCGCCGTTTCCACCTTGTTCACGTTCTGGCCGCCGGCGCCGCCGGAGCGGTAGGTATCGATCCGCAGATCGTCCTCCTTGATCTGGACTTCGGCCGCCTCGACCTCCGGAATCACATCCACGAGCGCAAACGAGGTGTGCCGCCGGTGCGCGGCGTCAAATGGCGAGAGCCGCACCAGCCGGTGCACGCCGCGCTCGCCCCGGAGGTACCCGTAGGCGTTCGGCCCCGACACAATCACCGTGACGCTCTTCGTCCCGGCCTCTTCCCCAGGCGAGAGGTCGACGACCTCGGTCCGGTAGCCGTGGGCCTCCGCCCACCTCAGGAACATGCGCAGCAGCATATCGACCCAATCCTGTGATTCGGTGCCGCCCGCGCCGGCGTGAATAGAGAGGATGGCATTGCCGGCATCGTGCTCCCCGCCGAGGAGCGCACCCAGTTCGAGCCGGTCCAGAGTGGCGCCGAGGGCGCGGACCTCCTGCTCGATGTCGGCGAGGGCGCCGTCGCCTTCTCCCGCGGCCAGCTCGGTCAGTTCCTGCAGGTCGGCCACCTCCTGACGGAGGCGGCCTAGCTCATCGATCCGCGAGCGGAGCGCCGCGACCTCCCGGGACGTCCGGCGGGCGACGTCCTGATGCTCCCAAAAGGTCGGCTGCTGCATCTGCCGCTCGAGGTCGGCGAGACGGGCCTGCTGGCGGGGAAGGTCAAAGGTGCCTCCCGATGCTCTCCACGCGCTCTCGATACTCACCGAGGGTGCGCCGGAGTTCCTCAACCGTCACCGATGGCCCTCCCATCTACAACCATAGGATCTCCAAGGATAAGATGCCCGGGATGCCGGTGAACTGGACGGCCGCCGAGCGCCGGCCGGCCGCCCGCCGCCCGGGCCGCAGCGATCGCGGCCAGCGCCATTATAGCATTCACCAGGGCGAAAACAAAAAACCGAGGAGGATGGTCCCCGCTCCGTGGGCCACCGCCAGGGCGGGGATCTGCGCCCACCGCGCGCGAATCGCCCCGAAGATCACACCGCTGTACAGCCCCCACACCATCGCCTCGGGACCGCGCAGGGATGCCGCGGCCATCCCGAGGAACGCCGGCCAGAGGACCGCCGTCACCCCGCCCCGCCAGGCCGCCGCAGCGGCGAAGACCAGGCCCCGGAGCCACCATTCGAATGCCAGACCCACCGCCAGCGCCCGCACACCGGCCGCCGCCCACCGGATCCCGTGCGGCCCCTGGAGCACCGGCGTCAGCAGGGGCGGCGCCGGGCCGTGCGCGGCGAACGCGTGCCGCGCGATCAGGGTGAGCGCGCCGACCGCGGCCAGTCCCACGGCCGCGGCGGGGAGAAACCCCCGCAGGCGGAACCCGAGATCGCGGGCCGGACGCCCGATGCTGAGGACCGCGGTCACCGCGAGCAGCGCCAGGATCGACACCGGGAGGACCACCGGGGCGGCGCCGACCGGCGCCGGACCGCGCAGCCACTCGGCCCCCGCGAGGCCGAGGAACGGGAGGCCCGACTGGGCGAGGAGGCGCGGAAACGCGCCGGTCCCCGCCTCCTCGGCGAGGAATCCGAGCGACCGCGGCAACAGGAGCGCCGCGGTCGCGAGCACGGCGGCCCAGCCAAAGACATCGCCGTAGCGTGCGTAGGGAGTGAGCCCGGAGAGCGGCGCCACCCGCGCCGTGAGGATCCCGCGCGTTCCCAACCGGAGCCCGGCGACCGTGCGCCCCCGCGGGTCGATGATCGCGCTGATCCCCTCGTTCGCGGCGCGCAGAAGATACCGGCGTTCCTCCACGGCCCGAAACGGCGCGAGCGCCGCATGCTGCGCCGGCGCCGCGCGGCCGCCGAACCAGGCGTCGTTGGTGAGCACCGCGAGCATGGTCGCGCCCCCGCGCGCGTACCGCCGCGCGATGTCGGGGAAGATGCTCTCGTAACAGATCGCGATGCCGATCGCGGCGACAGGGGTCCGGAGCACGGTGCGGGCGCGCCCCGGGCGCTCCCCGTACTCGGCGAACGGCACGAGCCGCACCTTATCGTACCGCCCCAGGAGCGCGCCCGACGGAGCAAACGCGAACGCGGAGTTCGTGCGGCCCCCCTCCAGGCTGCTGGCGATCAGGGAGACGTGATCCTGGCGAACCCACGACCGGATCTCGGCGACGGATCGAGGATCGAGGAGGTCGACCGGCGAGGCGGTCTCCGGCCAGACGACCAGGACCGCGCCCCGCGCGGCAGCTTTCTGGGTCAGCTGTCCGAGGTCCTCGAAGCGGCGCCGGGCGAGACCGGGATCCAACGGCGCGCGGACGGGGAAGCCCGGCTGCACGACGGCGGCCGTGAAGGTCGCCGGGACCGGGTGACGGAGGACGTTCAATCCGTACACCAACGCGGCTGCCAGCACCACCCCGGCGCCCGCCGCGGGCAACAAGACGGCCCGGCGCGTCAGGATCACGTACAGGGCCGCATTGACGAGCGCGACGAGAAAGCTTACGGCGTAGACGCCGCCGAGCGACGCGACCTGGATGACCGGCGCCGCCCGATGCTGGGTCGCGCCGAGCAGCGCCCACGGGAAGCCCAACGCGCCCTGGCTGCGGAGAACCTCGACGGCGGTCCAGACAAGCGGGATCCAGAGCACGATGAACGGGCCTTCGCGGTCCCGCTCCACCCACGCGATCGCGAGCATCGCCGCGGCGGGAGCGAGTGCGGCGAGCGCGGCGGCGAGCGCCCACACCACCAGGCCGAACGTCGTCATCCACCACAGGACGCCCCCGTAGGCCGCCACGCCCCAGAGGTATCCCAGCCAGAACGCGGCGCGGGGCGGGCAGTGGTGGGCGACGAGGAACAGCGGGACAAGCGCAACCCAGGCGATGAATCCGAGATCGGGCAGCGGGAACGCCAGGATGAAGCCGGCGGCCGAGAGCAGCACCGCGAGGAGGTCGGCCAGCCGCGCGGGGTGATCGCCCCTCGAGGATTCGGGGGTGTCGGCTCGAACGAGACGGCGCGCGCTACGCACTCACGGCGGGACCCAGATCCCCCCGCCCGTCACCATCACTCATCTTTGCCGTGACACTTCTTGTACTTCTTTCCGCTGCCGCACGGGCAGGGGTCGTTGCGGCCGACCTTCCCCGCGTGGACGGGAGCCGGCGCCCCGGCCGGTTGAGCCCGGGAACGCTCGCCATCCCCGTCCTGGCGGGCGACGCGATACGCCGGGCGGGCCGGGCGCAGCGGCGCCGCCCCGGCGTGCTGCACCTGCACCAGATAGAGGAACTTGACCGTCTCCTCCTGCACATCGTGCTTCAACTGGTCGAAGAGGGCGTACCCTTCCTTCTGGTACTCGATCAGGGGGTTCGCCTGCCCGTACGCCCTGAGGCCGATGCCTTCCCGGAGGGCGTCCATCGCATAGAGGTGGTCGATCCACTTCCGATCCAGCGTCTGGAGGAGGACCACCCGCTCCACCTCGCGCATCGTCTCCGGGCCCACCGTCTGGACCTTCGCCTCGTAGGCGGCGAGTGCCGCGGAGAGGAGCCGCTCCCTGACCTCGCCCACGTCCAAGCCCCCAAGCGCCTCGGGGCTGAGGTCCGGAGGCAGCGGGAAGATGAACCGCACCTCCTCCAGCAGCCCGGCGAGGTCCCACTCCTCCGGCCGCACTTCGGTCGAGCAGAACCCATCGACGAGCTCCCCCACCAGGGTCTCGATGAAATCCAGGATGTTCTCGCGGACGCTCTCGCCCGTGAGGATCTTGCGGCGCTCGGCGTAGATCACCTTGCGCTGGACGTTCATGACATCGTCGTACTCGAGGACGTGCTTGCGCATCTCGAAGTGGTAGGACTCGACCTTCTTTTGCGCGCCCTCGATCTGGCGCGTCACCATGGCATGCTCGATCGGCACGTCGTCTTCGATCCCCAACCGCTCCATGATCGAGGCGATCCGCTCGCCGGCGAACAACCGCATCAGCTCATCGTCCAGCGCCACATAGAACCGCGACGAGCCCGCGTCCCCCTGGCGTCCGGCGCGGCCGCGCAGCTGGTTGTCGATCCGCCGGGCCTCGTGCCGCTCGGTGCCGATGATGTGCAGGCCCCCGAGCGCCTTGACCTTGTCGGCGTCACCCGGCTCCGGCGGATTGCCCCCCAGGATGATGTCGACGCCGCGGCCGGCCATGTTCGTGGCGATCGTCACGGCCCCGGAGCGCCCGGCCTGGGCGATGATCTCCGCCTCCTTCTCGTGGTACTTGGCGTTCAACACCTGGTGCGGGACCCCGCGCCGGCGCAGCAGGGCGGACAGGGCCTCGCTCTTCTCGATCGACCGGGTGCCGACGAGCACCGGGCGCCGCTGCTTGTACCATTCCTCGATCTCGGAGGCGACCGCCTGGGTCTTGGCCTTCTCGTGCTTGTAAATGAGGTCGGGGAGATCTTGCCGGATCATCGGCCGGTCGGTCGGAATCGCGACCACCGGCAGGTTGTAGATCTGGGTCAGCTCCGCCTCCTCGGTCTTCGCCGTCCCGGTCATGCCGGCCAGCTTATGGTACATCCGGAAGTAGTTTTGGAACGTAATCGTCGCCAGGGTCTGGCTCTCCTTTTCGATCCGGACCCCTTCCTTGGCCTCGATCGCCTGGTGGAGACCGTCGCTGTAGCGGCGGCCGAACATGAGCCGCCCGGTGAATTCATCGACGATGATCACCTGGCCGTCCTTGACCACGTACTCGACGTCGCGGTGATAGAGTGTGTGGGCGCGCAGCGCCTGCTGCGCGTGGTGCATCAGCTCGATGTGCTGCGGGTCGGTCAGGTTGTCGATCCCCAGCAGGCCCTCCATCGCGGTGATGCCCTCTTCGGTCAGGATGGCGGTCCTGATCTTCTCGTCGACATGGTAGTCCTGCTCGGCCTGGAGCCGGCCGATGAGCTTGGAAAACCGATAGTACTCCTCCGTGGACTGCTCCACCTGGCCGGAGATGATCAGCGGCGTGCGCGCCTCGTCGATCAGGATGAAGTCGACCTCGTCGACGATCGCGTAGTGCAGTTCGCGCTGGACCAGGTCCTCGCGGCGGATCACCATGTTGTCCCGGAGGTAATCGAACCCGAACTCGTTGTTCGTCCCATACGTGATGTCCGCAAGGTAGGCCTCGCGGCGCGGCACCGGCCGGAAGTGATTGAGCCGGTCGTCGCCGCGGCGGATGGGGTCCTCGTACGCCGGATCATAGACCGCGGCGAACTCGTGGGTGATCACGCCGACGCGGAGCCCGAGCAGCGCGTAGATGGGGCCCATCCAGCCTGCGCCCATTCGGGAGAGGTAGTCGTTGGGGGTGACGAGGTGCCCGCCGCGCCCCTCCAGGGCGTTCAGCACGAGCGGAAGCGTCGCCACCAGCGTCTTGCCCTCGCCGGTCTTCATCTCCGCGATCTTCCCGCTGAAGAGCACCGCGCCGCCGATCAGCTGCACGTCGTGGTGGCGCTGGCCGAGGGTCCGCTTGCTCGCCTCGCGCACGAGCGCGAAGGTTTCCGGCATCAGGGCCTCGAGCGCTTCTCCGCCCTGGGCGCGCGACCGCAGCTCATCCAGCTTGCCGCGGAGGGCCGCCTCGGGCAGGCCTTCGAACTCCCCCTCGAGCGCGTTGACCTGGGGGACCAGCGCTTCGCCCAACTGTTTGACGATCCGCTCGCTCGGGTCCCCGAGGAACGACTGCAGCAACTTCAGCATCGACAACTCCTTACCTCTGCTCCACTCCTCGCTTACCTTTGCTCTACTCCACGCTTCGATCGGCTTTCGATGGGCCTTCGGTCGCAAACATCTCCACTATTATAATCCACCCGGCAAGGCGTCCCGGCCCATGGCGACGCGGGCTACCGGGGCGGCAGCCCCAGCCTGCGGGCGAAGGACTCGGCGCTGTCGTCGTGGTCGATCCGGACCCGCTCCAGGAGGTACGGCGGGCTTGCCGGCGACACGAACCCCGGCCGCTCCGTGACGGCACCCCGGTAGCCGACGTCTTCCAGGATCCGCTCCAGGCCGGCGTTGTAGCGCCCCGCCGGATACGCGAAGTAGGCGACGGGACGCCCCGTCCATGCTTCGATCGTCTTGCGGCTGCGCGCGAGCTCGCTCCGCGCCGCCGCCGGCGGCAGCAGCGAGAAGTCGACATGATGAACGCCGTGGGACTCG
>WNGI01018391.1_pt1 | contig 12859 bp, 9 predicted proteins | sample 5400621 | NCBI WGS metagenome assembly WNGI01 (sample SAMN13153374, study PRJNA577476) | soil metagenome | isolation source: 20 cm soil or saprolite under Garry oak tree replicate 1 | place: USA:California | collected 2016-06-15 | reverse complement strand
TATGTCGACGAACGGAAATTGCGCGGTCTTGGGTCCGACCAGTCCCGCCTCGGTGCCGATCGACTTGGCGTAGGCCACGGCATGACGGTTGCCCGAGAGCAGCAGATGATTGCCATTATCGATGGTGAGATTGGTCGCCGCATCGAAATAGGACCGGCAGCGCCCGCCCGCTTGCTGCGTGGCCTCGTGCAAATGCACCTTGTAATTTGCATTTGCCAAGCGAACGGCGGCCGCGAGGCCCGAAATTCCAGCGCCGATAATGTGAACTGTCTTTTGCATCAGATGAAAGCATAGCGGAGGACGATGGCGAGGCGTGTGACTTTGCTCACGCGGACCGGCGCGCGCGGCGCGGAGAATCCTCTCGCGATCAACAATTGCAAGATCGCCCCGTAGTATTTCGACATGATCCGCGGCGCACGCGCGATGCGGCGCGGATGGCGGGCCATGACGTCGTCGGCCTTTTCAAAATGCTCTCGTGCACGCGCGACCAGCGCGGGACATACATTCGGCAAGCGTGGATCGGCCGCGACCTCCAGCGGATCGGTTTCAGTGATACCGGCCTCCAGCAATCCTTCACGCGGCAGATAGAGCCGCCCAAGCGCCGCATCTTCGTCGATGTCGCGCAGGATGTTGGTCAATTGCAGCGCACGGCCAAGGTGATGGGCCAGCAGGATGCCGTCGTCGGAGGGCAGCCCGAACACCCGCACCGACAGCCGTCCGACCGCGCTCGCGACGCGATCGCAATAGAGGTCAAGCGTGGCAAGGTCCGGCGCGCGGATGTCCTGCGGCACATCCATTTCCATGCCGTCTACGATGGCGAGAAAGTCCTCGCGCTTCAGATCGAATTTCTTGACCGAACCGACATAGTCTTGCAGTCGCGCAGGCGGATGGCCCTGATAAAGCGCATCGATATCGTCGCGCCATTGCTGCAGCGCGGCCAGCCGCTCGGGCCGCGGACCGTCGGAATCGGCGATGTCGTCGACCTGCCGGCAGAAGCTGTAGATCTGAAACATCGCCTCGCGCTGCTCGCGAGGCAGTATGCGCATCGCCGCATAGAACGAACTGCCCGACGCAGTCGTCCCGTAATTCGCATTGGCTGCCGCCGTCTCCAGCGTCATGCGCCAGCCGCCGGCTTGGACAGGGGGCGTCGTCCCGACGCACGCCTCAAAACCTCGCCCACGACGGCGCCAAGAGTGTGCGCGAGCAGTTCGAGCGGGCTCAAATGCACCCGCTCGCTTAAGGGATCGCGGACTTTCAAAAGGCGAACGATCCTTTCCGCGAAAGCCTGGATCACCGAGATCTCGAGCCCAAGGCGGAAATCTCTCACCTCGGCGCTGAGCGACTTGCCCTCGCCGAGCAAGGCTTCCGTCCGCGCGGCGAGCGCATGGAGACACTGCAGCAGCGAGGCGGGCGCCTTGTCCAGCGCCAACGCCTCGACGGAGGCGCCAGCGGCCTGCAGCGCGTCAAGCGGCAGATAGACCCGATTGAGGTTCTTGTAGTCCTTGCCGCAATCCTGCAGGTGATTGTTGATCTGCAGCGCCGCGCAGAGCGCGTCGGAGGCGGCCCAGGTCGAGGTGCTCTCGCCGTGAACGTCGAGCATGAACCGCCCGACCGGCATGGCCGAATAGCGGCAATAGTGAATGAGCTCGTCCCAGTTCGCGTAGCGAAGCTTGCTGACGTCCATCCGGAAGGCGGTCAACAGGTCGAGCGCATGGCGCGGCGGCATCGAACGTTCCGCCAGCGCCCGCCGCAGGTTGACGGCTTCCGCCTGGCTGTCGCCCTTGCCGAGCAGCTCAGCCTCGAGCAGATCGAGGTGAGCGAGCTTGGCTTTCGCATCCAGCGTCGCATGATCGGCGATGTCGTCCGCGGTACGGACAAAATTGTAGAAAGCCAGGATCACCGCCCGATGACGCGGGTGGATGATCCATGACGCAACCGGAAAGTTCTCGTCTCGGTGAGTCTTGCCGGATCGCAATTCACTCGCACTGGTCATCGGGAACTGATTACTACATTCGTCGGAGCGTGACGGCTCAAAATGCCGCTGGAATTTTGCGCAAGCCAAGCGGGCGCATCCCCATATAGGGGAATACGCCCTCAAAACCAATGCTGCGATTTCCCGCCCCAGCCGCTTTGCCTTGCCGACAATGGGCCTACCGCGCCGGCCTAACGGACAGCCGCGACGCTTACTGGTTGTGATTCTTCAGCACCAGGGCGCAAGCCTCCGAGAGCTTCGGCCGATTTTGCTGCAGGCAAGCCAGGATGGTGAAGTCACCTTGATCGATCACGGGGCGGCAGAAGCGCTGCACGTCGCGGGTGCAGGCTTTCTGTTCCTCCTCCGTGCCGCTCCGCGGTTGCTCGGCGGCGAGGGCCGCGTTGGAAAGCGAGAGCGACAACAAAGTGAGAGCAAAAAAATATTTACGCATCGTGTTCCTTCATTGTGACAGGCGAGATTTTCCACTCCGGATTGCTCTTTGCACTGCGGGGAGGATTATTCGGACAACAAGCGCCGCGAACCGCGAGGCGCGAGTGGAATGCACAAGCGCCGGGAAATGCGGCCAAATTTACGATGAACTGTCCCCGTAATGACACACCTTCGAGCCAACCTTCAGTGGCATATATAAGCATTTGATACTAGGGCATTATTGCCACCTGGCGTTTTTCGCATTTGGCTGTTGCAACCGGGCACTGGTGGCCATTACATGTTTCCCGAGGCAAGGCTTGTGGGTTTGGTTTCGCGAGCGGAACAACCGGGTCCTCACCGCGCTCATTCGATGCGATGGTGGCAACAATTGCCAGGCAAGGGCCCGGCTTGTCATTTGAACCTAACACACTGCGACGACACTAAATCTTCGATGCGGCGAGACGTAATCTCTGGCGAGAGCGTCACTATTAAAATGGGAAAACTCGATATGAAACTGTTTGGCTTCAGTCTGTTTGGACAGGCGATCAAGGCTGCCGGTGTCGGCGCCGCGCTGATGTTGTCGGTGTCAGCGGGCCATGCCCAATCCGGCGGGCCATTTGCCGGCTTCGAGGGCGCGTGGTCCGGCACGGGAACAGTTGCGCTGTCCGACGGGTCGACCGAGCGCATCCGCTGCAAAGCCGACTACAAGGTCAACGGTACCGGATTGGGCCTGAAGCAGAGCCTGCATTGCGCCAGCGACAGCTACAAGTTCGACCTGAGCAGCGATGTGACGAGCCAAGGCGACCGGGTCTCCGGCAACTGGAGCGAAGCCAGCCGCAACATCTTCGGTAATTTGCAGGGCACGGCCGGCGGCGGTCAGATCGAGGTGTTCGTCGAAGCCAACGGATTTGCCGCCAACCTCACCTTGCGTACCAACGGCAACAAGCAGACCGTGCAGATCAGCTCCAAGGGTGAGATCCGGGGCGTGAACATCACGATGGTCAAGGGCTGAGGCCCAAGCAACCCTCCGCCGCATCGATCGGTTTGTTAGATGAAGGCTTCGGTCCTGGTTGAATCCGGACCGAAGCTATTTCTTTGAAACATGATCCGGAAAAGAAAGTAGGCACCGATTTTCCCTTAGCTAACAAACGCGGAACGCGTTTGCGCGGAGATCATGCTTGCTCAAACAAGAAGCTAGAGCGCGCTCCGGTGCGCCCCGCGCAGCCGCTGCGACAGGTTGATCAGGAACATCGCCGTCGGCCGCAGGATGAAGAGATCGGCGACGAGCGCTGCGACCATCGAGAAAGCGCTCAACCACCCGAACAGGCGAAGCGACGGCAGGTCGGAAAATACCGTCACCACCAGGCCGCAGGCCAGCACCACGGTCGTCAGGATCAGCGCCGGACCGACCAGCACGGTCGCACGCTCGACCGCCTGTTCGGAGCTGACGCCGGGCTTCGACTCCAGCCGCAGCCGGTTCAGGAAATGGATCGTGGCGCTGAGGCCGAGCCCGAACGACACCGTCAGCGCCACCACGCTGGCGAATTGCAGCCCCTCACCCAGCAGGTAAAGTACCGTTCCCGACAGCACCACCGGAAAGATGCCAGGCAGGACGCAGGCGAACATCACGACCCACGATCTGAACGCCAGGCCGATGAACATCGCGACGAGCACGAACTCGATGGTCAGCCCGCGGTTGAGCTTCTCGATCATGCTGGCCGAATTGCGCGCGGCGATCGCGGAAAGCCCGGTGACTGCGATCTCATAGCCCGGGTGCTTCTTGCGGATCTCGTCGAGCTTGCCGTCGAGCGTCTCGACCATCGGCAAAATCTGGTTTGAATCGAGGTCGGGCACCCTGCCGGAAACCACGACCGCGTTCTGGTCGGCCGAGATGAAGCGCCGGACCAGATGCTCCGGGATCAGGTTGACGTACTCCTTCAGCGTCGCGACGTCGTCGCTGCCGGCCTTTTCGGCGAGCCAGCGGCGCAAGGTCTCGAGCGACCAGACATTGCCGACGCCGGCCGCGGTCTCAACCGTCGCATGGACATCGGCGATGGTCTGCAGCGTCTCCGGCGAATAGAGCGATTCGCCTTTCGGGAATTCGATCAGCACGTCGATCGGATTGGCGCCGGTCAGCTTGGCATCGAGGCGACTGGAGGCCGCGACCGCCTGCCGCTTGTCCGGCACCTGGTCGGCGAGCCGGTAGCGCGGCTGCAAGTTCGCGTAGACCACCCCGAGGCTGGCGACGAACAGCAGGGCGATCAGGCTGAACAGCCCGGGCCGGCTGACCATGCGCACCGCGATCCAATAGCAGAAATTGCGCAAGCCCTGCACGCCCGCGTCCGCGCTCTGAAACTTCACGGCAAAGACGTTCTCGTTGCGCACGAGCAGAACGCCGAACACCGGCACCAGCGACAGCACCGCTAGCAGCGCGATGATGGTCGCGGCAAGGCCGGCCTCGCCGAATTTCCGGATCAGGTCGGAATCGGAAAATTGCAGGGCAATGAACGAGATGCCCGCGGTGCCGTGGGTCAGCACGCAGGCCGGACCGACCACCAGCACGGCGTTCTTGAACGCGGTATATTTGTCCTGTCCGGCGATCAGGCGGTCGCGCGCAGCAAACGTGAGCTGCATCGAGTCCGAGAAGCTGATCACCATGATCAGCGGCGTCATCACGTTCAGGAACATGTTGAGGTTAAAATTGGCCCAGCCGAGCCCGCCGAGCGCGAGCAGGATCGCGATCAGCGGCGGGAAGGCAGCGACGACCATGAACGATATCTTGCGGAAGAAGATGATCGCGATGATGCAGCCGGCCAGGATGCCGAGGATGTTGTAGGTCAAGCCGTCGCGCTCGACCGCGTTGCGGATTTCGAGCTGCATGACGGGAACGCCGGACAATTGCACGCTGAGGCCGGTATCGCCGAGATCTTCCTTCATCAGCTTTCGGATCTCGCCGATGGTGTTGGTGAGCTTGCTGCTGGCGACGACCTCAGGTTCGAGCGACAGCACGATCAGCGCCAGCGTGCCGTCCTCCGACAATAGCTTGCCGCGGATGATTTCATTGCTTTTGACGGTCTCGATGAACTTGTCGTAGTCGGCGCCCTGCGGCAGTTCCGAGGGAAACAGCGCCGCCGGCAGCTTGCCGGGCGCCGGCGCCTGGCGCGCCGAGAACAGCGAGATCAGGCCGCGCGTGCCCTCGACGAGCTGCAGGTCGGTGACGAAATCGCGCAGCTTCTCGAGATTGTCGCGGGCCAAGAGGGTCCTGCCTTCCACCACAACCAGCACATCGAACTCGGTTGCGGGAAAACGCTTGGTCTCCGCTTCGTATTGCCGGTATTCCTTCGAATTGGAACGGAAGAGCTGACTCAACGAATCGTCGATCTTGATCCGATCGATGCCAAAGATCGCACCGATGATCAGCCCGACGAGAATGATGCAGGACAGGATCGGCGCCTGGACCGCAACCAGCCCGATCCGCTCCAGGCCGAAGGCGATGCTTCCCATCGGCCGCTGCTCGATCTTCTCGACATGAACTTCACGATCGCTGTTCTTTTCGAGCATGCTCTATCCAGTTCTCACATCGGCTCAAGCGGTGTCGCGTTAAGTTCTAAGGGGGCAAATGAGGCCTTTGACAGGCCATGTTGACAGGCCATGTTTGATCGGCGCTAGCCCTTGAAAACATACGGAAAATTGCGCAGGGGGTTTAGCAGGTGAAAGCCTCGTTTCGCAAGCTCGGTCCGCCGTGCGAAATCGGTTGGTATCCGGCTTTTTGCGGTCACAAGTCGCGGATTTGTCACACCGGCTCGGGTTTACCGGCAATACGCTGCGACGTTCCGTCGCCGCTTTCATCCTTCAACGCAACACCGGTCACTTTCCGCGCCAGCGCCTCACGGATCAGCCACGCAATCTTGAAGGCGGCTTCGTCGTAGCTGAGCCCCTCGCGATGGATATTGGAAACGCAATTGCGGTCGGCGTCGGTAAGACCGACCTTCGGCGCGAAGGTCAGATAGGCCCCCATGCTGTCGGGGGCAGACAAGCCCATCGCATGTGCATGGATCGCCGTCGGCGACAGTCCATCGCCGATCACGACCGACACGTCGCAAGCCCCGCTCCCGCCGCGCGCTGTCAGGCGTTGCATCGAGGCCTGATCGAGCTGCCGTCCAAGATCGGGACGCCTGAGATAATCCTTCCGGTTCGCCGCGCGGCTTGCGACGCTTTGCGCCTGAAGGCCGAGATCGCCAAGGCCCGCGACCAAAGCAGGCACGTCGAAAGCGGCGTGCACGGCGTCGCGGGCGCGGGCATGATCGAGCGTGAATTCAAGGAGTGCCCGGGTCGGCAGGCTCGCGCCCGAGCGGCCCAGCGCGACGCGCGCGGGCGTCAGGTCGCGAAGATCCGTCATCGATCGGGGCGGCGCCGCCGGCGCTTTCATGCGAGCGCTACTCGGCCGGCATCGACGCTTCGCGCAACCTGAGCGAATAGTTCGAGGCGTTCTGCTGACCGCTTGAGGCCGCCCGCGCGAATACGATCAAGTGATGGGCGATGATCGACGAGGCAAGGAAGCCTTCGATGTCGCCCTTGCGCAGCCGCGCCAAGGCGAACTTCCAGAACACCGTCCTGTAATCGCCGAGCACGCCGACTTTCCAGAACAGATTGCGCAGCATGATCAGCCCGCGCTTGATATTGGCCCAGCTCCTCTTCTCCGGGCTGACCGGCACTTTCACCCGGTTCGCATAGGTGTAGTCGCACTGGTATTGGTAGCGGGCAAAGAGCTTCGCGGGCTCATAGGCGACTTCCATGCATTTCTTCCATGACGTGACGACCTGGTCGTACGGCAGCAGGAAATCGACGTTGGAGTCCCTCCCCTCCTCGTCGTGGACCAGCCGGTTCTCGCGTTCGAGCCGATCCCATAGCGGCGTCTTCGGCAGCGCCTGCAGCAGGTTGATCGTCAGCAACGGAATCCTGGATTCTTCGACAAAGGACAATAGCGCGTTGCCGGTCTCCGGCTTGTCGGTGTCGAGCCCCATGATGATGCCGGAGACCACCTCCATGCCGTAGGAGTTGATAGTCTTGATGCCTTCCAGGATGGGGACCATCATGTTGTGGTCCTTCTGCATCGCCCTCAGCGCGTCGGGATCCGGCGTTTCGATGCCGCAGAAGATCGTGACGAAATAGGCCTCGCGCATCTTTTCGAGGATCTCAGGACGCTTGGCGATGTTCAGCGTCGCCTCGCAGGCCAGGCGCGTGACGAAGCCGGTCTTCTTCTGCCATTCGACCAGATGCGGCAGCAGGTCCAGCGCCGCCTTGCGGTTGCCGATGAAATTGTCGTCGACGAAATAAACGGTGTCGGTCATGCCGCATTCGCGCAATTTCTCGAGCTCCGCGATGATCTGCTGCGGCGTTTTCAGGCGCGGATTGCGGCCATAGAGGCCGGGAATGTCGCAGAACTCGCACTGATAGGGGCAGCCGCTCGAATATTGGATGCTGCTGAGGAAGTATTTCCTGGTCTCGGCCAGCTCATAGGCCGGAATTGGAAACTCGCTCATGGCGACGCGATCGGCGGTCTTAAGGACAACCTGCTCCGCGGGGCGCGACGGGTCGCGCGCCAAGCGCACGATCAGCTCGTTGGTCGCGTCGCCGAGTTCGCCGACATGGAGATAGTCGAATGAGGGATAGTAATCCGGGCAGGCGCTCACGGAGGGACCGCCGAGCGCGACCGGCAGATCGAACGCGTGCGCGCGGCGGCAGATGTCATTCATCTGCTGACGCTGGATGTGCATCCCGCTGACGAAGACGGCTTCCGCCCATTCGAAGTCCTCTTGGCTGGCGGGACGGATGTTTTCGTCGATGAACCGCACCGGCCAGTTCTCCGGCAGGTAGGCCGCGATCAGCAACAGGCCCTGCGGCGGCATGAAAGCGCACACCCCGTCGGTCAGGGGATAGGCGTACTCGAATGTACCGAAAGCAGACGTGTAGCGCGGAAAGACGCATAGGATGCGGCGAGCCGCCTCGATGCCCTTGGCTCTCATCTCTCTTCCTCGGCGATACCCCAATCGAAACCACTACAAGATAATCACCCGCCACAAAGTTAGGCTACACATTCTCGACATTGCGGCAACGTTCTAACCCCCAAGACGACCAAATGGTTGCTTCGGTTCACATTTTCGATGCGCTTTCGGCGATGAGGCGCGAGGCAAAATCGGGCAACAACCCGGAATGGCCGGCAAGGCGGAAACTGCCGTCGGCAATCCCGGTCTGAACCAGCCAATTGTCGAATTCCGGCGCCCGCTTCAGGCCAAAGACATCGCGGACGAACAGCGCGTCGTGGAACGAGGTCGATTGATAGTTCAACATCACGTCGTCCGCTCCGGGAACCCCCATGATGAAGGTCACGCCGGCGGCTGCGAGCAGCGTCAGCAGGTTGTCCATGTCGTCTTGGTCGGCCTCGGCGTGATTGGTGTAGCAGACGTCGACGCCGAGCGGCAGGCCGAGCAGCTTGCCGCAGAAATGATCCTCAAGCCCCGCCCGGATGATCTCCTTGCCATCATAGAGATATTCCGGACCGATGAAACCGACGACACTGTTGACCAAGAGCGGATCGAAGGCGCGCGCGACCGCGTAAGCGCGCGCCTCGCATGTCTGCTGATCGACGCCATGATGAGCATTGGCCGACAGCGCTGACCCCTGCCCGGTCTCGAAATACATGACATTGTCACCGACCGTGCCGCGCCTGAGCGACCGGCCGGCTTCGTGCGCCTCGCGCAGAAGCGCAAGGTCGACGCCGAAACTGCGGTTGGCGGCCTCCGTTCCCGCGATCGACTGAAACACCAGATCGACCGGCAGGCCCTGCGCGATCAGTTTGAGCGTGGTCGTGACGTGGGTCAGCACGCAGCTCTGGGTCGGAATCTCAAGCCTTGCAATGAGTTCGTCGAGCAATCGCAGCAATCCGCCGATGACGGCCGGATCGTCGCTCGCCGGATTGATGCCGATGCAGGCGTCGCCCGATCCGAGCAGCAGGCCGTCAAGGATCGAGGCGGTGATGCCCCTGGCATCGTCGAAGGGATGATTGGGCTGCAGCCGCGTGCTCATTCGCCCGCGCATGCCGATGGTGTCGCGAAAGGCGGTAAACACTTCGCATTTTTTCGCAACCAGAATGAGGTCCTGATTGCGCATCAACTTGGACACCGCGGCGGCCATTTCCGGGGTGATCCCGCGCGACAATTGCGGCAACGCTTCACTTGTCGCCGCATCCGAAAGCAGGAAGTCGCGGAACGACCCAACCGTGAGCGAAGAGATCGGGGCGAAGGCCGCGGCGTCATGGCCGTCGATGATCAGGCGGGTAACCTCGTCGTCCTCGAAGGGAACGACGGTTTCCTCGAGGAATTGGCTGAGCGAAACGTCCGCCAGCGCCATCCGCGCCGCGATCATCTGTTCGGCGCTGTCGGCGGCAATTCCCGCCAGCCGATCCCCGGAGCGCGGCGGCGTTGCCTTGGCCAGGAGGTCGCGCAGGTCATCGAACACATAGCTCGTGGCATCGATGGTATGACGATAGACCATGGCGGCTCCGCAACCCTGCGGCGCTCCCCGGAGCGCTCGCAAATGTAACACCGCCAAAAGGCCGCGGCGCAGTGGTTAACCCTCGATGACACCTTTAACGTCTGGGAACCGGATTGTTAACGTCCGGGAACCAGATTGTCCCGTATTGTTACGGTGGGACTTTCTACGCGGCGTAATAAACCCGATTCGCCAAGCAACCATCTGATTCTCATAGATAATTAATTCGTAAGTTGCACCGCTAAAGAGCTCGCGCATTAACTATTCCTCCATGAAAGTTCCGCATGATTTTGAACGGCCGGCGGCCTTCCGAAGGGAGCCCGTCTGCAGAGCCACGAAATTCTCACAGCCGGTCTTTCGACGATGTCCTTTGTATTCCGGCTTTCGCTCGCAGCGAGGCTTTACTCGATCCTCGCCCTGCTCGGGCTGCTGACGGCGGCGATTACCTGGCTGTCCGACTACAACTCCCGGTATGGCAGAGAACTCACGGAAGCCATCGAGACGGCCAATACGGCCGCGCTGAACGTCGAGCGTGTCAACGGGCTGGTCTACGCCGTCGTGATGGAGTCGCGCGGCGTCTACATGTCGACAAAGCCCGACGTCGTGAAAAAGTTTGGCGACGGGCTACTCAAGTTCAACGAACAGATCCTCGGCGTCGTGCAAAAATGGCAGGAGATCGTTCGGACCGACGACGCCGAACAGTTTGCCACGTTTAAAAAGCGCATCGAGCAATTTGTCGATTTCCGAAAAGAGCTGGTCCGCCGCGCGATCGAGATCAACCCCGCCGCCGGCCGCGAATGGGGCGACAATGACGAAAACCGCGCCGTCCGCACCGCGCTGAACAAGGATCTGGAGGCGCTCGCCAGGGTCTATGCCGAACGCAGCAAACGGATTGCCGCACAGACCGAAGTCAACCGCGAACTGTCCTTCGTCCTGACCTGCCTCGGCGGTATCACCCTGGTGCTGGTCGTGATCGGCGTCATCATCATCGCCCGCTCGATCGCACGTCCCCTCTCGGTCATTACCTCGATCATCAAGCGGGTTGCCGAAGGCATCGAGAATGTCGAGGTCCCGCATGCCGAGCGTGCCGACGAGATCGGGGCGCTGGCGCGCGCGATCCAGATTTTCCAGCAGGCGATGGACCACAACCGCAACCTGAATGCGCAGGTTTCCGCGGACTCCGAGGCGCGCGATGAGCGCAGCCGGCACATCGAAGCGTCCGTCGAGGAATTCCGGCAAGCGATCGGCGCCGCGCTCCAAGCGGTCAACCAAAACGCATCCGCGATGCGCAATACCGCGCAAAATATCACCCGGGTGACGTCGGACGCCAACAGCCGTGCCGAGGCGGCTTCCGGCGCGACTGGAAAAGCCTCCACGAACGTATCCGCCGTGGCCAGCGCAGCCGAGGAATTGTCGGCCTCGGTGGCGGAGATCGGCCGCCAGGTCCGCCAATCCGCCGGCGCGGTCGAGCAAACCGGCCAGCGCACCCAGAAATCGATCTCCGAAATCGAGAGCCTTGCCGCGGCGACCCAACGGATCGACGGCGTGCTCCATCTGATCCAGGCGATCGCCGAACAGACCAATCTTCTGGCGCTGAACGCGACGATCGAGGCGGCTCGCGCCGGCGAGGCCGGCCGTGGCTTCGCGGTGGTCGCGCACGAGGTCAAGGCGCTTGCCGGGCAGACCGCCAAGGCCACCGAAGAAATCGGTCAGAACGTCGGCATGATCCAGACGTCGACGAAAAACGCCGTCGATGCCGTCCGTGAAATCGGCAACGCCGTTCAAGGCATCAACGATATCACCTCCAATATCGCCAGCGCCGTCGGCCAACAGGATGCCGCCACGCGTGAGATATCCGTCAACGCGCAGTCCGCCGCGCAGGGCAACCAGACGCTGGTTGCCCTGTCGCGCGAGGTCGAAAAATTCTTCCACAATCTACGCTCAAGTCAGGCCAACCGGCGCAAGGTCGCGTAGCGCCGCCGACCGGAACACGAAGCCTCCGTTGGGCCGATATGCCGGGCCGGCCTTGCTCTCCGACAAGCGGTCACTCCGCCACTATGGACGCGCGCGCGGCATCAGCCGACACGCGGCGCAACAACATGAGCGCAACGAGCGCCGACAGGCTCAACAACGACGATACCACGACGACGCCACGCCCCATCGGTTCGATGAGCAGCCCGAACCCAAGCGGCGCCAGCGCCTGGCAGATGCGCGAAGGCGCGCCGATCAGCCCGAGCCGATAGGCGTAGTTCTCCGGTCCGAAGATCGCCAGAGGCAGCGTTCCGCGCGCGATCGTGAGGATGCCGTTGCCCGCGCCGTGCAGCAGCGCGAACCCGGCTGCGGCGCTGCCACCGAACAGGCCGATCACGCACGCGCCGATCGGATGCGTCACGCAAGCCAACCGCGTCGAGACCAGAGGGTGGAACCGGCTGAGAAGACCGGCTTCGAGAACGCGGGCGCCGACCTGCGCCGGCCCGATCATCATGCCGGCGAAAACGGCTTGCGCAGGTGTGGCGCCAAATGCTTCCACGATCCGCGGCAGGTGCGCCGCCATCGCCGACGTCACCGTCCAGGCGGCGGCGAAGGCGAACGAGAGCATCACCATGGTGCGGTCGATCGGGATGTGCGGCTTGGATGTCTGGGCTTCCAAGGCGACGATCCGATCCGAGCTTGGCAGCGACAGATTGAGCGGCAGGCCGATCAGGATGTGCGCCAGCGCCCAGGCGTAGCATGTCTCGCGCCATCCGATCATTTCAAGCCCGAGCGAGCTCAACGGCCAGCCGACCGTGCTGGCGAAGCCGGCGATCAGTGTGATGCCGGTGATCGCGCCGCGCGCATCCTGTCCGTAGATGCGGCCGAGCGCTCCGAACGCGGCGTCGTAAAGGCCGAGGCCCATGCCGACACCGA
>WNGI01006049.1_pt1 | contig 12860 bp, 10 predicted proteins | sample 5400621 | NCBI WGS metagenome assembly WNGI01 (sample SAMN13153374, study PRJNA577476) | soil metagenome | isolation source: 20 cm soil or saprolite under Garry oak tree replicate 1 | place: USA:California | collected 2016-06-15 | reverse complement strand
GGTGTGAGCGGCCATTGCGCGATCACTTCGTGCTTAGGCGCGTCAATGACCGCTACTTCGCTCTTGTCTTCGATGTTGCAGTAAACGCGTCCAGCTGCTTCATCAGCGACCGCGAACTCCGGACTGCCATCCAGTGGAATTGTCGTAACCACATTTGCCGCTTTCGCGCCGAACACAGTAGCTGAGTGTCCTTTGTGGTTGAACACGTACAGTTCGCCCCGTTTGCCGTCATAAGCTATGGCGTCGGGACCATCGCCGGTCTCAACTTTACTGGTCGTGCTTAGCGTCTGAAGATCCACCACGCTGGACTTGTTTTCCTTGCCATTCGACGAAAAGCCGCGGCGCAGTTCCGGAACGGCAACGAACGCGTGCACACCCGGCAATTCGGCGATCTCACCCACTACCTTGTTCGCGTCGATGTCGACCACTACGACTTTCGTTGCGTGTGACAGGTAAAGCCGACGCGCCGCGGGATCCACGGTGAGAACATCCCAACCGCCTTCGCCCCCGATTGGGATCTCGGTCAACAACTTGTAAGCCTCTCCAGCCATTGCTGTCGCGCATTGGAGGGCGATTCCATACCCGATTGCCATTAGGAGTGCTCTTGAGCGCATTTCAGAGTCATATATGAATGTCTCGAAATTGCACATTATCTCGGCATTGAATGCGCCACGTAAATGGGGGTGGGAGACGTCCTCAATTTTCGGCAAAATTTTCTACCCAGGCGGAAGCCGTCTTGCTATAATTTCTGGAACCCGCGACCACAGCTGCACAACCCCACAACCACAATCTCGTCCCGATGAACTTTTACCTACCGCGCAATTTCTTTGCCTCATGTCTGGCCCTGTTTGCCCTGGTCTCAGTCAATGGCTGCAGCCAGAAAGTCGTGCTGACGCCCACTAACGAGGACCTCATTGTCCTTAATGGGTGCGTCATTTCCGCCTGCAATTATCTCGCCGTCGTCAAAGCGCAGCACACTCTCGAACCGGACTTTTGGGCGAAGATTCTATTGGTTCGCTACGCCAATCATCCTGCGGGTCATGCCTATTGCATTTGGGAAACCGATGGCATGATCTATGGTTACGATCGCAATGCCGGGTCGTTCACAATCCCCGTTTATACGCGCGATGCGAAGGCGATCGCGATTGTGCTCGCGCAAGAGCTTTCAAGAGTAATGGACGCGCCGCTCGCGGTAGCGCGGGCGGAATTTGTCGAGCCGAAGTCGGATCTTTATCGCTTTTAAGCGATAGCCGAACCCGAAGTTCTGCGACGTCGATAATGTGCGCTGAGGACAGCGCACAGTACAACTAATTTGAGACCGTTGCGTGGAATCGGCTCGATCGCGACATGTAAACCGTTGATATGATTCTGGTACGGGTAGATAGGTCCGTCGATTTTCGCCAATGCGATTCGATAGAGTGGCGAAACAGGCGGCCATTGCGACAAAATCGGGTCGTGTTGCGGGGAACCGTCGCCAGCTAGCCGGCAAAAGTGGCAGCGCAATCCAGTTATCGAACAGCGATATCGCAGAGCTGCTGGCCCAAGAAGCAGAAACGGCTTCGGGGAACTTGCAACGCGCTTTCCGGCGAGCGGCGCGAAGTGCATTTCTTTGGCCTCGCGAAGCGTGGGAAACCGCGGCAGCAGGTGAGTCACTCACCTCACTGACGGGAGTAGGACCGTATCTGGAAAAACGCATTGAGGCTTGGATGATAAAACCGCCGGTTGTTCGGCCGGCCGCTGTTCGGTGCGATTTCCTGACGATGGCAAAAGCGCGGTCCGCGCTGGCGGAGAATCCGGTGTGGGCAAGACAAGTCCGGGGCGATCTGCAAATGCATACCACCTGGAGTGACGGGAGCGGAACCATCGCCGCAATGGCGGAGGCGGGAGCGATGCGCGGTTACCAATTCATTGCCGTGACCGATCATTCAAAGGGGTTGAAGATTGCCGGTGGAATTGACGAGCGGGCATTGCGCAGACAAGCGATCGAAATTGATCAGACGAATCGTCGTAGCGATTGCCAGGTTTTGAAATCGATTGAGGCGAATCTTAATCCAAGGGGCGAAGGTGACATGGACCGCAATGCTCTGGCCAAACTCGATTTGGTACTTGGCTCATTTCATTCATCACTTCGCACGAAAGAGGATCAGACTTCGCGATATCTCGCTGCGCTCAGAAATCCCGAGGTTCATATCCTGGGTCACCCGCGCGGGCGCGTTTACAACTTTCGATTGGGTTTGACCGCCGATTGGCCACGCGTTTTCGCCGAGGCGACAAAATTGGATAAAGCGCTCGAGATCGACTGCTATCCCGATCGCCAGGATCTGAACGTCGCGCTGCTAAAAATTGCTCGGCGCGAAGGTACGCGCATTTCACTCGGGACCGACGCCCATCATCCATGGCAGTTGGAATTCATCGAACTCGGTCTGGCCGCCGCCTGGATCGCGAAGATTCCGGCCAGCCGGATTATCAACTTTCTCGCCTTACCGCAATTGAACGAATGGGTAGCGGCGCTGCGATCGAAACGGCGTGCTCGTTAATTGGGTTTCTTGTCCCAATTCCTTTTCTCAAACGAAACCCGGCCGGAGCCTTTTTCGAAGGCTTGGAAGTGTTCTGGATTCTGCTGGTAGTATTTTTGGTGATAATCTTCCGCCGGCCAAAATTTCATTGCCGGCAGAATTTCGGTAACGATCGGTTTATCGAATCGTCCAGAGGCCGCCAGCTTAGCTTTTGAGGCCTCCGCGATTTTTTTCTCGTCATCATTCTGATAAAAAATCGCGGCGCGATAGCTGGGGCCGATGTCGGTGAATTGTCCGTCTGATTGGGTCGGATTGATTTGGCGCCAATAAATGTCGAGCAGCTGATCAAATGAGATTTTTGCGGGATCGTAGGTGATTTCGATCGATTCGCGGTATTTGGTCCGTTCGGCGGTGACCAGTTCGTAAGTAGGATTTGGCTCTGTGCCGCCGGAGTAACCGACTACCGTTTTCAGCACTCCGGGGGCTTTATCAAACGCCGGTTGAATGCACCAGAAGCAACCCCCGGCAAAAATCGCAGTCCGCGGTGTTGGATCTGCCAGAACCGGGTGCGCGACGATTAAAGTTGCGAACAACAAAGCCAATTTTCGCATCCCGGTTAGACAGCACATTTGCAGGAATGTTCGCTTTGTTACCTTCTAGGGAATGCGAAGTCGCGCCCATCTGCATCAACGCGAACCCGCGATCGAGTTCGTTCCCGTTTCAATTGTCGAGCAGCTGAACTTTCGCGAAATCTTCGGGCGCGACGCTCCAGTTGAGGTTGATCTCGGCTGCGGTGACGCCACCTTTTTAGTGGCCATGGCGGCCCAAAATCCTGATCGGAATTTTCTCGGGATCGAACGTTTGCTCGGACGGGTGCGTGTTGCTTGCCGGAAAATTGCGCGATCGAATTTGGAAAACGTCCGCATTCTCCGACTGGAGAGCTCGTACGCCGTCGCCCACCTGCTGCCGGCGGGTGCGATTTCGGGGTTCCATGTGCTCTTTCCAGATCCATGGCCCAAGCGTAGGCATAACCGGCGCCGATTGTTCACCGCTGAATTTCTCGGTGCGATTGATTGCGCTCTCGAACCGAGTGGTCTTCTTCACGTCGCCACCGATCACGCTGACTACTTCCTGAGCATCTACAAGATGATTACAACCAAATCGTCGTTTTCCATTTCCGAAGAAGCAACCGAGTTTCCGATTACGGCATTCGAACAAAAGTTGGCCGGGAACGGAGCGGCAATTCAGCGATTGCTGCTTCGAAAAGTCTCGCCAGTCACATAAGCGCGGGCCGTCCAGTCACGGTTCCGAAATTCAATCTCTACCGCGCCGGTCAGATCCTGGCGAAACAACTTGATCCCGCGCTGAGCAATATCGTTCGCCCACTTCTCGTCAATTCGCTCGGCCACCGGCGATTCGCGCGAAGTCGCGATAATTAACTTTGGTTGAACTGCGTTGATAAAGCCGGCAGAACCGGAGCCGCCAGTCTGGTGTTGCCCTTTGATCAGAATGTCCGAACGCAGATCATCGCCGTACTCGAGCAAGGCAGATTCGACATCGCGCCCTGCATCGGATTCGAACAGGGCGTAAACTTTCCCGAACGTGAGCCGTGCCACCAGTGGCGCATCGTCGGCCGATGCAATTTGGAGGTCAGGCGTTGGATATAAAATCTCTACACCTATATTTGGACCAAGGACCAGTCGATCGCCGCGTTCGAGATGACGCGGCCGTTTTCCGGCCGCCCGCAATAACTCTCGAAATCGGCGCTGTATGGCGGAGCGCACGTCAAGTGGATTGTCGTATATTTGTCGAGGCTCAAAATCGATTACGGTCTCGGCTGCTCCGCCGATATGTTGGGCGTCTCCGTGCGTGAGCAACAGTCCATCGAGGCGATTGACCCCGCGGCTGTGGAGAAAAGATTTTAGTGTGCGTTTGTAACTACGCCACCCGCCACAATCAATCAGCCAATCGTGACCGTTGGCACGAACGTGCGCGGCCGCGCCAGTACCTTCATCCAAAACGGTGATCGCCATCGGCGGACGTGTTTCGGTAAACCGCTGCTGGTAAACGTGACTGGCGGGAAGACCAGCAAAGAAATGGACCAGGGCGAGGACAGCGCGCGATAATAACCAGTTCCCGTTATTAAAAACGACCGAAAGCCCGGGGGAAATCGGCGCCACGGCCAAAGAGAGCATGGCCAGAGCAAGCACGAAATAAGCAATTGGTACAATGACAAGGTTCGCCAACAGCGAGACCGGCGTGATGAGGTGGAAATACCAATAGATCAATGGGAGCGATCCAAGCCAGGCTGCAAGCGAGACGGCGGCCGCTGCCGCGGTCGCGTTCCCGATGCCGAGGAATGTGCGATGAACGCGACTCAGCAATAGACGTGGTAAAAATGGATCGGGAGCTGCGACTCGTCGGAAACGAGTGAAAGCGGGCTCGGCAAACAATACGATGGCACCGACGACAGCAAACGAGAGTTGGAAGCCGCTGGTAAACAGTTCGTTTGAATCCCATAGCAGGATGAGAAAGGCCGCCGCGGCAAGGCTGTTCAGGGCGAAAACTTTTCGCTCGAAAAAAATTCCGCCGAGCAAGATTCCGCTCATGATGGCTGCCCGGACGCTCGCGACGTGCAGGCCCGTGATCGCTGCGTAAAAGAAGAGAAGCGGAATAATGATCGCGGTCGCTCTTTTGCGCGACAGGCGCAGGACGGTCGCAGTTGTCCAGAGCAACCACGCGACGATTCCGACGTGAAGCCCGGCCACGGCGAACAAATGCAAGGTACCAGTTTGTTGAAACGGTTCTTCGATATCCTCGCGCGTTTGATGGCGGAGCCCGAGCGCGGTGCCACAGATCAAACCGACCACGTCCGGCGAATCTTCAATGCCGCGACTCAGAGTATGTTGCATCCATTCCCGCGAGCGCGCGGCAGCGCGCCGTACTGAAAATTCGCTGCCACTCTGCAGAATTTGACCATTCTCGGCATATCGAACGATCAGCGTCCGATTCACACCACGCCGAACGAGGTAGGCGCGCATATCAAATTCACCCGGATTTCGCGGCGGCTCGATTGGTTGCAGAGTACCAAAAAGAACGAGTTCATCGCCGATGGCCGGTGCGCGGCGCCACCGCACCAGCACGGTGGCTTTTCCAACAAAGGTTTTCTCGCCGATGTTCGCGCGATATAGTTGAAGAAGGAAAACGGCCACGCCATTACTCTCTATCTTCGGTTCTGTGGCAACGGTTCCGACGACGTTAATGGGGCGAGTTTCGGCACCGGCGGCATCTGCCAGTGCCTGGGCTGGGGTGTGACTGATACGCGTGCTGTGAAGGCAAAAAAAGCCTGCGACGACGGCAGCAAACACGAGTGGAGTGAAGGGGAATAATAGAGCCGCTATAACACCGGTCGCGGCGACCGCTAGAACTGGCAAACTAACAGTCGGGAAAAAGTCAGCCGCGATGATGCCGATTCCGGCCGCAAAGGCCAGCCCAACGAATGGTTGCCGTGTCCGCCCGACCAAGCTACTCAGTCACTTACGACTACCCCAACCTTGACATCCCGCGACTCGAGCGGAAGCGAAGGAACGATTTGAAAGTTAAAACAAACGCCGACTTTCGCAGCCCGCGGCGCACGGTGCGCGAGAAAGCGATCAAAAAATCCATCGCCACGGCCGAGCCGTCCACCGTCCCGTGTAAAAGCGAGCCCTGGGACAAGCACGACATCTACCGGCGAGGTAATTGGAATGTCAGCATGTTCGCGTGCGCTCGGCAAAATGATGATGATTTCGCTTCCCCGCGTGCGCAACTCTTCGATCAAAGTGGTGATGTGCGGCTCCGAATTCATCGGTTCAAACAGCGTCGCGACCCTCGCGCTTTTCCACACCGGTAGCTCAGCCACGCGTTCGCAGATGACGCGGGATCGAAGGGTGCGATCGTCGAGTGTGAGAGCGCGCAAACGTTCGCGCATCTGCGCCCGCACCGTCTCTTTTGAAGCATGATTATCACCGTTCATGACGGCAAAACGTTTTGCTTCACCCGCGCGAGCTTATATGCTTGCCGGTAAGTGCCGACTCCTTTTTCAAAAAAAACCAATGTCGTTCGTCAGGCATCGGATAACGGCGCCAGAACCAAAAAGTCGACGAGGGTTGGCTTGCGACCGGGCATGGCGTGGCACCGGCGTAATTTTCTCACGCAAGTTTTAATTCCTTCGCTTTTCACCAAGCGCTCCGGTGACGAAGCGGCGCCTCGATTCCCAGAGATCAAGCCGGGGGAATACGGCATCACCTGGATTGGACATGCGTCGTTTCTTGTTCAGACGCACGATTACAATGTCCTCATCGATCCGAACTGGGCTCGCTGGCTCAAGGTCATCAAGCGACTGAAACAACCTGGCTTTGAGATTCATCATTTGCCCGACATCGATCTGGTTCTCGTGACTCACGCGCATTTTGATCATCTTGACCGGCGAACATTGCGCCGCATCGCCTCAGATCAGCCAATTGTGGTCCCGGTGGGCGTTGGCAATCTCGTCCACGATCTTGGATTCAATATCGTGCATGAGCTGGATTATTGGCAGACGGTTCGGCTGGGTTCGTTAAAAATTTCGCTTACGCCCTGTCATCATTGGGGCGCACGATTTCTCGCCGATTTGCATCGCGGCTTCGGCGGCTTTGTCATCGAAGCCAATGGCCGCGCTATTTTTCACTGCGGCGATAGCGCCTATTTCCCCGGGTTCAAGGAAATCGGGGAACGCCATGACATCGAAATTGCACTGCTCCCGATCGGTGCCTACGACCCGCCCAGCGGCCGCGAAGTGCACATGAATCCGGAAGAGGCGGTCCAGGCTTTCCTAGAGCTTCGGGCAAAGAAATTGGTGCCGATGCATTACGGCACCTTCCGCCTCGGCTACGAACCGCTCGACGAGCCGCTCTCTCGCTTGCTCTCTCGCGCGCGCGAAGCCGGCATTCACGACGATGTTCTGGTCATGACCGAAGGTCAGCCGGTCGTGCTTTGAATCGCCTCAACGCGTGAACCGGGTACGGCGCGCGACGATCATCGGCATGATCGCCGCCGGCGGCGTGGCGATGGCGTTCGGCTTATTGCTTCTGGCGCATGATCCACTCGTCTATTGGAACGACGATTATGAGCTATCGATCTTGCCGGTCTGCGCCGATATGGCGCGGGCTTGGAATCAAGGCGAATTTCCACTGCTTAGCCCATATTCGTGGATCTGCGGCAATCTGGCGGGCGAATTTCAGTACGGCGTGTTTTCCATTTTCATTAACGCGCTCATCGTCTGCATTTGGAAATTCCCGCTGATTTTCTCCCAGCAAGCTGCCGTGCTTGCAATCGCGCACCTCGCGGCGCTCGCGACTGGTGGATTCATGCTTGCTCGCGGCAGAAATTTATCGATCGCCAGTTCCATTCTTGTGGGCTTGGTCGCCTCGGTTAACGGCTGGATCATTTGCTGGGGTGCCACCGACTGGCTCGGTGCGCTTGGTGCATTTACCTGGCTGCCATGGGCGTGGTGGGCCGCGGAAAAGTCTCTCGATCTGGGCCGCTCGCGCTGGCGATTTCTTTGGCCCGCGCCTTTTGTTTACCTCCTCGTGACCGGCGGATTTCCCTACACGGTCTTGATGTTGGTTCTCGTGCTCGTCTGGTTAACGGGGCGTGCCGTTTTCGAAACCCGCAGTCTGAGAACGGTTTTCCCACTCGCATCTGGTGCAGCGCTAGGTTTTGGCCTCGGTGCACCGGCCTGGCTCGCTCTGTTGGATTATATCCACGGTTCCGCGCGACAATTGCAGGATGCCGCTGCGCATTTTCAATGGCTGGTTCCGGCGAGCGCGTGGCCGGCGCTGATACTTCCTTCTTGGACGGTGAAGTGGGCCGACTTCTCCTCTTGGATGATGCCGCACGCCGGGACCGAGCTTGCCTGCGGCCTTGTTCCACCGGTGGCGGTGATCGCCGGATTTGTTGGGAAAGGTCGGCTGCTTTGGCGAAGTCTCCGCTGGGAACTTGGACTTCTCTTGATCGTCCTCCTGCTCACGATGATTCCAACGGCGGGGGTTTTCCGGTGGAGCTTTCGCTGGTTGCCCCTTTTTCATCTCATTCTTGCCCTTTGCGCGGCCGAAGTGTTGCGATTGTTGTCGATGGACGAGATTTCGCGCCGTTTGGCGCGACCGGGGTTCCTCGCTTTCGCATTGGTCGGAATTACGGCGGTCGCAATGCGCTCGTTAGGATTTGCGGGAGCATACGCCTTCCCGCTAACGTGGATTTTTCTCTCAATCGCTCTGGTTTGGATGGTGATCGAATTGGCGCGGCCCAAATCAACACTGCTCCGTGATTGGACGCCCACTGCGGTCGGATTCATCGCTTTGCTAGCGACTTATTTTTGCATTCCGCCGAATTGTGGTGTGCCCAAATACAATTTCTCGCAAAGCTTGCTTAAGCCCGCTCCACTCGATTCGAGGCGACTTTATTTGAGCATCTATCCACCGCCTGAAAATGCTTATCGCATCGAGGCGCGGAATGGTCCGGTCGGCCAAACAGTGCGGCCGGGCAGCGCTTCGATGTGGGCCCGCTTGCGATTCATCAATGGCTACAGCCCGATCCGGCCGGCGGGAGTGGCACGTCAATTTGCCAGCTTGATCCATGGGGAAATTGATTTAAGCACCGCTTCGTGGTTGTTGATGAATGAAGCCAGCTCCGCCGGATTGCTGGCCCATATTGGCATCGACGGCATTATTGTAGCGCGCGAACTCAGTTTTATTCCTCAGCCGCCGAGTGAGTGGATTCTTGCGGTGGAGACCGATGAAGGACGGGTTTTTCACCGGCGCGGCGAGCCGATCCCAACGGTTCGTTCTTTCGATCTGGATGGCAAACATTCCACGGCAAACGTGGCGGACGTGCTCGAATCGCGAAACTCCTTCAGTGCCTGGGTGAGGACCGGTGACCAGCCGGCGCTCATCACATTCTCCCGGCCTTTTTTTCGGGGTTATGAAGCGCGTATCGGTGGGCACCACCTGACCGTGAATTCTTATCGAGACCTCACTCCAGTAGTAGAAGTGCCAGCGAAGACTAGTGGTCGATTAGTCGTGAGATATCGGCCGGTGTGGCTCGTTATCGGCGCGGCGCTCACGATCATCTCGGGCGCGGTCTGGATGGTGTCTGCTCTTCTCGCGCTCAGGTCGCAGACGCGAACTCGCGGTCAATAAACGTCGCGCTTGTAGCGTTTGTCCGTTTTGAGTTTCTCAACGTAGGCGTTCGCTTGCTCAACGGATTTGCTCCCCTGTTCACGGACGATCCTGAGCAATGCGGCATCGACGTCCTTCGCCATTCGGGAGGCATCGCCACAAACGAAAAACTGCGCATCCTCCTCCAGCCAGCGCCAAATCTCGGCCGCATTCTCGAGCATGCGATGTTGAACGTACAGTTTCTGCGCCTGATCTCGCGAGAACGCAGTATCGAGTCGGGTCAGAACGCCATCGGCTTTAAATCTCTCCAAGTCCTCGCGATAAGAAAAATCGCAAGCTTCGCGCTGCGATCCAAAGAATAACCAATTGCGCCCACGTGCTCCAATCGTCTGACGTTCCTGGAGAAACGCGCGGAACGGCGCCAGTCCGGTCCCCGGACCGACCATGAGCACCGCAGTATCAGCATTTTCCGGGAGATGGAAATGTTTGGCGACCGTCGGATAAATCGGCACGAAACCATCATCCGCCCGATCAGCCAGAAATGCCGAGGCGACGCCTGCCCGCATGCGTCCATGACTTTCGTAACGGATGACATCGACCATCAGATGCACTTCATCCGGATACAGGCGCAGACTGGAAGCAATCGAATAAAGGCGCGGCTGCAGTTTTGAAAGCAAGCCGACGAATTCGGTCGGCGTAAATCGTGCCGACGGATGATCGACGAGAAAATCGATCACCTCCATTCCCCACAGATATTGCTGCAAATCGTGTTTGCGGGAGGGATCAAGAAGGTCACCGAGTAGTGGCGTGGCGGAGGCGCGTTCGACGATTGCTTTCAAGAATTTCGGTGTTGGCGTTGTGATGCTGTAGTTACGCAGCAGCGCGTTGCGGAAAGGAGCCGATTCCGTTTTCGTTGCTGGCACGGTTTCGTTCCCGGAGGCGCCTAGAGCCTGAATAATCTCCTCGACGAGCTGCGGATCATTCGAGGGATAGACCGCCATCGAATCGCCGGGCTCGTAATTAAAACCGGATCCAGCGATCGAAATTTCGAAATGGCGCGTCTCTTTACCCGAGTCCTCGCTACTAATCCGGCGATTCACAAGCAGTTTCCCTGGGAATGGACGGGTGCGGGAGTACGGGGGTTTTGCCTTTTCTGCGGTCATCGGCTGCAACTACTCGGCGTCATTACAGATGGCAAGTATGGAGTGGCGGAACGAAGCGGCCTGCCTGCCGCGCGAAATCGTTTTCTCATCGGTTCCGATGCGGAGCGGTTGCGCAACTCGCCGGTAAAAATAGACTGCGCTCCGCGTGTTCGACCGCACGCGCCGCCCATGTCCGATCACGACCGAGACATTATCACGCCGGTTGCATTAGCGCCGCACGATCCCTACGCGGCATTTCGTTTTGGCGCGTTCAATCTCTACATGACTGGGAATTTGCTCTCGATCATCGGCCGACAAATGCTCGCTGTAGCGGTCGAATGGGAAATTTATGCGCGCACGCATTCGGCCACTGCACTGGGTCTTGTCGGTTTAGTGCTGGCTGTTCCAGTCGTGGCTCTGTCCCTCTTCGCGGGGCATCTGGCGGATAAATACAGCCGCAAATCGATCATTATCGTTTCACAATTGTGCAGTGCGATCGCCTCGGCGGCACTCGCGGTCGTCTCGTGGAAACATCTTGCCATTCCCGCTTGGTCGATCTTACGCCAGGGCAACGATTGGTTGCGTGCGATCGCCGGAATTTTCGAGCGACATCAACCGGCATTTCATTTTGACGACATGTCGGTCCCGCTCATTTACATGCTGCTGTTCGTCGCAGGTACTGCGCGCACGTTTGCCTGGGCGGCGCGAAGCTCATTTTTCCCGACTCTGGTGCCGCGCGACGCCTTCGCTAACGCCGTGACCTGGAACAACAGCGTTTTTCAAATCGGCTCAGTAGCCGGTCCCGCCATCAGCGGATTTATCGTCGCGCATATCAGTTTCGCCTGTGTCTACGTCATCGATGCCATGTGCGCGTTTCTCTTTTTCGCTTTAATGCTGCCGATTGCTCGTGCGCCGCGGACAGGGGATCGTGAACGGCAAAATACATGGCACAGCTTGGTCGCGGGGATGCGATTCGTCCTGAGCAAGCAAGTCATTCTGGCCACGATTACGCTCGATCTTTTCGCCGTTCTTCTGGGGGGCGCGACCGCTTTGCTCCCAATATTTGCCGATCAGATTTTGCATGTTGGACCGATTGGACTCGGTTGGATGCGCGCGGCACCAGCCGTCGGGGCGTTCGCGACCGCTTTGCTGGTGGCGTATCTGCCGCCGATGAAACAGGCCGGTAAGACGCTGCTTTGGTGTGTTGCGGGATTTGGTCTCGCCACCGTTCTCTTCGGCGTTTCGCGGGCATTTTGGTTCTCGCTTGCAATGCTGTTCATGATCGGCGCCTTTGACAGTGTGAGTGTGATCATTCGAGGCACAATCGTGCAGCTGGTTACCCCCGATGAAATGCGCGGGCGCGTTTCGGCCGTGAACAATATCTTTATCGGCACCTCGAATGAGTTCGGCGCTCTTGAATCGGGACTGACCGCGGCGCTGCTCGGTCCCGTAATTTCGGTGGTCGGCGGCGGAATCGGAACCATTCTTATCGTGTTCAGCGTGGTAAAATGGTGGCCAGAAACACTCCGGATCGGCAGGCTTGATAAAACGTTACGCTAGGGTAGCGGCAATTGACTCCGAAAGCCTTCGCGAGTTGACATTGCCAGTCCGGCTCGGACTCGCCGTGGCGGCTCGGTACTTCCCAGATCATGAAAGTTGCTGCTGCCCAGATTTCCTGCGCACCGGCGATCTCAACGCCAACATCGCCAAAATTCGGGATTTTGCATCGCTAGCCAAAAACAGCGGCGCCAAAGTCATCGTTTTCCCAGAAATGAGCGATACCGGCTACTCCATGCCGGTCATTCGGAGGCACGCAACTTCCTGGGAATGAAGGAGCAATCCCGGCCCTTCAAAAGCTCGCAAAAAGGCTTTCGCTTTCGATCATCTGCGGAGTTTCGGAGCGGGATTGTGCATCCATTTACAACTCTCAGGCTTTCATCGATGCGAACGGTACGGTCATCGCGAAATACCGAAAGGCCCACTTGGTTTCGGCTGCTCCGATCGAA
>WNGI01016059.1_pt1 | contig 12862 bp, 11 predicted proteins | sample 5400621 | NCBI WGS metagenome assembly WNGI01 (sample SAMN13153374, study PRJNA577476) | soil metagenome | isolation source: 20 cm soil or saprolite under Garry oak tree replicate 1 | place: USA:California | collected 2016-06-15 | reverse complement strand
GGCATCATGCTTGACCGCCCGGTGCCGGGCGAGGTCTTGCGGCGGCTCACTTACCGGCCGCGGCGGGGACCACGGCCGGTCCGGCACGTCAGCAGCGACGGGCGCCTGCTCCACTCCCTCAGCGTGCAGGGCATCTACCGGCTGGCCGAGCCCTCCGCCACTGACCTGGAAGCCGTCCTCGCCGGACCGCCGGGCAGGCCGATCCCCCTGTCCCGGTCACGCAAGCACCGCGAAATAGCCGCAGGCATCGACCCGCTTTTCTGACCGGCTACGGCAACACGGCAACACTTCCCGATCCGCGGCAAAAATAGTGCGTCTCGGGTGCCGGGCGGCCTATGAATCATCATGTAATTCGGATCGGCCGGGCAGGCCAGCTGCGTGCGTGTAACTCTAAGTCCCGCCGCATGCTATGGCAGCGCTGTACGCTCACTGCGACGCGATCCATATTCAGTACCAGATCAATAATTGAGGTGGCTCTTTGACTACCGGGGAAGACGCGATGATTCCTGACGGCTGGCAGCCGCCCCCGCCTGATCTGGCGGCGGATGCGAAACAAAAGGCGATGGAGGCCCTGCGGAGCGACGGGCCGCATGCGGCCCAGCACCGGCTGGCCCGCTTCTACGACACCAACGGGGACTACGCGGGAGCCAGCTTTGCCCAGCTCGGCCCGATCGACATCACCCCCGCCGACCTGCTCGCAACCACGCTGCTGAGCGTCCGGATCAGGCCCGGTGCTGCGAGACGCATGCTCGACCGCGGTGATACCAGAAACACCCTCCTGCGGAAGCTCCGCGACCTGCCCGACTGCGATCTTGCGAACGCCGGGAGCCCGGCGCTGACCGCGATGGAGGGACTATACGAGGCGGTCAAGCAGGCGCTTGACCGCCGATACGGTCAAGAACCCCAATGCCTGGGTGACCGCCAGCAAGCTATGCGCGAGGAAGAGGCCTGACCTGTTCCCCGTCCGGGACACGGAGGTATGTGACTACCTGGGCCTCACTCGATGGCGGAACTACCAGATGGACTGGCAGGTCTTCCGGAGCCTCATCGGCGATCCGGACATCATCGCAGCGATAGACGTGACGAGCAAAGCCACCGCAGAAGCTGCAGCCGGACGGCGGCTGCAAGTGGATCAGTCCCGGCTGCGCCTGCTGGATGCTGCGATCTGGACATATGCCATGTCACTTCGCTGAGACTTCGCGTGAGACACGACCGGAAGGCGGCATGAGCGCGCATTTCCGCACACGGCTGCAATGCATAGATATACAGGCTGGGCAGCCGGTCGCGTTTTGCGATCGGGGCGCTCGGCTCGCTGAGTGGCTCGGCAGGCTCATCACGGGGAATGGGACAGCCATGATCGGTTCGGGCTTGGGCTGGGGACGGTTCGCTGCCGGGCGCGTCATTGCCCGGTCTGTCAGTACGCTGGCCGGCAAGGCTGACACGGCCAGCGGCCGTGTGGCCGAGCGGAGCGAATGCCTGAGCAGGAAGCGATGGCGGGAGCGTGATGACCGCGCAGGCTTTCTCCGGGCAGTGTCGGACACGCCAGCATCCACTCCGTACACATGCGGGTATACCGGGCGGCGGGTCCGGCGCGGTGGGCGCGGGGACGGCCTGCCGCGCCGGTGATCGCGGCACGGCTCCTTGACGGCGCGGTCTGTCCTGGGTTACCAGACCCGGTAGGCGGCCGTGGGATGCCACCACGGGCTCCAGGTTCTCCAGCCGACGCGCTGACCGCTGTGATGCGCCCCGAACGTCTGGTGGTACCAGATCGTGTTGATTTCCACGTGCCCGGAGCCGTAGAACATCAGGTCGCCGCGCCGGGCCTGCGACAGCGAGATCCGGTGCAGGTGCCGGCTGCCCAGCATCGAGTAGGTCGAATGCGGAAGCCAGATCCCGGCGCCGTGGCCGAAGGCCGCCATCACCAGGCCCGAGCAGTCATAGCCCGGGGAGCAGCTGGACCCGCCGTAGGAGTACCAGCATCCTCTCGCGTGCCCTTCGGCCCAGTTCAGCGCCGCGTTGCCCGCCCGGCTGCCGCCGTAGCCGCCGGTGAGGGCGGGATGAGACACCGAGGCCTGCGCCGCCGGAGCAGCCGCGGCGGCCGCAGCCGCGCCCGGGGCGATCAGCGCGGCCGCCAGCGCGGCCGCCGCGGCGATCCTGCGCCGGCGCATGGCGGCAACTGCCATACTGAACATGTCGGGATTCCTCCTAAGGGTTGGTCCGACGTAAGGTCCCGGCCGCGTGCTGCGAACACCTGGCCGGGACCGCCTGGCTAGCAGGCGAAGCTCGTGCGGGTCACCTCCTGCCCACCCCCGCAGGAGGGCGGATAACGCGATATGACAGGCTCCCTCCTTCAGTTCGTGCTCACTTGTGCCGGTTTGCGGCTTTTTGAGCTGCCAGGATAACAATGTGTGCATAAGGCTGCGGAGGATTCGGGCAAAGACGCAGCTCAGCCGCCCGGTTAACTGCAGATACCAGGGCTGTGCAACTGTGGGTAACCACGGCGGCGGGGCCTTCTCCCGCCGCGACCCATACCGGGTCAGCCAGCCGCCGGCCGGAGTGTCCGCCGCTGCCGCTCCCAGGCCAGCACGCCCGGGCGTTCACGGCCCGCAGCGTGCGGGCACCGGACGCCACACCGGTTGTCTCAGCCACAGGCGAGGCCGCCCTCGCCCTTCAGCTCATGCCCGGATACGTGCAGGCGCCGGACCGCGGCGGTCATCCCTTACGCTGGCGAAGAACAATCGCGGGCCAGTCGAGCGCCCTTAAGGTCGGCACGGTCGGCCAGCTCGCGGATTCCTGCCCCCTGGCTGCAGCGCGCGCCTTGAGTGTGCGGAGCTGAAGGCAAACCTGTCCTGCGACATGGCGCCGGACAGGCTGGTGCCATCGATGACGGCTTGGGATTCGATCCCGGTCACGGCGCCGAGCACGTAAGCGACCGAGCCGCCGGGCACCGCAACCAGGACCGCCCCGGCGCCGGAACATCGCCCCTGTCTGCGGCAGAAGCGGGCAATCTCCGTGCAGGACTGTGATGCATAAAAATTCAGCCCGGGCAGCCGCATGCTGCGCTGGCCAGGTGATCCGCCGGGCGGCCGACATCGCGAAAGTCCCTTTGATAACCGCGCGCTGACCCGCCGCTATGCGCGGCCATCGGCTTCTTGGCGCTCATCGACTGAGGCGCGCAGATCGGGTTGATCGGCGCGCCTCGATCTGCTGCGGGTGCCTCGGAGTCGATCGGTCATGCCGATGACGGCGAGTTCGTGAGCTGGCGAGAACGAACCTGCGTTCGTATGTGCGCGGTAGGCGACATGCGTCCGATTCTAGCTGTCAGCCGAGACGGCTAAAATGGGCATGACTTACCAGCATTAGCGTTTCGGTATGTGGTGTCGGCGAGTGGATGACCTAGGACATTACGTCGCTTCCGTATGGGAAGGAGATGAGCAGTGCAAGGAGGAACATTCGGCGTCCTACTTGATTGGGTGAAAGCTGACAACACCACAATCTGGCCGGCCCCAGTTTATGCTACGTGTCCGCACAAATTGATTGTGTCTTCATGGCGTGCGAGACCAGTCGTGATCCGTTTGATGAGGGCGGCCCTAGCACTGAGTTGACAGGGGGAATGTTCCGCGCGCCGTGGATTTTCGGTGGCGGTCCGGTCCTTGGCTGCTGTACGGGCTTGGCTGTGCCCTCCTCTCTTGAAAGGCCGGCCCCGGCACTCAGGTGCGGCGGCTTCCGACCGTCTTGTCGTCATCGTCGGGTAGGCAGGAAGTAGCGGTGAAGCTCCCACTTGGCCACCGCGGTGCCGAGGTTCTCTCCGGCGACTACGGAGTTGCGGTAGTGGAAACCGATCCAGACGCGGGCGTTGACGAGCTGCGCGTAAAGATCATGCACGGTCGCGAACGTCTGCGAGGTGGTCAGCGTGGTGGCGCCGCCCTGTGCGCCCGGGATGGTTGCGTTGATGCTGTTCGTGTTGAGCGCGTTCGCGAGGACCTGGGCAACGGCGCTGGTCACGCAACCGTGTTGCGAGGGGTACTCCGGATGATTTGGCGTCGTGAGGAGTGGCGTCCAGGCCGGATCGGCGGTCGTCGCCGGATTGCCGTCGATACCGGCGTTGCGGATCGCGGTGATCGGGCGCCAGAACTGGTAGGTGTACTTGGAGTCGAAGCACGCCATACCGGCGTCGGTCGGCACCATGTTCCCCGCCGCCAGCAGACGCACCGTGTCGAGAAGATCCATGTTGTGCTGCGTGGCAGCGTTCTGGAGAGTCTGGTTCAGCTGATTGATCGCATTGGCGTTCCAGAAGTACGCGATCGCCGTCTGCGCAGGAGTGCGCGCGGCGCTCGTCGCAGAGCCGTACGCCTTGGTTTCGTTGAAGTCTCTCGTATAGAGCGCACTGGTCAGCGCGGGAGGGGCGGGCACCCGGAACTGCGAGGTGCTGTGGAGCATGAACGGCCGCATCACCGCCATCCATGGCGTTTGCGCAATCTGAAGGGAGGGCGGCGGCGCCCAGACCCACAGGCCGGGCTGAAGCGGGCCAGCGCCGAACGGCGTTGCGACCGGTGCGTTCCGTCCGTCGTTCGCGCGTAGCGCCTCGATATCCGCCGCAGCCGCCTGGCCGACCGCGATTCCCCTGGCAGTGGTTCGATCGTCGGGAAGCGCGGCGATCGACGCTGCGTACTTGGCGGTCAGAGTGCCGCCCGGATCGCCGAGGTAGAACACGAGCGTGTTGTAGGCGGCCGCTATCACCGCCGCTTGGAGTGAGGCGTTGCCGGCCCGTGCGGAGAAGCGATGGTAGGGCGCGTAGCGGTGACCGATCTTCGTCGCCGCGTCATAGACCGCAGCCTGGACATAGGACATGTAGAGCAGGCCCTCGGTCTGATACAGCGGCCGCGCCGCGGTGCCCTGCGGGTCGATCACGCTGGCGGCGCGCACGGCGGCGACGGCATTCGCATTCCACGCGAGCGCCACCGCCGCCGACGCTGGCGGCGGTTTCTCCGTCCTCGCCCACGACGGCGGGATGACGGCGCCACCGCGAATAGCGACGCTGCCAGCGCAGCGGCAGCCACGATTTGTATTCTCATTTCCGATCCTCCCCGGTCGCCTGTGAATGGAGATTGCGCAGGAGTCGGAGGCTGGCAGGACGGGCGGCTGTCGCGCGATCCTGACGCAAATTTCCCGCCTGGGACAAGCCCCGCGACCTGTCAGTCACCTCTGTTGCCGTGAACGCGTCGACGGCGAGCCCAGTCGTACTTGCTCCGGCCGTCGCGTCACTAGACCGCATTGTCATTGGACTGGCCTTTCTCGTTCCTTCTTTCGTGAAATCGAAACCCACTGGATCCGGTCGTGCCCCCTCGGTCCACCTCGCCTTAACGATCGGGAACGCTTACCGGAATCCAGCCATAAGCGCACTTGAAGTTGAAATCGCGAGACCCTAAAACGAAGTAAGGCCCGATGGGAAGAAACACCTTGACGCCTCCTGCCCTTTACGCCGATGATGCCCGCGGTCGGTGGCCTGCTTAAATTGCTGCTGGGTTATACATCCGGAATCAGGCCTTTCACGTGCTGAGTGCTGTATCACCGAGGGAAGGTCACGTGCCCTCCTCTCCGGCGGCGAGGATGGTGTGCAGCTTCGCCGCAGCCACACGCAGCAGCGGGCCTACTGCGGCCGGCGCCAGCCCGAGCCGTACGGCAATGGCCTGATCGTCGTGGCCTTCATCCTGCAGGCGCAGCGCGGCCGCATACGCTTCGGGAAGCCGGTCGATGGCGATGCTGCGGTCCATGCAGGAAAACTATGACGGCCGGAGCGATCTGGCCTGAGTAGCCGGGTACTCATCTTTGCGGCGACCGCACCAGTGCTACTCAGCTGACGCCGCGCGGGGGTATCCCAGCGGGTACCCAACCATGGCACAGGCGATCGTGCGCCGCTGGGCCGGCCGCGTCGGCAATGATCCCTGCCGGCGTGGCTGGCTCATCGCCGGTCGGTAGGCCGGGTAAGCGATGAGCCACACGGCCATGCTTTAGGCGGATGCGAACTGGGCTGACATGGGCACGCGATTGGCACGGCAGAGATGGAGGAGCTTGGGATGGAAGCGTAGCGAAGTGAATCCCTTGCATGTGTAATCCGGTCGGCTTACGGTCGGGTGGACGGATCGTTTCCGTCTTTTGTGCCGAACGGGGTTTCACAAATGCCTCAACCTGGCGGCTTTTGCGCGGCGAGGAGCGCGGAGTGGCCGCTGATCGGGCGTGGCGAGGAGCTGGCGGCCGTTGAACAGTCGCTGGCATCGCGCGGTGCGCGAGCGGTCGTCCTGGCTGGTGCCCCGGGTGTCGGGAAGACCCGGCTGGCCCGGGAAGTGCTCGGCCTGTGCCAGGCGCGGGAGTACGTGGTGCGCTGGGCGGCGGCGACTCAGGCCGCTTCCTCGATTCCCTTCGGCGCTGTCGCGCATCTGATGCCACGCCTTGGCGATACTGTCCCCGACCGGGCGGAACTGCTGCGACGCGTAGCCGACGGCCTGGTCGCTGAGGCGGGTGGTCGTCGTCTGCTGGTCGCGATCGACGACGCGCACCTTCTGGATGACTCATCCGCCGCGCTAGTGCATCATTTCGCCACCGCCACGCCCGTTACCATCCTGGTTACCACGCGGAGCGAGACACCTGCACCGGACCCGATTGTCGCCCTGTGGAAGGACACCGGTGCCGAGCGATTCGAGATTCAGGCGCTCTCTCGCGGCGAAGCCGCGGCACTAGCTGATGCCGCGCTTGGCGGGCAGGTGGAGGGGAGCACTGCGCAGGCTTTGTGGCGGCTTGCCCAGGGTAATCCGCTGTACCTGCGGGAGCTGATTCTGGGCGGGCTGGACAGCGGCAACCTGGCATGCGTGGCGGGTGTGTGGCGCTGGCACGGGGCTATCGTCACCAGCCCGCGGCTCACCGAGCTGATCGAAACTCGCCTTGGCCGCCTGGACACCGTGGTGCTGGAGTTGCTGGAAGTCCTCGCCCTGGCCGAGCCAGTCGACGTGCAGTTGCTCGAATCGGTGGCCGACCCGCTGGTCCTGGCCGCTGCCGACCGCAAGGGCCTGCTGCTGATAGATGAAGCAGCCCAGCAGATCCGGGTGCGGCTAGCTCATCCGCTGTATGCCGAGGTGATCGGGGCGCGTGTATCGCCGTTGCGGGCACGGGCCGTGTTCCGGGAGCTGACCGCGGCGGTGGAGGCGGCCGGCGGCCGCGGGCTGGATGACCGGCTCCGGGTCGCGACCTGGCGGCTCAAGGCGGGGGTCAGCGGCTCGGCACCGGGGCAGCTGATGAGCGCGGCCCAGCTGGCCCTGGACATATCCGATTTCGATCTGGCGGAGCGCCTGGCCAGGGCGGCCGCCATGGCGGGTGGTGAGGTAGAAGCCGAGCGCCTGGTCGGACTGGCGCTCATCGCTCAAGGCCGCGCGGATGACGCTGAGCTCGTCCTGGGCTCCCTGACACCCGCCGCCGGAACCAGCCAGGAACGTGTTCAGGTCGCCGTCACCCGGGCCTTCAACCTGTACTGGGCGCTGGATCTTCCCGCCCAGGCCAAGGCCGTGCTCCGCCACGCCGAAACGGCGCTCACCGACCCGGGCGCCCGCGCGGAAGTGGCTGCTGTCCTGGCCGGCCTGCTGCTCTCTGGAGGCAGCATCAGCCAGGCCCTGCAGGCCCTGGAACCCGTCCTCGGCGGTCTAGACGCGGATCCCCGCTCAACGGTTCAGGCGCTGGTTGTCGCGATCCCGGCGCTATTTCACGCCGGCCGCTGCGAACAGGCAATCACCGCAGCCCGCCGGGCGTCCGAATGCGAACAGCGACTTGGCGAGGAGGTCGTGCCGTGGGGACACCTGCAGATCGCCGTCAACCTCGGCAACGCCTACCTGGCCGCCGGGCGGGTCAACGACACGGACACACTCGCGACAGAAAATTACGACCAGGCGATCGAGCACACTGGGCCCTTCCCCGTAGAAAAGGCGCTCTGGGCCTGCAGCCTGGGACAAATCGCCCGGGCCCGGGGTCAGGTCCGCACCGCGCTCCGCTGGCAGCGGGAGGCGGCAACAGCCGCGACCGCGAAGATCCCGCTCCCGTTCATGCCGCAGATACTGGGTGAGCTCGCCCATTCCGCCGCCTTGGCTGGTGACCTCGCCGCCGCCCATGCTGCCCTTGCGGAAGCGGAGCAATACACCGCGGCCGGCACCCGGCTCTTCCACCTGTGGGCCGCGCTGGCCAGGCCGTGGGAAGCTGCCGCGCGCGGGGAACGATCCACCGCCATCAGGCTAGCCATGGAACTAGCTGAACAAGCCCAATCCCGCGGCCAGGTCACATTCCAGCTCCAGGCCCTCCACGACGTGGCCAGGCTCGGGGGAGCCAGCCGGGTAACTTCCAGCCTTCACCGGGCAGCCGCCGGCGCTGAAGGCCAGCTCGCACCGCTGTACGTATCCCATGCCGCTGCGCTCGAAGCCCAAGACGGCCTAGCGCTCGACCAGATCGCCAGCGGCTTCGCGGCCCTCGGCTTCAACCTGCTCGCCGGAGAAGCTGCTGCCGAGGCCGCCAGGGCACTTCAGGCCGAGGGCCGCCGGACCGCGGCTGAGGCCGCCGCCACCAGGGCAACCGCACTGACCGCACAATGCGAAGGCGCGCGTACGCCCGCCCTGGACCTGCTTCAGCGGCGCGACCTCACCCCCCGTGAGCTCGAAATCGCCACGATGGCCGCGCGCGGGCTGTCCAGCAAGACGATCGCGGAGCGGCTGGTCGTTTCCGTCCGCACCGTCGACAACACACTGCACCAGGTATATGGCAAGCTGGCCGTGAGCAACAGGGCAGACCTCCGGCCCCTGCTGGCAGGACCAGAATCCCTTACCGATCACGCCCAGACGCCACCCCGGTAGCGCCTGAACCGAAGCCAGCCACACGAACCAGACCGCAATGCCGCGCGGCGAGGTTCACCATCCCCGCCGGCGCTCAAGTCCCGGGGCGCGGTTTCTCGCGATTGACATCTGATCCTGGCTTCGTTCGTGAGTTTTGACCGCGGTTGTTTGTGAGTTCTGACCGCACTTGGCGGCCGGGCCGACGATTTTTGTTCGTGAGAAGTGACCGCGCTTCTGGCGGATGCGGGCGTGATCGCGCAGGCTGCGCGGGTCTGGGCTAGGCGGTTGGACTGGGTGCCCGGCCTCGATGATGCTGCCGCGGCGGCTGGCGAGCGTCAGGGCCGGACGAGGTCATGGAGTTCACGGACGGTCTGCTCGCTGGCGTGAATCCGCCCGACGCTGGGATGACGGGGGAACTGGGGCCCGTCGTTTTCCAGGAGGGCTAGTGCACGCCGTGCTGGCGGGCCGGGATCCTGGCCGAGCCGTTGTCGTGCCCGCGCTGCCGCGAGATGGTAGCGGAACAGGTCGGAGTTGAACCTGAGCCGGCCCGTGAGCGGTTGCGAGTTGAGGAGGTCAGCACCGAGGGGCAGGCTGCCGGGGTCGTTCTCCAGCAGGATTTCCGCCATGGTGAGGTCTGGCAGGCCGGAGGTTCGCTCATGCCCGGGCCGGTGATCTTGATGGCTTGCTCGAGTGCCTGGACGGCGAGTTCCCATTGCCCGCTGCCGCGGTGAATCCCGGCTAGCGTCTCGAAGGCGCGCCATTTGTCGTGCCGGTAGGCGTCCTGGTCGACAGTTACTTCCGTCAGGAGCTGCTGCGCCCAGTGGATTGCCCCGGGTTCGCCGGCTTCCAGCAGGTGGATGGCCTTGATGACCTTGTACTGGACCCGGTGAGGGCGGCGGGCGCGGGCGTAGCGGCGATCGAACTCGGATTTGGAGGGCAGGTCGTGGCCCGGTGTCCGATACCACTCGACTGGCATGGGCATATGCTCCCACCTGAGCGGACCTCAGCGGCTATGACGGATTCTTTCAGGCTCCGCTCGGACGGCTTGCCCTGGCCCCGCCGGGGGCGGTTATTTGTCGTGGCCGAATAGTTCCTCGCCGTCGCTGCCGCCGAGGAGGAAGGGGAAGCGGTCCAGGTCGGCGCGGAGGGCGTCCGGCCCGTAGGCGGGGTGGCCGATGAACGCCAGGAGTGAGGCGGCCAGGCGCCCGGAGTCGGCGGCGAGCCAGCCGGCGATGAGCTGGAGGGTCTCGGCGAGTTCGATGGCGTCGGCGGTGTCGATGCAGGTCCGGGGCATGGCCGTGCCGGGGGTCAGCCGTGCTGGGCGGCGCGGGTCTGAGCGAGGCGGTAGGAGTCGGTGCCAGTCTCGAGGATGTTGCCGCCGAAGGTGAGGCGGTCGACGATGCGGCGCAGAGGCGGGGGGCGGTGAAGGTCTTGGTCCAGCCGCTGAACGACTCGTTGGACGCGATCGCAACACTCGCCTTCTCTTCCCTTTCCGTCGGCACCTGGAAGAGGAGCTCGGCGCCGCGGCGGTCGAGTTCCATGTAGCCGAGCTCGTCGACGCAGAGCAGGTCGACGCGGCCGTAGCGGTTGATGGTCTTGGTGAGCTGCTTGTCGTCGGCCGCCTCGACGAGCTCGTTGACGAGCTTGGCGGCGAGCGTGTAGCGGACGCGGTAGCCGGCCATGGCGGCCTCGGTGCCCAGGGCGATCAGCAGGTGGGACTTGCCGGTGCCGGAGTCGCCGATGAGGCAGAGCGGGAGCCCTTTCCTGACCCAGTCGCAGGCGGCGAGGGTGTTGACGACGGCGGGGTCGATGCTGGCGTCGAAGTCGAAGTCGAAGGCGCGCAGCGTTTTCTCGCGGGGGAACCCGGCGGCCTTGATCTGGCGCTCGGAGCGGCGGCGGGCGCGGTCGTCGTCAAACCGCTCTCGCCTGCACGGTCCTGCTCGGTCCTGTGTGTTAGGACAGGGATAGGGCACAGGCACCGGTGTGCCCTCTACGATGCTCGCTGGCCGCCACGATGAGGAGGCAAGCTATGGCCGGGCCGCTGGATTCCGCATCTGCCATCACCAAGCTCCCCGCTCAGGACCTGGACCGAGCTCGACAGTTCTACCGTGACCGCCTCGGGCTGGAGGCCGTCGAGGAACGCGAGGGCGGACTGCGCTACGTGTGCGGGACTACGGAGTTCCATCTCTTCCTCTCCTCCGGGACCGCCTCAGGGGCCTCAACGCAGATCGGCTTCGAGGTTGATGACCTCGACCGGGTCGTGGCCGAGCTACGCGCGCGCGGACTGCGCTTCGAGCCGGTCGATGTCCCCCGCTTCACGGTCGACGGTGACATCGTGACCGTCCCTGGCAACTATCCCAGCAAGGGAAACGGCGAGCGTGGCGCGTTCTTCCGCGACAGCGAGGGCAACCTGCTGGCCCTCGGACAGGCAACCCGCTGACCGGATGAGTATGTGCCAGACGCCAGCGGCCAGGAAATCATTCGTTCGCCGGCCAGAACGCTCCTGACCGACGGCCTCCAGCTCGATTCGGGCCGCCTCGTGGCATGAGCACACGTCGGGGGCACGCACACCGCGACGAGTCCGCGATTGCCGGCGAACGCTCGCCGTCACCGCACTAGGTGCCTGACCGTCAGCGCCGATCCCGCGGCGGCGGTATTACGGAACGATCGTCTGCTCTTGAGCGGCACCTCGACGGCCCCGGCATACGCGGCGGCCACGTCGGCGGCCGGTATGCCCGCCGAGATTTTCCTGGTCACCGCAACAGTCAGGGGCCGTAGAGTGGCCCGGTGCCGTATGTGCGGACGGTCAGGACGGCATCGGGCGCCATCGCGGTGCAGATCGTGTACTCCTGCCATCGCGGGTCGCGGCAGATCGAGCACATCGGGTCCGCGCATGATGACGCCGAGCTGGAACTGCTGCAGGCCGTCACGCGGCAGCGGCTGGCCGCCGGGCAGGGCGTGCTGGATCTGGGCACGGGTTCCGGCAGCGGCGGGGACGGGCTGCTGCCGATCGCATCCTCCAGGGCGTTGCCGACGCGTCGGGCGTCCTTCAACATTCCACCCGAGGGGAGTACACGATGGCCACCCCGCAACTCGGTGTCATCGGCATCGTAGTCGCCGACATGGCACGGTCCCTGGCCTTCTACCGGCAGCTCGGCCTCGCTGTCCCGCCCGAGGCCGACGCAGAGCCACACGTCGAGGCCGCCCTGCCTGGCGGGCTCCGGCTCGTCTGGGACAGCGTCGCCACCATCCGCAGCTTCGATCCCGGCTACGTCGCAGCGTCGGGGAGCGCGCGGATGTTCCTGGCGTTCAAGCTCGACAGCCCCGCGGCGGTGGACGCGACCTACGACCAGCTCGCCGCCGCCGGCTACAACGGCCACCTGGCGCCGTGGGACGCGTTCTGGGGAGAGCGCTACGCCAGGATCCTCGACCCTGACGGCAACTCGGTTGACCTGTTCGCGGACCCGGCAGCCAGTGCCAGCTCGTCAGCGGCCAGCGGCCAGGGACCGATCCGCTCATCTTGACCCAACTCGCGCGCCGCGCGCGGACGCTACTCCTCGGCCCGCCGGCCTACCACCACCAGCAGGACTCCATCGATGCCCACCTGACGATCGTGTTCGCTGCCCTGGCTGCCTCCCGCTGCATCTAGCGCCAGACCACCTGGTCCAATGGCCTGGTGCGCTCCACGCGCCATTGAAGAACCAAACAGATAATCCTCACCATGCTCAAAACGCCTACACCAGCGCATCCACTCGCCCAGCGAGAGGCGACCGCCTCCGCGGGCCGACGGTTCTACAGACCGCTCACTTTAAGCGCTGGTGCGGAGGGAGAACCGGATTACCAAAGTCAGTTCGGCATGCCGCCACGGCCTGGGCATACAGAACGCTCTGATCTGTGCGCCCTGCCGGTGATCGTCATGGAACCCGCAACCCGCCCCGAACGGCGGGGATGCGCGTCGGCCAGTACGGCTCCAATTACCATCCGTGACGGCCTGCTCA
>WNGI01015528.1_pt1 | contig 12863 bp, 13 predicted proteins | sample 5400621 | NCBI WGS metagenome assembly WNGI01 (sample SAMN13153374, study PRJNA577476) | soil metagenome | isolation source: 20 cm soil or saprolite under Garry oak tree replicate 1 | place: USA:California | collected 2016-06-15 | reverse complement strand
GCGGAGATATTCGCGCAGGTGGCGGCGGTTCTCCTCGCGATACCGCTTGATCCGCGCGACTTCCTGCCGGATGTAGGTTGCGCGGTTCCTGACGTAGTGACCGCGCCGGTACCGCGCGTGACACGGACGGCACCGGCCCTGCCTCGTCCCCTTCGCCTTGTTCGCGAACGCGAACTCAGCGATCGGCTTGACGAGACCGCAGTCGTAGCAGCGTCGAGTCTCAGGGAGTTCGGCAAATGCGAGCGCCAACGAAGGACCTCTCGAGACTCGGGTCGGTCCTTCCTCCGCCGCGTGGCCTCTAGAACATCCATTCTATCGCCCGAGTGCTCGCCAATCAAGCCCCGCGCAAGGAATCGCGCATCACGAACGCGCTAACGTCGCGGCCGTGGCCTGGAAGAAATCACCACCGGAGCTCATCGCCGCGTTCGAGAAAGCGAAGCCGAACGACCCCGGCGTGCAGTCGCGCCCGATGTTCGGGTACCCGTCCGTGTTCTGGAACGGAAACCACTTCGCGGGAACGTTCCAGGACAAGATCGTCGTGCGGATCGGCAAGGATCCCGCGTTCGCTCCGGCGAAGACCGCCAAGCCGTTCGAGCCGATGCCGGGGCGCGCGATGACCGGCTACATCGTCGTCCCGGACGCGATCGCGAAGAGCCCGACGAAGCTCCGCGAGTGGATCGGCGAAGCGCACGACTACGCGAAGACGCTCCCAGCGAAAGGCGCGAAACCGGTGAAGACACCCGCCATCCGGAAGACGACCGCGAAGAAGCCTCGCCGCTAGCGGACCGGCATTCTCCGGGCGGCGAGCGAGATCGAAGGCGTCTGCTCCGGGGCCGGCTGCTCCGTCGCGCTGATCACGACGCCGGCGGCGAGCGCGAGGATCGCGCCGACGAACGCCGCGAGCAGAAGGGCGCCCGCGCCGGGACGCGCGGCCGCGAGCGCGATGGGGGACCACGTCTCGGCGAGCATGTAGAGCAGGATCGCACCGGCGGCCACGCCGGCGCCGACCGCGAAGACATAGAGCGCGAACCAGCGCTTCGGACGGCGCAGCAGCGTGTCGAAGAACGTGCGCAGGAGGCGTGTCACCGTCCAGACCGCGAGCGCGGCGATCGTCCACGCGAGCATGGTCCCGATCCAGGTCTCGCTCGCGGCGCTCGCCAGGCGTGAGACGAGATCCGTCATCTGCCCCCACACCACGGTCGGATCCAGCTGCATCCCGAGCGCGCCGAACCGGTCGCTCGGGTCCTGGAAGATCCGCAGCAGTGCGGCCTTCGTGTCGGCCGCCCGTGCCGGATCGAAGAGCGTGTCGCGCGGGAAGAGGAGCCCGGTCTGCGCGTATGGACCGAGCGACTGCACGCCGAGCGCGATCGCGAACACCATCGTGAGGAGCGCGCCGGTCGCGACCGTCAGCACGCCCAGCAACCCGAAGACCGCGGCGGTCGTGAGCACGAGCGCGGGAGCGAGCCCGAGTGGGGTGAGCACCGGCATGGCCATCGCGAGGCTGACCTGCTCGGGGGAGATGTCGCGAAGCCACACGTAGACGCCGACGAGCGCGAAGAGGAGCGCGAGTCCCGGGACGAAGACGAAGATGAAGGCGGTCATCATCACCCAGGCGATCCCGAGCGCGATCCCGAGCTGCCCCGCGATGCCGACGACCGCGACGAGGCCCGCGGCGAGCAGCGCCCCGACGACCTCGAATCCAGCAAGCGTCGCCAGGGCGAACACCGGGAACGCGGCGAGGAACGCGAAGAAGGACTTCCGGATCGGTTGCCCGTACGCGGAGAAGAGCGCCACGACCGGGCTCTGCTCGGTCCTCGGAACGAAGTCCTGCAGGGGGTCGGCCATGACGATGCGCGTCGTCGCGAGCTCCTTGTCGATGTTCTCGATCCGCTGGAGCGCGACAGCGAGGTCGCTCGCCTTCGGGTACCGGAGGTTCGGCTGCTTCGCGAGCGCCTTCAGCACGATCGAGTCGAGCTCCTTCGGGAGGGACGGGCGCAGATGGCTCGGGGGCACGGGCTGGCGGACCACGTGATCGCGCAGCAGCACGGCCGCGTTCGTGCTCGTGAACGGCGGCTTCCCGACGAGGGCCTCGTAGACGACGAGGCCGAGGCCGTAGACGTCGGATTGCACCGTCGCGCCCTTCCCCTCGACGCGCTCGGGCGCGACGTACATCGCGGTCGCGTACAGCTGCGGCGTGTCCGCATCCTCCTGCGGCGTGCGCGCGATGCCGAAGTCGCAGATCTTCGCGGCGTCGTTCGCGTCGAAGAGGATGTTGGAGGGCTTCATGTCCGCGTGCACGATCCCTTTGGAGTGCGCGAAGGCGAGCCCGTTGGCCACTTCGATCGAGACCCGCACGGCGTCACTCGGCTTGAGCGGGCCCGCGCTCTCGATCCGCTCCTTCAGCGAACCGCCGGGCAGGTACTCCATGACGATGAACGGCGAATCGTCGACCTCACCGACGTCGTAGACGGCGACGATGTTCGGATGCGAAAGCTGCGCGAGGGCGCGCCCTTCCTTCACGAAAAGCTTGCGCAGATTCGCGTCGGCGGCCGCCTCCGGATCGAGGACCTTGAGGGCCACGTCGCGGTTCAGGGCTTGATCGCGGGCCAAGTACACCTGCGACGAGCCACCCACACCGAGCGGCTCCTCGATCTTGTAGCGACCTTGTAGTACCCGCTCCATTCCCAGCTCCGTACCCTTCCGCGGCGCACCGACTATACCCGCGGCTCTTCGTATAGCGACGTTCGTCAGCGGATTCGACATGACGTCACCGCCTTCCGCCCCACGCACCCCAGCGCATGTGGAACGACAGGCGAACAACCGCGTTTCGACTCGCCACCGAACGGATACCGACGCGACGAGAAAACGCCGGACCGCAGGTCCGGCGTCTTCGATCTCTTGCGGCGGAGCTACCTGTCTTCTTTTGGCGCGGGGCTCGCGGGCGCGGGACTCTGGGGCGCCGCGGGCTTCGTGGTCCCGCCACCGGTGCGCGGGGTCATCTTCCGATCGACGAACGTCGCGATCTCGGCGGCGACCTTGTCCTTCAGCGTCTTCGTTTGGTCAGCGGTGAGCTTCTTGTCGCTCGCGGCCTGGTCGATCCGTGCGTTGGCCGCGTTCGTGAGCGCGGCGACGAGACCGTCGCGGCTCTTCCCGTTCGTCGCGTTCGCGATGTCGCCGAGGCTCTTTCCGGCCGCGAGCTGCGAGCGCAGGTCGGCAATCGGCACACCGAGGTAGCTCTGACCGGCCGCGAGCAGATCGCCGAGAACGCCCTTGACGTTGAGCGATGGCATCGCGGCGGTCGGCCGCACCGGCCACTTCCGGTCGACGAACGCGTTCACCTTGGCCGGGAGCCCGTCGCGAAGGGTCTTCGCTTGATCGTCGGTGATGCGCTTGTTCGCGAGGGCCTTGTCGATGTCGGCGTTGCCCGCGAGGCTCACCGCCGCGACCAGGCCCGCCCGGTTCTTTCCGTTCGTGCCGTCGGCGATCGCCGCGAGCGTCGTCCCCGGCAGCTTCGCCTGGAGTTCCTTCGGGGAAAGGCCCAGGTACTGGGCCGACGTCGAGAGGAAGTCGCGGAGCACCGCCTCGACCTTCGCCCGCGGTGAGCGATCGTTGACCGCGGCGAGGATCGCCGTCTCCTGGGTCTGGGTGATGACGCCCTTGGCGACGAGCCCATCGAGGAGATCCTTCAGCTTGTCCTGGGACTTCGGCTTCTCCACCGCGGACTGGGGACCGATCGGGCCGACGAAGGCACGCGTGCCGCCGGCGGTGTCCGGTGCGAACGCGGCGAGGGCGACCATTCCAAAGAGGCCGAGGCCCGCCACACCGGCGCCGGCCGCGATCGCGAGCTTGCGGTGGATGCGCATCCTTCATCACTCCCCACGAGATTTCTCGCTAGGCGTACCACCGGTCTAACGCGCTGGTTTCGGTAACGGTGCATCCAGACAGGCGCCGCGTCCACTCCTTACACGCGGTTAACATCCTGGTGCCCCGTGCGCATCACGTTCGCGGCCGCCGAGGTCGCTCCCTACGCCAAGGTCGGCGGCCTCGCCGATGTCGCCGGCTCACTGCCGCAGGCGCTCGCCGCGCTTGGTCACGACGTCCGCGTATACGTCCCGTATCACCGGACCATCGATGAGGCGAAGTTCGGCATACCCGCGTCGGGCCGGACGCACTCCGTCCCCTACGGTGCCGCGCACGCGCGGATCGAATACCCGGAGATCACGCGTGACGGCGTGCGCGTCGTGTTCGTCCGGAGCTTTCGCATCGGTCGCGACAAGGTGTACGGCTACCCCGACGACGCCAAGCGCTACGCGCTCTTCTGCCGCGCGGTCCTCGCCGACCTCGCGGACGGGCCGCCCGACGTCGTCCACGCGCACGACTGGCATGCGGCGCTCCTCGTCCCGCTCGCGGCGAAGGCGCGCGAGCTTCGCGGGTCGGCCACCGCGTTCACCATCCACAACCTCGCCTACCAGGGGCGCACGAGCGCCGATGTCCTGCGGCTCGTAGGCCTGGCGCGGTCACGTCTTGCGATCGAGGGCCGCGACGAAGCGAATCCGATGGCGCGCGCGATCGCGGCGGCCGACGTCGTCTCGACGGTGAGCGAGCGGTATGCCGAGGAGATCCTTACGCCGGAGTTCGGCGAAGGACTCGACGGTCTTCTGCGCGAGCGGCGCGACGACCTCTGGGGCATCACCAACGGCATCGACACGAACTTCTTCGATCCCGCGCGCGACCCGCACATCGTGGCGCACTACACCGCCGACGACCAGAAGGGAAAGGCCGCGTGCAAGGCCGCGCTCCAAAAGGAGACCGGGCTGTCGGTCGATCCCGCCGCCCCGGTGTTCGGAGTGATCGGCAGGCTCGTCGAGCAGAAGGGCGTCGACCTGCTCACCGCGGTCGCGCCGTGGCTGCTCGAGAAGGGCGGCCAGCTCGTCGTGCTCGGCACCGGCGATCCTGCGTACGAGGCGAAATGGCGTGACCTCGCCGCGAAGGCGAAGGGCAAGGCGGCGCTCACGCTCGGCTTCGACGCGGCGCTGGCGCAACGGATCTACGCCGGATCCGACTTCTTCCTGATGCCATCGCGATTCGAGCCGTGCGGGCTGGGGCAGCTCATCTCGCTCCGCTACGGCACCATCCCGATCGTGCGGGCGGTCGGCGGTCTTTCGGACACCGTGCATGACCTCGACGCGCACGCCGGAAAGGGGAACGGGTTCTCCTTCGGCAAGTACGAAGCGGCCGCCTTCGCGGACGCGATCCAGCGCGCGCTCCACCGTTACCGTGCCGACGGCGAGCCGTGGTCGGCGCTGCGTGCGCGGGCGATGCGCGAGGACCACTCCTGGACCGCCTCGGCGAAGCGCTACGTCGAGATGTACGCGGCCGCGTCGAAAGCACGGCGCGCGGCATGAAGACCGACGTACGGCCCGCGATCGGCGAGCTCGAGGAGCTCATCGCCTCGCTCCCGACGGACGCGCGGGCCGCCGCGGAGCGGATCTTCGCGGTCACGACCTCGGTCGGCCGGCTCGATCCGCCGAGCGAGATGCACGACTGGATCACGAAGCAGTTCGGATCCGTCGAAGCCGTGACCTCGCAGCGCATCATCCGCGTCACGAACCTCGTCACGCTCGAGGGCGCGCTCTTCAACGAGCTCCGCGCGCTGCGGCCCGCCGAGGTGAAGGGCGCGAACGAGGTACGCGAGACGATCGAGCGGTCGCGAGGCGACCCGTTTGATCGTCCGGAGACCGGGACGCCGGCGGATCGTGTTCGACGAGCACGATCCACTCGTGCCCATGGACGAGGCGGTGATCCGTGACCGCCTGCTCACGGCTCGCCGCTGGGCGCTCGCCGCGTCCGAGGAGGACCCCGCCGCGAACTACTACTTCCTCCTCTGGAACTGCCTGTGGCGCGCGGGCGGCTCGATCGTCCACGGCCACATGCAGATGACCGTCACACGCGGGATGCACTATCCACGGGTCGAGATGCTGCGACGCCGCGCGCTCGCGTACGACGAGGAGCACGGCCGCGATTACTTCGACGATCTGTGGCTCGTTCACGAGGCGCTCGGCCTCGGAGACGACCGCGACGGCGCCCGCGTCTTCGCATCACTCGCGCCGATCAAGGAGAGCGAGGTCGTCGTCCTCGGACGAGCCGGCGAGGACGAGAGCGCCCTCGCTCCGGCTATCACCCGGGTGATCGCCGCGTATCGTTCGCGTGGCGTCGTCGCGTACAACCTGGCGCTGCTGTTGCCGCCGCTCGCGGCCGATGGCAGCGACTGGCGTCGCTTTCCGCCACAGGCGCGCCTCGTCGATCGCGGCGATCCGGCGAACAAGACGAGCGACATCGGCGCCATGGAGCTGTACGCCGCCGGCGTTGTGGCGGGGGATCCCTTCAGGCTCGCGGAGGTGTTGCGCTCCTAACGCGCAGATCCGAGCCCAGAGTGCTATTGACGCTCGCTTCCCCCCTTGCGTAGTGTGCGGGCCAGTGGCCGAACACTCATTCGTTTCTCGGCGAGACAACACCTTCCGCGAGTACCCCCCCGCGTCGGCCCAGCTCGCGATGATCGTCGCCTTCTACGGCGAGATGACCGTGTGGATCCGCAAGCCGGACGCGGCCGGGTGGCACTTTCCGACGAGCGGCCGTAAGGCCGGCGAGACCATCCTCGAAGTCGCCAAGCGTGAGCTCTGGGACTCCGCGCGGATCGTGGCGCCCCGTCTCGACCTCCTCGGCGCGGTGCGCTACCTGACCCCGAAGTCGACCACCGCGTACGTCTACATGTGCGAGGTGAGCCACCTTTCCTGGTGGTACGAAGCACCGGACAGAGAGAAGGTCGCCGAGATGGGCATCTTCCGCGGCGCGCCCGCGCCGCTCGCTTCGACCTCGGTCGAGCTCGTCCTGGACGCAGCCCTGCGCGCCCGCCGCACCGGCCTGCGCTAGGTAACAACCGCGTAACGACGAGCTGGCGGACGGTCGCCGAAAACACCAGCTGGCATCCGGTTTGCGCTGTCCCGGAACCTTGATGGATGAAGAATCCGCACGCTTGGTGAGCAGCTGGGTCCGCCTCGCCGATGAGGCGACGGGCCGCCGCTCCGAGGAAGGCGTTTGCGACCACTGCGGCAAGCGCGAGTACCTAGGCCCGGAGGGCGCGGAGCGTCTTTGCGTGCAGTGCTACCTCGACGGCGCGGCGGAGGCGCGACGGGCTAGCTGAAAAGGCGGGCGCACGCGCGCACGAGGTCGTCACCGCTCAGACCGTCGCCGAAGTAGTCGTCGCCGACGCGCACCTCCAGATGCAGGTGGGGTCCTCCCTGCGGGTACCCCGAGCTTCCCACCGTTCCCACCGGCGCTCCGGCTTCGATCCGCTGCCCGACCGCGAGCGGCTCGACGTTCGAAAGATGCGCGTACCGCGTGACGATGCCCTTGCCGTGGTCGATCCAGACCTGTCGCCCGCGGATCCGGTCGAGCGTCGCCGCCGGCGTGTACCCGAGCCGCACGGCTTCGGAGAGCGCGATCTCCTGCTGCTCCCGTGTCCAGTCGAGAAAGCTCGCGTCGACGCGGATCACCGTGCCGCTCGCCGCCGCGTGCACCGGTGTATCCGCGGGCGCGGGGAAATCGATCCCCTCATGGAGACCGGCGCGATAGTCGCGCGGCGCGCCTGGCAGGAGGTCGGGGTCGTCCGGCACCAAAGCGCCGTCGACGGGCAGCACGAAGCGGCCGTACAGGCGCGACTCATGGCGAGCTTGCCGATCGGCCTGAATCTCGGGCAGCGGCGTGGTGTCCCCCGGGATGGGCGTGTGCCGCGCGGCCGGCGCGGAACTCGCGAGCGGCGCGCGAGCTCCCGAGACCGCGACCGCGGCGATCGCGAACAGGGTCACGCTCGCGATGGCGAGGAGGATGCGCACTCTTCGTACGGTACCGGCTAAACTCAGCCGAGCACCTTTAAGGACCGGTCCTGCGAGGCCGGGAAGGGAGCGCCGAACGACCACGCTGCTCGCCGCGGACGACGTCCGCCGCGCCGTCACCCGGATCGCGCACGAGATCGTCGAGCGCGACCGAGACCTCTCCGTTCTCTCCATCATCGGTATCCGTACGCGCGGCGACGCGCTCGCGGCCCGCCTTCGCGCGGCCATCCGCACGAACGAGGGCACCGACGTGCCGCTTGGCGCGATCGACATCACCCTCTATCGCGACGACCTGACGCGGATCGGTTACGCACCGGTCGTGCGCGCCTCCGAGATCCCCTTCTCGGTCGACGACCGTGTCGTGGTCCTCGTCGACGACGTGCTCTTCACCGGGCGGACGATCCGGGCGGCGATGGACGCGCTCGTCGACTATGGACGGCCGCGCGCGATCCGCCTCGCCGTGCTCGTCGATCGCGGGCACCGCGAGCTTCCCATACGGGCCGACTTCGTCGGGAAGAACGTGCCGACCGCCCCCGGCGACGATGTCCGCGTGCGCCTGGCCGAGGTGGACGGCCGCGACGAGGTCGAGCTGGTCACGAAGGTCCCCGCATGACCGCGAAGTGGACACGCCGCCACGTGCTCGACACCGACGACTGGTCGCGCGAGGAGATCGAGATCGTCCTCGGCCAGACGGACGCGATGCTCGAGATCCTGTCGCGCCCGATCCGTCGAGCGCCCCCGCTTCGTGGGCGAACGGTGATCCTCTTTTTCGCCGAGGCGTCGACCCGCACGCGCGTCTCGTTCGAGCTCGCGGCGAAGGCGCTCTCCGCCGATGTCACGAACATCACCGCGTCCGGATCGTCGGTCGAGAAAGGCGAATCGCTCTACGACACGGTGCGCACACTGCAGGCGCTCGGTGGCGACGTCGTCGTCATGCGCCACGGCTCCTCGGGCGCGCCGTACTTCGTCGCGGAACGCACCGACGCGGCGGTCATCAACGCGGGGGATGGCTGGCACGCGCACCCGTCGCAGGGACTTCTCGACGCGTTCACGCTTCGCGGCGCCCTTGGCGATCTGGTTGGCAAGCGGATCGTGATCGTGGGTGACGTCCTCCACAGCAGAGTCGCCCGATCGGACATCAACACGCTCGTCCCGCTTGGCGCCCGGATCACCCTGTCCGGTCCGCCGACGCTCATCCCGACCGCGTGGCGCTGCGGCGAGCTTCCGCCGGGCACGAGCTACGAACCGGACGTCGACCGGGCGCTCGACGGCGCCGACGGCGCGATCGTCCTCCGGCTGCAGCGCGAGCGCCAGGAATCGGGCCTCCTGCCATCGCTGCGGGAGTACAGCCGCGTGTGGGGGCTGAGCGAGGCGCGCCTCGTCCGCATGCGACCGAATGCCCCGGTCATGCACCCGGGCCCGATGAACGAAGGCGTCGAGATCGACGCCGCGGTCGCGCACGGTTCGCGCTCGCTCATCGAGAAGCAGGTCACGAACGGCGTCGCCGTGCGCATGGCCCTCCTCTACCTCCTCGCGGCGGGTGCGCCGCTCGACGACCGGCCGTGACCGCTCCGGCGACCGTCAACTCACCAGGGTTCATCGACCTGCACGCCCACCTGCGTGAGCCGGGCTTTGAGGAGGCCGAAACGATCGCGACCGGAGCGCGTGCCGCGCTCCGCGGAGGCTTCACCACGATCTGCGCCATGCCGAACACAGAGCCCGCGATCGACTCGCCGGGCCTCGTTGCCGAGCTCCTCTCGCGCGCGGCCGCGGCGGGTGGCGCGCGCGTGCTCGCGATCGCGACGATCACGCGCGGACGGCGGGGGAAAGAGCTCGCGGATCTCGTGGAGCTCGCCGCGGCCGGCGCGGTCGCGTTCTCGGACGACGGCGCGCCCGTCGAAGACCCGCGGCTCTTCCGCCACGCCCTCGAGTACGCGCGCACGCTCGGGCTGCTCGTCATCGAGCATCCGCAGGATCTCGCGCTTTCGGCGAAGGGCGTCATGCACGAGGGCGCGGTCTCCGCTCGGCTCGGCCTTCCGGGGATGCCGGCGGCGGCCGAGGAGACGGCGGTCGCGAGGGACCTCGCGCTCGCGCGTCTCGCCGGCGGCCGGCTCCATCTCACGCACCTCTCGACGGCCGGTTCGGTGGAGCTCGTGCGGCGCGCGAAGGCGGAGGGGATCGCGGTCAGCTGCGACGTCACGCCGCATCACCTCGCGATGACCGACACCTGGGTGGCGGGGTCGCGCGCGTTCGCCTGGGAAGATCCACTCAGGATCCCGTCCGCGCCGCCCTACGAGTCGTCGACGAAGGTGAACCCACCGCTGCGCACCCTCGCCGACGTCCGCGCCCTCTGGGAGGGCCTCGCCGACGGGACGATCGACGCGATCGCGACGGATCACGCGCCGCATGCCTCGGTCCGCAAGGACGTGGAGTACGACCAGGCGGCATTCGGGATCTCCGGTCTCGAGACCGCGCTGCCGCTGGTCCTCGGCGGCGTGCGTGCCGGCTGGGCGTCGGTCGAGGTGGTCCTCGGCGCGCTGACGACCGGCCCGGCGCGGGTCCTCGGCATCGAGCTGCCCTCGGGCGACCGCCTCGTCGTCGAGCCGGACCACGAATGGACCGTGACCGCGGAAGGCCTCATCTCGAAGGGGAAGAACACGCCGCTCCTCGGACGGACGCTTCAGGGTCGCGTTCGAGACGTCGCGATCGGGCGCGCGCGAATGGAGAAGAAAGGTGCGGGCCTCGGTGCGGAAGCGATCGCCGGTCGCTGAGCTCGAGGGGCAATTGCATCTTTATGCACCATCGACGTATAGTTATGCATCGATGACCAGGGCGGCGGTCCTCGGGCTGGAAGACGGCTCGGTCTGGTGGGGAGAGGCGTTCGGCGATGCGTCGCCCGCGTCGGGCGAGGTCGTGTTCAACACGGCGATGACCGGGTACCAGGAGATCGCCTCGGACGCCTCGTACAACGGCCAGATGGTCGTGCTGACGTACCCGCTCATCGGAAGCTACGGCACGTTCGACCGCGCCGCGGAGAGCCGGCGTCCCTGGGTCGAGGCGCTGGTCGTCCGCGAGCTCGTCGAGAGCTGCCGCGCCGGCACCGGCGACCTCGACGCCTACCTGCGGTCGTACGGCGTCCCCGGCCTCCTCGGGATCGACACGCGCGCGCTCGTCCGCCGGCTACGCGCGAAAGGAACGCTCCGCGGCGCGATCCTGCAGGTGCCGCCCCATCGATCGCAGGATCCCGACATCGCGCGCGAGGCCGTCGCGAAGGCGCAGGCGACGCCGCCACTCGCCGCGAAGCCGCTCGTCGTAGAGTCCACCGGGCTCGCCCGCCAGTCAGGCAGCGGTCCGAAGGTCGCGCTCCTCGACACCGGAGTGAAGGAGAACCAGATCCGGTGCCTCGTGCGCGACGGCGCGACGGTGCGCGTGTTCCCCGCGACGTCGACCGCGCGCGACGTCCTCTCGTGGTCGCCGGACGGGATCGTCATCTCGAACGGGCCCGGGGATCCCGCCGCGATCCCGCACGTCGCGGCGACCACGCGGACCCTCCTCGACGCCGCGGCGCAGCGCGGCACGCAGCGGGCCCTCCCGATCCTCGGGATCTGCCTCGGCCACCAGCTCGTGGGCCGCGCGATCGGCGCGACGACGTCGCGGCTTCCGTTCGGCCACCACGGCGCGAACCATCCGGTGCAGGACCTGCGAACCGGAAGGGTGGTCATCACGTCACAGAACCACGAGTTCCAGATCGACGAGCACTCGATCCCCTCCGACTCGGGATTCCTGGTGAGCGCCCGCAACCTGAACGACGGATCGGTCGAGGGGCTGCGGCACGAGATCCTCCCGATCCGCACGTACCAGTACCACCCAGAGGGCGCGCCCGGGCCGCGCGACAACGAGCCGGCGTTCGAGGTGTTCATGGACGACGTGCGCGACGCGGTCGCCCGCAAGTGAACCGCGGCCGGTTCGAGCGATGAAGGTCCTCATCATCGGGTCCGGCCCGATCCTCATCGGGCAGGCCGCCGAGTTCGACTACGCCGGAACGCAAGCGTGCCGCGCGCTGCGCGAGGAGGGGATCGAGACCGTCCTCGTGAACTCGAACCCGGCGACGATCATGACCGACCCCGGCGTCGCCGACGTCACGTACCTGGAGCCGCTCACGCCGGAGGTGCTCGAGCGGATCATCGAGCGCGAGCGGCCCGCGGGACTCCTCGCGACCCTCGGCGGCCAGACCGGACTCAACCTCGCGGTCGCCCTCGCCGAGTCCGGCGTGCTCGAGCGCCACGGCGTCCGTCTCCTCGGCACGCCTTTGTCGGCGATCCAGCAGGCCGAGGACCGCGAGGCATTCAAGCAGCTCCTCCTCTCGATCGGCGAGCCCGTGCCCGCGTCCACGACCGCTCGCTCCGGCGACGAGGCGCTCGACTTCGCGCGCCGTATCGGCTTCCCGCTGGTGGTGCGCCCGGCGTTCACGCTCGGCGGGACGGGCGGCGGCACCGCGGCGAACGAGGAGGCGCTCCTGGCGCGGGTGGCCCGCGGGGTGGCCGCCTCGCCGATCGGCCAGGTCCTGGTCGAGCGGAGCCTCACCGGATGGAAGGAGATCGAGTACGAGGTGATGCGCGACGGCGGCGACACCTGCATCACCGTCTGCAACATGGAGAACCTCGATCCGATGGGCATCCACACGGGTGACTCCATCGTCGTCGCCCCGTCGCAGACGTTGACCGACAAGGAATACCAGATGCTCCGCAGCGCGGCCATCCGGATCATCCGCGCGCTCGGGATCGAAGGCGGCTGCAACGTGCAGTTCGCGCTGGATCCCGATCGCGCGCCGTCCGACGACCCCGAGGCGCAGGTCCCGTACTACGTCATCGAGGTGAACCCGCGTGTCTCGCGGAGCTCGGCGCTCGCGTCGAAAGCGACGGGGTATCCGATCGCGCGGGTCGCCGCGAAGATCGCGATCGGCAAGCGTCT